>Ga0114999_10005952_pt1 | contig 14227 bp, 20 predicted proteins | sample ArcticOcean_MG_C_3_FD_89820 | JGI IMG/M metagenome (GOLD analysis project Ga0114999, IMG submission 89820) | Marine microbial communities from western Arctic Ocean - ArcticOcean_MG_CB8_126 | ecosystem: Environmental > Aquatic > Marine > Oceanic | place: Arctic Ocean: Canada Basin | collected...
GCACGGCAATGTCTCTGGCTACCGCGGCGCGACTATGTAGCTTGTCAGAAACTGACCACTCTCAACTGTTAGTAATGATGTAGCACGATTAGCCGGTGTTTCGAGGCGTTGCGCCGATACGCAAAACAATGTTGCGTGCGGCGCTACCCCGGAAAGACCAGAAGTGCTCCGCTCCGTGGGGTCCTGACCCTCCCGCCCGGGGATTTCTACTCAGTCTCGCTCCAGTGCTGGGCATAACCGTGCGCTCCGGTCTCGGAGCCATCAACGAAGTTGGCGATTCGTTCAGGGCTGGCGTGGATGCCGAGCGTGCGCAGCGTTTTATCGCCGATCACGCGAAACCCATGCGCTTGATCGGGGGGCATCGCGACACAATCGCCTACCGCCAACCGCGCGGCCTCGTTCTCCTTGCCAACCAGCCACACCTCGGCTTCACCGTCGAGCACAAACAGTGTTTCGACGTAAGGATGCACGTGAACCTCCGTTTTATAGCCGGGTTCCGAGGTTTGAATACCGAGGAAGATCGGCGTGTCGCCATCGCCAAGCAGCGCCTGGTAGAACGCGTCAGGCCCGAAAGAAACTTTCTCCGATTCACCGAGCCTTGCCACCTTGGGCCGCGTGATCATCATTTCAGATCTCCCTTTGTGAAGCCTAATTGGCGCGGGGCGCGGCGTTCACTACCGCAGTTCCGGCGGCACGTTTCTAATATCGGCCGCGAAGACCGCGTGGGCCTCGCGATCCACAACCCGCGTCACGCGCTTGGTGGACGCCGGATGGTTACCGAGCCAATTGCCACCGCGTCGGTCTTGGCTCGGCCGAATCGGCCGTGACACGAAACCACCGCCACCATTCGGGCAGACGTTAAACAACACCTGGTCTACGCACTCGGCGCAGAAGGTGCACTCGAACGAACAGATCCGCGCATCCGTCGCGTTGGGCGGCAAGTCTTTGTCGCAACATTCGCACGACGGTCTCAGCTGGAGCACCGCCAGTCTCTAGGATGCGTCCTGCACCTTGGGGATCGACGGCAAATCGTCTACCCATGCCTGCTCCGAGCGGGCAAAGATCCGCTTGGTCGGGACGAACTGACCGCGCTGCTCAGACTTAACCGAGCCAAGGCGGATGCCGTAGACCGGTCCCCCCGCTTCGGACGTCGAATAGATCGATGAGCCGCATTCCGGGCAAAACGACGTTTGGCGCTTGTTGCCGCTGCCACCGGTCTTGAGATAGATCTTCATCTCGCCCGAAAGCAGCTTGAAGCCGTTATCAGTTGTGAACACCACGCTGCGAAACGCAGAGCCGGATAAGCTTTGGCAATCTTCGCAGTTACAGATTACGACCCTTTCGGGATCGACGTCCGCTTCGTAGGTGATGTGGCCGCAGTGGCATCCGCCGTCAATCTTCATCTTCTGGCCCCTTCTATATGACGCGCCTGATTTGGTTCGGTGTACAAGCTATCTGAAACTGACGCTTGCGGATATATGGGGTTGCCATTGGGCTGCTGAGTCCGCCACGGCAAGGGAGAATGAACTCATGGCGCGCCTGGAATACCTCAGCAAGTCCGATCTCCGGCCCCAGGACCAAGACATGCTCGCCCGCGATATCAACGATTAGCCTGTCGTGACCAATCCGGACCGCATCATCGTTGTCGGCGCCGGCCCGGTCGGGCTGGTCTGCGCAATGTTGTTGGCGGAGGCTGGGATCGACGTGCTGGTGATCGAACGCGGCGCAGATGTGAGCGACGACCTTCGTGCATCGACATTCCATCCACCGACGCTTGATATGTTGGCACCATCCGGCATCACGGCACAGCTCATCGATAACGGTCTGATTGCGCCAACCTGGCAAGTCAGGATGCTGGAAACCGACGACTACGCGTTATTCGATCTGGCTCTGCTGGCCGGCGAAACCCACCACCCCTATCGCGTGCAGTGCGAACAGCGGAATCTGGTCCGGTTCCTGGCCGAAAAAGTGAAAGCCGCGGGCGTCACCTTCACCTTCAACACCGAACTAACCGGCCTCACTCAAGACACCGATGGGGTTATCGCAACGGTCAATTGCGATGGCGAAGACGTCGCGCTGTCAGCCCGCCATCTGATTGGCGCCGACGGCGCCAGCAGTGCCGTGCGAGAGGCAATCGCCGTGCCGTTCGAAGGCGAGATGTATCCGGAAGCAACCGTGCTTGCAACGACGTCGTTTCCTTTCGAGGACCACATCGCCGATCTTTCCTACGTCAACTATTGTTGGACCGCGCGCGGTAATTTCGCGATGTTGCGGATACCGGGCCTGGGACGCTGCAACCTTTAACTATGATCCGGTTTTAGTCTGGAGGAGGCCGTGTCCGAAGCCAGTGTTCAGGCCCAACTCAACGATATCGTATCGATTGATGGCACCTTCGATATCGTCGACCGACGGCCCTATCGCATCCACCAACGCATCGCCCGCGACTATCGCAGCGGCCGCGTGCTGCTGGCTGGCGACGCCGCTCACCTCAATAATCTGACCGGCGGCATGGGTATGAACGGCGGTATCCACGACGCCTTCAGTTTGGCCGCAACGCTCACGTCGGTGTGGCAGGGCGCCGATCCGACCACGCTCGACCGCTACGCGCGCCAGCGCCGGCCGGTCGCCGAGCAACAGATCATCGCTCAATCCGACGAGAACCGGCGGCGTATGACCGAAAGCGATCCCGCTAAGCAGCGCAAGGAACTGGTGCGACTCCAACAGATCGCTGCCGACCCCGCTAAGGCAAAGCCGTTCCTGCTGCGCACATCGATGATTACGGGACTGCGGCAAGCCGCGGAGATCAATTAATGGCGGACACCTCTAAGCAGATTCGCGCCTTCGACGCCGACGGTCATTTTCTTGAGCGGATCGAGGATATTCTCCCCTATATCGAGGCGCCGTGGCGTGACCAGGCCGAGCTCTGGCCGGGCGATCAACCCTGGGTCATCAATCCACCGCAACCTAGGCCTTATGACTATGGCTTTGGGCTAACCCCGGCTGAGCAATTGGATATCTGGCATCGTGTGCTCGATGACCACGACATTGAGGGCGCGGCGCTGTTCTCAAGCCTCGGCGCCGCCAGCGTGTGCACGATCCAGGCGCCAGACTTCGCTGTTGCGGCGGCGCGGGCGTGCAACACCCACTTCGCCACCGATTACGCCAGCGACCGGCTCAAGCCGATGGGCGTCCTGCCGATGCGGGATCCCCAAGCCGCGGCCGCGGAACTACGGCGCGCCGCCGGTCTCGGCATCATCGGCTTTGAGGTGATGCCGATCGGCCTGCCGTTCGGTTTGGGCGACCCGTTTTACGATCCGATCTACCGCGCGGCCGAGGATCTCGATGTCACGATATGCGTGCACGGCACCCGGCTCGCCTCGCATGAGTTCGGCGCTAGCATCTTGCGCAACTTCAGCGAGGTCCACACTTACGCGTTCCCGGCCGGCGTCATTCTCCATTTCACCAGCGTCATGACTCAGGGTTTGCCGCTTCGCTTCCCGAGCCTGCGCATGGCGTTCCTCGAAATCGGCTGCACCTGGCTGCCCTACTATCTCGACCGGCTCGACGAGCACTACGAAAAACGCGGGCCAACCGATATGCCGATGCTCAGCGATCGCCCGAGCGACATGTTTCGCGGGTCACGCATCAAAGTGAGCCTCGAGGCCATCGAGTCATTGCTGCCGCAAACCGTCGAGTACGTCGGCGCCGGGCACCTCGTTTATGCGACCGACCTGCCCCACTGGGACACCGAGTTCCCGGCAAATTTGCGCGAGGTGCGCGAAACTGGCGCGCTGTCGCCCGCGGTCAAAGAACGGATTTTGTATAGCAATGCAAAAGAGTTGTTCCGGACCTAGCGGCGCCGCTCAGAGCTTTCGTTTGTCACTAATCGGTAGGGAGTCGCCATGACAGCCGCAGATGAGATCGTCGCGCTGATCGATCGAGACGAGTTAGTCGAGTTCGCGCTGGAAATCTGCAATATCGACAGTTCGGTCGGTTTTGAAACCGAGGTTGCCGAGCATCTCCATGGCTGGATGGCACGCGAGGGTTTCGCGCCACGCAAAGTCGGCATGCTGGCAGACCGGTTCAATCTGCTCGGCCGGCTGCCCGGAACCGGCGGCGGCTATAGCCTGCTGTTCAACGGCCATATGGATACCTACTCAGCGCGTGAGTTCGACGGCGTACAACTGGATCCCGGCCGCGACGAACTGCACAAGGCCTGGATCGAAGACGATCTCCTGATCGGCGATGGGATCGTCAACGACAAAGGTCCGGTGGCGGCATTTCTAATCGCCGCCAAAGCCATCAAGGCCTCCGGTCACCAACTCAAGGGCGACCTGATCCTGACGACCGTCGTGGCCGAGACCGACCATGAGTCCGCTGACGAGACGCCCGGTATCGAGGTGGGCACCAAGGAGATCGGCGCGCGCTACCTCGTCACCCATGGCGGCATCGCCGACTATGCGCTGGTGGTCGAAGGCACCGGCTTTGCACCGGTTTGGGTCGAAGCCGGCAAAGCCTGGTTCAATGTGACACTGATCTCGGAGGGACCGGCGCTCTATACGCCTTATGTGCCCGATCGAACGACGCCAGCGAAGAGTCCGAACATGCTGGTTGCCGCCTCCGCCGCGATAGAAGCGCTCGAGACCTGGGCCGCCGACTATCAGATTCGCAACACTTACAAGTGCGCCGGCGGCATCGTGATCCCAAAGGTCAATCTCGGTGCAATCCGCGGTGGCGATCCCACCCGGCCGATCCTTTCATCGCAGCTCTGCAGCCTTTACCTCGACGTGCGCACCAACCCCTATCAGGATCCGCTTCAGGTGCGCGACGAGATCAGGGCGGTGCTTGATGGCATCGGCTTGGGGCACGACGTTGACCTCTACAGCTATCGCCGGGGCTACGAAGCCGAAAACATTGACCGCCTGGCCGATGCGGTGGTGCGCTCCTACCGCGCCCACTTTGACAGCGATCCGCCACCGGTAAGCCCGCCAACCTCAAGCATGTGGCGCGACGCGAACTTCTTTAACGAGGTCGGCATTCCATCGATGAGCTTCGGCCCGCGCTCAGCCACCCACGCGGTTAAACGATCACTGACCATCGAAAGCCTCTACGAAGCCGCCTGCCTTTACGCCCGGATTGCCGTCGACATCTGCGATCAGGAAAAGGGCTGAGGTGATCGAGCGGCCAATATACTTGGCTCAGAAACCTGAGCCCCCATATTATTGGTAACAAGAGGATACTGATATGAAAACCGAGCCCCGCACCCTCATGGAAGCCATCCGCTACTTTTCGGATCTGGACGGTTCCCCAAAACTTACTAGTGAACCTGCACTGGCCTGACGGGGGCACCGTCCCTATTGAGACAGGACCGATGTGCGCTATGTTGCCACGCGGCCCGATCTGGGAGTGCAAAGACTACGATCCCAAGCGGCGGTCCAGTTCAGAGCCCGTGTCTTTCAGAGGGCCAATTGGAAAAATGCGAAACGCCAGTTCATGACTGAAGCACCAAGGCTGTCGAAAACGACGAAAAATCACTTAGCAAGGCCGAGGCCGCCACGGTGTTGCATCGTTCCAGGTGTTCGGTACGCGGCCTCTCAGGTGCCTCACACAGTTATCTACTGGAAGAACAGGAGCGTGCTGGCGCAGGCGGTTTCGGCACTCATTACCCAAGAATATTAACCTTGAGCCGGCGCGGGGTTTCGACCCCGCGCCACTCTAAGGGGTTAGCGATGACAGACGAAGATACAGCGGCGGCGGATGCGCCCGAAATGCCCACCCCGAAGGAGAAGCGGGGCGAAAAGACCGCCAAGAAAAGGGCCAAAGGCGGGAGAGAACTGTCCACTATTGCATTTTCCTACATGGACCTAGAAGCAGCGATCTCCATCGCCTTAGGCATCTTCCAAGGTGGCGGCGTGCCCCTGAGCCGTGACCAGCTTGCGGGTATGTTGAGCCTGTCGCTCGGCAGTGGAAACTTCGTTACGAAGGTCGCGACCGCGCGTATGTTTGGGCTCGTCAACTTCGTGCAGAGCAAGTACGAACTGACCGATTTGGGCTTTTCCATCCTTGACTCAGATGAGAAACGCCATCGAAAGGTGCGGGCCGACGCATTCCTGACCGTACGGCTTTACAAACGAGCGTACGAAGAGTTTTGCGGCAGGCAGTTGCCGCCCCGCCCGCATGGCTTGGAGCAGGCGTTCCTAAAGTTTGGCGTCGCCCCCAAACAGGGAAAGAGAGCGCGTCTAGCATTTGATAAATCAGCCGCGCGGCAGGGTATTTCCCAAACGGCATGGACCGGTTGATTGAGCCGGTTATTGGTGTTCCGTCAGGGGCCTTCGAGAGGGAGGACGAGGACGAGCAGGACGATGAGCCAGAGCGGACCGTCCACCGAGAGAAACCAGCCCCAGCGCCGGCCCTAGATTTGCATCCGTTTATTCAAGGTTTGCTCAAGACACTCCCGGAACCGGAAACCAATTGGAGCATCGAAGGGCGTTCAAAGTGGCTTCAGGCTGCCGCCAACATATTTGACCTTATGTATAAGGGCACTGGATCAATCGAGATCAAAGCAAAGGCGAACGATGAGCTCACCATGGGTCGAGAAGCCTCATACGGAATAGGTGAGCCAAGCGGCTAGTTTGGCTCATTCCCTCCCATTACTGGGCCAAGTATATCATTGCACGATCGAGGACGCCTAACCGGTTGACGGATTAGGAAACCACCCGCCGCTCCGTAGGCACGCCTTCTGGAAGATAACCTGGCCGGCGTGCTGCATGTTGTCGTCGACCACACTCACCAGCCTGACCCCGACGGTCGGGCGCGGGTCGTAGCGGGGGTCGTCCAGCACCCGTTCGAGGTCAGCGTCGCTTAGGCTATCCAGGTAGGCCACGCTGCGACCAAAGACGGCGTCGTGATAAGCCAGCAAGGTAGCGGTGTCGGCGCCAAGCGACTTGGCCTGGGCGTGCGTGTGGGTGTGCGCGGGGCCATAATCGCGCGGCTCCGGCGCCATATTGAACTTTTTGTGCCATCCGTCTTCGATCCACGCCTGTGTGCGATCTGAAACTGTGCAAATCTGGGAGTCCTGAACCCGGATGAGATGCCAGGTCAGCCAGCCCACTGAGGGCTGCGGATCAGCAGCGAGTTCGTCCGGGGTAATATCAGCGAGTTCCGCATGGAGCGTTTCGTTGATGCGCCCAAGTGCATCAATGATCAGGTCGGCACCTTTCATGATCGTCCTCTCCTAACTTCGATAATTCATATGGATAGCGCGACGGACCGCAGCATCAACGTTATCATGGCGCATCGACCAACAGGGACCGGATTGGCCGGCGCGTCGTTGCATGATCGCTGATCACTTCAACTACATCGACGTGGACGGCGTGCGCACCCGTTATTTCGAGAAGGGCAGCGGGCAGCCGATGGTGCTGGTCCATGGGGGGGCGATCGGAACCGGGTCCTCACTCGATATCTTCGCCGAGAATCTTGACGTGTTGGCCGAGTCCTTTCGCGTGATCGCACCCGACAAGCTGGGACACGGTGAGACCGACAACCCGGCCACCGATGCGGACTACACCATTGCTTGCATGACCGATCACATCTACCGCTTCGTGCGCACGCTCGGGCTCGATAGTATCAACCTGATTGGCCAGTCGCGCGGCGCCTTCAATGGCGCGTCCCTGTGCCTCGACCATCCCGAATTGATCCGCGGCTTCATCCTCTGCAACAGCGCTTCGATGACGCCAGGCGTTGGCGCGATCCCCGAATTCAGCAAGAAGGTGCGCGCGCAGGCGCCGTTCGAGATTGGCTCGCGCGACTGGGTCCGCTATCGCGCCGAGGTCATGTGTTTTGCCAAGGCCTGCGTTACGGAAGCCTGGGTCGACGAGTGGTACCGGATTTTTCACCTGCCCAAGTCGACCGTAGCCCGCGACAAGATGAAAACCCTCAGCGCCGAGGTGTTCGAACCCAGTGTCGATACCGACAAGGCGCACACGATCGAGCGCATCGAGAACAGCGAGTACCACACCCCAACGCTTATTCACTGGGGCAAGGACGACCCCTCCGCCCCACTTGACCCGATGGGGCTACGCGTTTTTGATCTGCTAGCATCGAACTACCCGAGCGTTTCGATGCATGTCGCTAACCAAGCAGGACACTTCGCGTTTCGCGAGAGCCACGATAACTTCAACCGGCTGGCAACGAGCTTCTTCACCGCACTCGGCTGAGCTACCCACGCACATCGGCCCAGGGACATAACCATGCAGACGGCAAACCCGGCACTGACGTCGCTGTTCATGAAGGAATTCGAATGGTGCAAGGTTAGCGCCGGTGAGAGCGTGGCGATTCTGACAGAATCCGAATCGCGCTGGCAGTATGTGCAGGCCGCACAGTCCGCGGCGGCGGCAATGGGGGGGCGCGCCTTTCAAGTATTGCTGCCATCCAGCTCGCCCGCGCAATCGGAGATCCCCAGCATCGACCGTGGCAACGCCAGCTCGATCGTGCTCGACGATTATCCCGAGGTAACCGGACTTCTAAAATCGGTCGATTTCATCGTCGACCTCAGCCTCGACGGGCTCATCCACTCGCAGCAGCGTGGCGAGATTCTCAAAAGCGGCACCCGTACTTTGCTGATCAAGGAACCGCCCGACGCGCTCGAGCGGCTGTTGCCGACCGACGAGCGCTGTTGGCGCATTGACCGCGCCGTCGAACGCCTTAGCCGCGCCGAGCAGATGACCGTCACCTCGGAGGCCGGTACCGATCTGCGCGTAAACCTACGTGGCGGGATCGTCAAAGGTGCCTACGGATTTTGCGACAAGCCAGGCACGTCGGCGACCTGGGCGACTTGCGCGGTGGTCGCTTATCCGGCGACCGACGAGGTCGACGGCAACGTCGTGTTGGCTTGCGGCGATATTGTCTTTCCGTTCTATCGTTATGTTGAAAGCCCCGTGACGCTGCGCTTCAAGGGCGGCTTCGTCGATGAGATCATCGGCGACGGGTTGGATGCCGAGCTCCTGCGCGACTACTACGGGCGCTGGGGCGATCGCAACGCCTATGGGATTTCGCATGTTGGCTGGGGGATGCACGAAAAAGCGTTGTGGGACGCCTTGACGTTCTACGGCAGAAACGAGGCGGCGGGTGTCGATGGGCGCAGTTTCGAAGGTAACTTCCTGATCTCGACCGGACCGAACTACGCTGCCGGCCGCCACTCGCGTTGCCATTTCGACCTCCCGATGCGCCACTGCAATATTAGTGTCGACAACGAACCCGTGGTGGTCGCAGGAAAGCTCGTGGAGCGTGCGTAAGTAAGTCGTAGAGAGTGGTTTGTTTGCAGGGGGGATGGCGATGAAGTTCGCAGCATTCATGAATATCCAGTGCCGCGAGGATCAGGATTACAACACGGTCTATCGGGGCCGGGTCGATGAAGCCGAACTGGCCGACCGGCTCGGGTTCGATGCGTTGTTTCTCGCCGAGCACGCGTTCTGCCGCCACGGCCGCCCCTCACCCGTGGTTACGCTCTCGAACATGGCGGCCCGCACCAAGCGCATCCGGTTGGGCACGGCGATCTGTGTTTTGCCCTGGCACAACCCCCTCGAAGTCGCTCAGGACTACGCCACCCTCGACATCCTCTGCGACGGCCGGCTCGAATTCGGCGTCGGCCGCGGCGCCTTCAAGATGGAGTTCGACGGCTACGGGCTCGATTGGGAGGAATCGCAGCCGCGCTACGAAGAGTGCCTAGAAATCATCCTCAAAGCGTGGACGGGAGAGCCGTTCTCCTACGAGGGCAAGTACTACACGATCCCGGAAGTCGCGGTGAACCCGATGCCGCTCCAGCGCCCGCACCCGCCGCTATGGACGCCCACACTGCACCCGGGCTCGATGAAGGCCGCCGTGGCCCAGGGCATTACCCCGATGGTCGGCGCTTCGTTCAGTCAACTCGACAAGATCAAGGAGAACTTTGGCCATTTGAGCACGATCATGTCCGAGGCTGGCCGCAACGACATGTATCGCGTTGCCCACCCCCACATCTTCTTGAGCGACACCGTCGCCAAAGCTCACGAGGAAGCGCGCCAAAGCATCGAATGGCTGATCGAAGATTTCGCCGACATGTTCACGTTGCCCGAGGGCGAGGCCTATCCCGAACGGTTCGCCTTCCAGAAGCAACTGGCCGGCTATATCCGCGGGCTCACTTTCGAAAAACTAGTCGAGGACGAATTGTTGTGGATCGGTGACGTCGATTACGTCGTCAACCGCTTACGCTGGTTGCGCGATGATTGCGGCGCCAACTTCATTATCTCAAACATGAGTCCCGGCGGTATGGAGCACGAAAAAGTTGTGAAATCGATGGAGCTGCTGGCGACCAAAGTGATGCCGCAGCTGGCGTAGCAGCGAACCGTGTGACGAGGAGAGGACTTGAAAATGGAATTTGTGCGAAAGAACTGGATTTGGGCGGCGATCGTGTTGGTATCGGTTGGTTTTTCCGCCGCTGGAATAGCCAAACTGATGGGCGTGCCGATGGCGCATGTCAGCTTTGCGAAATTGGGCTTGCCGGCCTGGTTCGGCTACTTTATCGGGGTTTGTGAGATCGCCGGTGCAATCGGCATTTATCTGCGCAAGCTAAGCGCGTTGGCGGCGGCAGGTTTGGTAATCATCATGATCGGCGCGGTCGGCTATCACGTGGCTTTTGATCCGTTGACCAACGCTGTCCCCGCCCTGGTTCTGCTCCTCCTCTCTGGTGCGATCGTCGCCAAACGGCGGGCGAATGGACTCTGGGCTCGGGCGACCTAATCATCCACCGGCAGTTGAGACGCTAGCGCTAGATTTAATGACCCGCGTTCAAGCCCGGAGCGTGACGAAATACACGGGCACACCGTACAATGGATCGCCTTCGGATCATTGCTGGGTTGCTTGACTCGAAGGCCACACGATCTGAGGAAGGCTGGTTATGAAGAAGCTTGCGGCGCTATCGCTGCCCGAGCCAGGCTTCGCCGGACGCCGCTTCGGCTTGCTGGAACGCATGGTTCAATTCGGCGATGACGGCTTTGTCGAGCGGGCCTTTTTCGGCGGTCGAGATGTTGGCCTCGACGTGCGACAACTTCGTCGTACCGACGATCGCCGTGCCAACCGATGACTGCGAGAGCGTGTAGCGCAGCGCTATCTCGGGCCACACCACAGTTCCATTCCCGTCAAATCCCAAGTCTTCGGCTTTTAGAGCCATTCGTGCAAAACGCTCGGAATAGGTTTTGGCGTAATCGGCATAGAGGCCTTCCTGCTCGGACAGGGCCTTCCAGGCACCGTTGGCGACTGGGCGTTTGGCGATCACACCAACATTGTGCCGCTCGGCCTGCGGCAGAACGGTTGTGATATTGGCTTGATCACAGAAGTTGATCGACGTCTCGATGACCGATACAGCATCGAGTCCGGCCGCAAACGCGGCCGTTTCGTTGTCGCCGGAATAGCCGACAAAACGCACCTTGCCAGCGTCCTGAGCCGCGGTTAATGCGCCCATCGCATCGCCGGCTTCAAGGATATCTATTTCGCAGGAATGCAAGATCATGATGTCGAGATGGTCGGTTCGCAAGCGACGCAACGCACGATCCACCGTCTGCGCGATCGCTTGTGCCGACCATGCGGCCCCATCGATGTCGTCAAAAGCCTGACCACATTTTGACAACAATACATAGTCATCACGGCGGTGGCCGATGGCCGCGCCGATCAGATCTTCAGAACCGCTGTAGCTGGCCGCGGTGTCGATGAAATTGACGCCGCGATCGAGCAGCGTGTTGAGGATTACCGATGCGTCCCGCGTATCCGTCGCAAGATAGCCGACCGGCGCACCGCCAAAGCCGAGCACGGATACCTCAAGGCCAGTTTTACCGAGTGTACGAGTTTCCATTTATTTGACCGCTACCACTGCTGCCGATTGCGAAATCGGCTGCCAACCTAGCGTGGGGGTAAGTTACTTTCAAAACCTACCTACCCTATCGAGGTATTACCGATGCCCCCAGGACAGAATGTTCTAGAGGGTTTACCCTTCTTTTCGAGTACGGTGGTTGTTGCAGTCTCGGGGGAGGCACCTGCGTGAAAGTAGAAGCCCTGATTCGCCATTACACCCGCGCATCCTATGCGTTATCCACGGTTTGGATCGCTTGGGCGGGCTCTCCTGGACTGTGTACTTCATCGCTGACCTAAGCGAACAACCGCTCTGGTGGGGCGGTTATTGGTGGTGATCCCCGGTCACAGGGCGAAAATACCCCACCTGCTACGCTAGCAAGCTACCCAAACATCCAATTTCTCGAGCTATCTAGGCTGCTGTTCGGACGCTGAATCCGGTGGTTATCCGCGGATTTGTGCGCCCGCTGTATATAGATCTGCACAAATTCTCTGTTTAGCTCAAACTTTTTTCCAATATGCGTATTTTTTATTGATCTACCCACAGACCATTTCCATGTTAAGGTAATGATAAAACAGTAACCTTATAATAATAGATTTAAAAAGTGATGGTGATCACATGTTGGAATTTGAGGGAAATATTGCATCCAGCGCCGCCAAGCAGAGTGGCAACCTTGTTGTTCGCAACGCACATAACTCCGATATTGAAGCCTGTGTTCTGTTGGGGCGTGAACTCCACGCCGATGCAACCGTCGCGTTGATGCCGTTCGATCGCGAGAAAATTAATCGTCTCGCCAAAGGCTGGGTCACCTCCGGCAGCTACGACGTTCTGGTAGCTGAAGAGACCGGCGTGTCCCGCCACGACACCTGGCCTGCAAGTCTGCGTGAAGCCCGCTTGCGGCGGCTTGAAGATACGGTTGGTTTCTTCGTTGGTCATCGCTACCGCAATCCCAATAGTAGTGACTAGCTGGCTAGCGACGTATCGATGTTCGTTCACGAAAGCGCTCAGGGCTACCTCGCCGCTGCGCGAATGATCTTGCAGTTCGTCGACTGGGCTCGTGAAACCGGTTGCCGGGAAGTGTGCCTGGGTTCAGCGAGCTGTTACATCATCCGCAAGGCCGGCATCGACCACGAGTGGCTCGGGCTGGAACAGTTGGGCCCTTATTACCGCGCCCGCTTCTAGTCGCAACCGCCTCGCCCCGCTCTTTATCCGAAAAGCCCCTTTTTTTGGACTTACATCGAAGGATTGAGACCATGAGTGCTGCCGAAGAAATTGACGACGAAGAACTCGAAAAACTCAACCAATTCGCCAAGGCCCAGGGTACCGAGCTCTCGTCCTGGCTTGCAAAGTGGCGCGATGCCGAACTGGCGGGTTATCCGGCGGAGGCAATCCTCACCGCATGCCTGACGGCCTCGCTGGTGCCGGTAGCCTATATTCTGCTCCAGCGCGAGCGCAAGGAACCGGCCGGCGATGGTGTCGGCGACGTTTCCGACGCGTTGCGCTGCATGCTCCACGGACGCATGCTAACCAGCAGTACTTGAACTTAGCGGCCTATCTGGGTTCGCCGATCAATGTTTGTGACCGCCAAGCCCGTCAATTCTTGGATTAACCATGTCTCTGGAGCTTTGGCTCGCATTTGCCATCGCGAGTAGCGCATTACTTGCCGTCCCCGGACCGACGGTCATGATTGTCGTGAGCTATGCGCTCGGCAAGGGACGATCCAGTGCGTGGGCAACTGTGCCGGGGGTTGCTCTGGGCGACCTGACCGCGATGACCATATCGCTGCTCGGTGCCGGCGCCATTCTCGCCGCCTCCGCCACGCTGTTCACCGCCGTCAAGATTGCTGGCGCAATTTATCTCGTCTGGCTCGGCATCCAGCTCTGGCGAAGCCCGCCTTCGTTGAGCGCCTTGACCGCCAATCGGGTGAACGCCGGCACTGGGCGAATGTTTTGGAATTGTTACGTAGTGACCACGCTCAACCCCAAAGGGCTGGTCTTCTTCATCGCGTTCGTGCCGCAATTCATCGAGCAGGACGCCCCACTGATCCCGCAATTCATCATCCTGATAGCCACATTTGTAATCCTGGGAGCGGCGAATGTCGTCATTTGGGCTCTGCTCGCCAGCGAGATGCGCGCCCGCTTTCAGCGCCAGTCGACCCTTCGCCTAGCCAACCGTATTGGTGCCAGTTTTTTGATCGGCGCCGGCGTGCTTACGGCTTTGGCGCGTCGTTAGCCCTAATCAAGAGTGCCAGCAACAGGGCAACCAGTGCCAGTCCGATCATCAGCTGCAGTATCGGACCGTAGCTGCCATACATATCGAAAACGACGCCGCCGAGATAGGCGCCTA
>Ga0114999_10005953_pt1 | contig 14226 bp, 10 predicted proteins | sample ArcticOcean_MG_C_3_FD_89820 | JGI IMG/M metagenome (GOLD analysis project Ga0114999, IMG submission 89820) | Marine microbial communities from western Arctic Ocean - ArcticOcean_MG_CB8_126 | ecosystem: Environmental > Aquatic > Marine > Oceanic | place: Arctic Ocean: Canada Basin | collected...
CCAGGTCGTGAATGACGCTGGGCTGCCGCGGAATGTCATAGACGGTGACGATCGCTCGCGTTGCCCGGCCGGTCGGCCGCGGCAACGGTCGCAGCGGATACGTCCAGGTGTCGCCGCGGCTTAGGTTCACAGAAGCGAGGTAGGTGGCCAGTTCCTTGACCGGAATATTCCACCACATGTCCTTCGGGCCGAGGCCGCCCCAGGTCTGAATCCGGCGCGACCCGGAGAAGTCGGGGTGGTAGCTGGCCATCCGCTCTATCACCGGCACCCACTCCTCGGCCGTGTATCGTGAGCGCATGACGCGCTCGAGCGTGTGACAAAAACCACAGTTGACCACCTGCCGGACGAGACCGTTCTTCTGCTCGGCGGTGCCCGGTGCGCTGATCACCCACTCCTGGCTCGTCAATTGCGCGGCCAGATCGCGCGTCTTCCGCAGCGTAAGATTAGCGGCGGCCGGTGTGTCCAGCGTCAGCTGGACCGGTCTCGCCCCTTCCAGGTCGTATCCGGTAGCCCGCACCTGCAACGAGTAGGTACCCGGCTTCAGATGGGTTCTGGGAAATCGATAGCGCCCTTCCTCGTCGCTCGTCACCGTCACGCTGAAGGGGGCGTCAGCCCGCCTCGCGGTGACCAACACCCCTTCCATCGCACCCTCGTCGGTGGACGAGACCACGCCACTGAGGGCCGCGGGGCTGCCAGCCTGCGCTCGAAGATCCGGTCCGCCGCTCAGTAGGGCAATCGCCCCCAGTGCCACCGCGATCGCCTGAACGTGTCTCGTGGTCATGGAACACCCTTTCAGTTTCTGTCGAACGGCCTGTCGGCACATGTTACCGGCGCCGACGAATCCGTGGGCATCTGGGCCCGGTAGCAGGATACGCTAGCGGCGTTGTCTGCGGAAACGCAGCGCGAGCGCTGAGGGAACCCGACCTCACCAGAGACACCCGTTCCGACTCGCTTCCGATTCGTTCCAGACCCACGGGATTTAGCTTGATCCAGTCTCGTGGACATCTTCTGAGAGAGGGATGCAGATGTCCAGAATGGGATCACCGAAGGCAGGAAGACGATGCGAGCTAGGCTGTACAGCGCGCGGGACGATCACCCGTCGCCATTCCAGGAGCGCCAATGAACCCCACCCAGACCTACGCCAGCCACACACACTTTCCTCGACTCTTTTTCGTCGGATTCGCCGCTTGGGCGATTGCGGTTGTCTGCTTCGGCCTGATGCTGTTCGGCTTCAACACGCAACGCATCGCGGCAGGTGCTGGTTTAATCGCTCTCTTTCCAGCCCTGGCCATGGGCCGCCTCTATGTGACGCCGCTCCAAGACCGCATCATCCGCGCGGAGATGAGAGCGCGCTGCGAGACGCTCGTCTCGTCGGAGGAGATGGCCACCTTCTCGAAGCTCTCGTTGAAGCAGATCGCCGGGCTGCGCTTCGCGTCGGACCAGGAACTGCCAAACCTCCTCGCTAGAGCGGCGGCCGAGGAGCTCACGAGCGATCAGATCAAGAAGGCCATTACGACCTGGCGCCCGGACTTCGACCGCACATAGCGCGGGGCGCTATCGCTTCCGAATCCTTCAAGAGGCCCCGTCAGATATTGTCAACTTGAGAGTGATCGGGACGTCCGACCTCCAACATGCTGCTCTCATGGCCGGACTCGATCCCCTTAATCCTGGGGGACGTTCTGGCGACGTTTCGTCAACTTGACGGTGCCCTGTTTCGCGTGGGTCGACACCTACTCATGGCGTTAGATCATCGAATGTTGCGAGCAAGATCATTCACCGTGTGGAATGAGGTGACAGCGATCTGATCTTCAAATCAGCTCGCCTCATTCTGGTCCAGACTCGTCAACTTGACAGTGTCTTTTCGAACCGCGCAACAACGCCACGCTTCTCATAACCTCAGCAAGGGTCGCGCTGCCTGGAAATGTGTATACTCAACGATGATACGGGTGTCGCGAGATATCCTTCTAGGAATTGGATGGCGGCAACGGACCGAGAACACTGTGTACACGAAGGGAATAGACATGACAAAGTCGAAGGGATTAGCCGCTCTCGTGGGTCTGGCACTACTGGTTGGGACGGGCGCCTACGTCCAGCAGACCGGCGCCCGGGAAGGAATGACCGCGCTCACACCAGCGGATCACGTGGAAATTCGGAATTTGTACGCCAAGTACAACCACTACGTTGACAATGCCAAGGACGAGGGGTGGGCGTACGCGAACCTGTGGACGAAGGACGGCGTGTTCCACATCAATCTGGCGGATCCTCGGGTCATTCGCGGCGACAAGGAACTCGCGGAGTTGGCCAACGGGGCCGGCATGGCTCCCCCATTTGTCAGATCGGCCCATCATGCTGTCAACATCATGATCGAACCCTCAGCTGAGGGCGCCAACTCGGCAGCCTATCTCTTCATGATGTCGTCGCCGACCGAGAGCACCTCGGCCACCGGGCTGAGCGCCATCTACCACGACCAGCTCGTCAAGACCGATGGCGGCTGGAAGTTCAAGGTGCGGACGCTCGACCTCGCCACGCCCATGGACGCGGGTTAGGTCGACCTGTCATCGGCGAGGCGTGCTGGGCACGCCTCGCCGCGTTGTTGCGCGAATCGTTACTGACCCACACGACGCAACCCCACAGCGCTCCCACCTGCCGATGCGATAGGACTCTGGCCGGCCCAGGGCGGTCATCCAATTCAGGATCTCGCATCTGAGGTCGGTCTCACTGCCCGGCTGGGCTCCAGGATCGAAGGCCATCACCGAGGATCGACGCGTAGCGGAAGAACGCGTTTTTCACCCGAGCCTGACGATGGCACCCAGATTCCTGCGACCAGCGGCGCCGCTCACGCTACTGCACTGACGTGCGCGTCCGGTATCAAGCGGCCGACCGCAAGCCGTAGCGAGACATGTTCGCCGTCCTGATCTGGAGCACCAGGGCCGTCGCATACTGTACCGTCGCTACCCGTCCCAGTCAGCCGCTCCTGCGAGGTATTCAGGTGACAATCGCCTAATGCCACCCACATCGCCACATCGCCGCGCCGAACGAGGGCCCGGTTATATGCCAGCCAGTTCGTCACGTGATAACTCAACCTGTATGTGGGATGGACCTTCGACTGCATCCCTGAAGTGTGGCCCCCGTGCAGTGTTCGCATAAATTCTGGCCACGCCGTCCCACCCGTGCAGGGTCTTCATGCGACAACGCCGCGTCCCGCCATGGCCGTCCAGTCAACCTCATCGAAGGACGTCCCGCACGATGCGACCGATGACCCCTCGGTGTCCCATCGCGACTCCTCACCGTTGAGGTGTTGCGACGACCACTTGAATCCACCCAGGGAGACGTAGCGTTTCTGGTTGGCAATCGTCAGCCATCCGGCCTTCCGTCTGTAGGTTGGCATCCGGCGCGACAGGTTAGCCTCGGCAACGAGGCACAGGCGAACGCTCAGGGTGTGAAGTTGCTAGAGGAGGAGTTTCCTCTCCACCGGCACGTCCGCAAGATACAGCCATACGTTCCGGCTCATGTCGGCTGTGTTGGTCGCACGTACAACGAATCTGGCAGGCGGGGATGCGGGGGGACCCCCGCAGGTGGAAGGGGTTCCCGGCGGCACGATGCCGCCGGGAACGTGTCTATCAGATTGCTCTAGTTCCAGGCGTACTGCGCACCGACCTTGATGAGGCGTCCGGACTGAATGGACGTCGGCCTTCCCCAGCCAGCGCCCGTCGTGCCGAAGTTATTGTTCCGGCCAAGAATCGGCGCGGTATTGAACGCGTTGTAGAGGTCGAGCGTCACGCGGATGTCTCCGAAGCCACCCCTGAACACCTTGGCCACACGGAAGTCCAGCTGAGTGATTCGATCTTCAAAGTTCGTGTTCGGTTCGAGCACGTTGACGGCGACGTTCGCGTTGCACGCCCCGGTCGCCGCCGGGCACGCTGATAAGTTGCGACCCAGCGACGGAGCAACAGCGGCGTTGAAAAACGTCACAAGCGCCTGGATCGGTGTTCCCGGCAGGTTCTGGTACACCGCCGACACCTCGATACCGCCAGGCAGCGGGTAGGAACCCGCGAGCTTGATCTGCCCGTTCCCGTCCCACATCGGCGTCACGACGTGGCACTGGTAGAGGTCCTGCGGTGAATCCTTGACGAAGCAACGATCAAGCACCGACTTGCCCATGCTGACACCGCCACGCAACAGGCCGCCCTCGCCAAACCGCGTGCTCAGCTCGATGTCGACGCCGTTGTAGACCTCCGTCTCGTCGCCGAAGTTGGTGTCGAGCTTCGTCGCGTTGTGAGGCGCGATCCCTCGCCCGGCAAACGATAAATTCGCAAGGCCGGTCAGCGAGCCGCCGCCACCGCCAGGAAGTAACGAGTTGGAGGGCACCGTGACCGAGAAAGGGTCGTAATCAGATGCGCTCACGTTCTCGTTATCGACGAGCGTCTGGTTGTAGTGAGACGTCCGGAAATAGCTGACTGATAGGCGAGTGTTCGCGGCCAACTCCCGCTCCACGGACACTGACATCTGCCAGGTGTGCGGTCGGTTATCGGTTCGCATGTCGTCATCGAAGAACTGCGTAATGACGGGGGTTCCAAAGGCCGCGTTGGCGCTCGGGCCCATCTCACCGTTGGCTGCCGGGTTCTTCGGGTCGCCCTCGGGAAAGAAGTTGTTGTTGGCGTCGCTCCAGGTCCTGGCGGTGGTTTTCGAAATTGCCTCGCCTGGGTTCATCTGCAACGGCAGGCCAGTGCCCTGCCCAGCGACGTAGCGTCCGGCCGACACCTTTAGCGCCGTCCTGCCGTCTCCGGACAAGTCGTAGGCCGCGCCCAGCCTGGGAGAAATGTCCTTCCAGCTGGGCGTGTCGTCCACACGGTCGATGCGGAAACCCGCGATGTAGTCGCTGTCCGGCACGTCGTGGCCAGGGGTCCACCCGTTGAACAGATCCGCGCGCACGCCCATGCTCAGCGTCAGCCGATCAATGGCCCACTGGTCCTGCGCGTACCACGCGAAGTTCTGGTAGTCGCTCCGTGTGAACTGCGGGTGGTTATATAGGGTCAGGCCAATCGGAGTTCCCGCATATGTCATAAACCGCACCGAACCGAAACCCTCCAGGGTGTTGTTGGAGCCGTTTCGCTCGAGCCAGCCGTGCTGCCACTGTCCTCCGAACTTAAAGGAGTGGGACCCAGTGACGTACGACACCGCGTAGCGGGCGTTGACCTGGTCGGTGGCCGAGGGCGAGCCCTCATTGTATGGAATGCTCCCGGTCGCCCAGGAGTTGTAGATCAGGAGCGGCGCCAGTTCAAGGACCGCGATGTCGTGCTCGCCAACGCCTGGCAGTCGCTCGAACTGGAACGGATTATTCAGCCAGGAGACACCGGCCTCGAACAGCATACGACTAGACTGGGTCCGGGTCCACGTCCCCTGGCTCATGTGATTGTTCACTGCCCTGGCGCGCAGGCCCGCGGCCGGCGTGAGCACCGCTCCGACGGCCCGGCCGCAGAGGCACTGTCGTCCGGCATTGCCAAAGTAGGCGATCTTGTCGTTACTCGACGCCTGCCACGTCATGCGAATGGAATGCTCGCGGCTCGGGTCCTCGTTGGTCCCGCGCCTATTGAGGTCTGGTTCGTAGAGCGGCCGTCCGTTCGAAGCCTTCTGGCCCTGCACCGCGTTGAAGTAACTGCCGGGCGCGAACGTCTCGCTACCCCAGTCGCGGTGGGCCGTAAAGAACCACAGTTTGTCCTGGATGACCGGCCCGCCGAACGACGCGCCGTAGTCCCAGATCTTATTGATAACCGGTGCCGAACTGGCGCCGCGCGCGATCAACTCGGCGGTGCGGCTGTCCGACTGGAAGCCCTCGTTCGTGTATGTCGCACGGCCCGAGAGGGAAAATCGGTTGCCACCTTCCTTCGGGATGTAGTTGAGCTGCATGCCGGCGGTCTCGGTGTCGGCGGTCATGCCGCTGACCTGCATTTGCACCTCGGCCACACCCTCCATGTTGTAGTGCTGGCCCATGTGCAGAATGCCGCCATTGCTCCCCATGGAGTTGTTGGTGTTCATCCCGTCCTGGGAGATTTTCATGTCGCCGGCGCGGCCGTTGTGGACCGAGGCCTGGCCCATCTCGCCACCACTGCCGCCCACACCCGAGCCTCCAGAGTTCGCGTTCCCGCTCGTCTTAGCGCCAAGAGTCAACGCCGCCAACGAGGTCATGTTCTGTGCGCTCGGTAGGAGATTCAACGTATCGTCATCGAGCACTGCCTGCGTGCGGACGTTCTGCACGTCCACCGTCGGGCTCGCACCGCTCACGGTCACGGTTTCCTCCAGGGAGCCCACGCTCAGACTGGCATTGACTGAAGCCGAGAACCCAGTACTCAGCTCGAGGCCCTCGCGCCTGACAACACTGAATCCCCCCAACGTGAAGGTCACAGTGTAGGTGCCCGGACGCAGGGCGATGAGATTGTAGCGGCCCTGCCCGTCGCTGACGGCAGTTCGAACGCCTTCAATAAGCGCCGGGCTCGATGCCTCAACTGTGACGCCTGGCAGCACCCCACCCGTCGTGTCGGTGATCGTGCCACCAATCGAGCTGCCTTCTTGTGCGAATGCTGTCCCTGACGCGAGCAACGCCGCCAACGTCAGAAGATATAAAACTTTCGGCCGCTTTGTCATAAATACTCCTGAATCCAAGCCACGCTGATCGGTTCTCGCGGATGCCAACCTATTCGATCGCATCACAGTTAGGAACCTATTTAACCCATGCTTCGTTTTCAAGCAAGTAGAAACGTCGTGCGCATAAACCAAATAATTGGATCCGGCCGTTGCAGTCCGTTCGCTCCATCATCAACTCTCGTAAACATTCCGGAATGTCCTATTGCGATGAGGGCTACGTTCGGCTCCGCGCAAAGACAGACGTGGGAGAGAAGCAGCGAGAGTCCGCGACTACTTGAGAGCAGTTCGTGGGGACAGTCCGGCATCGCTCAGGAACCATGCACGGCCCACGCGAAGTCGGGTAGAATCATGCCCATACACACTGGCCGAAGCTGCCCTCTGGCCTCGGCCGTTTCTCAGACAGACCTCGGGGGAGTCGGCGTCCGCTGGCTCGCGGAGAAAGTCTCCCTCGCTGCCCGGCCGCAGGATCACAGCCACGACAGTGCGTTATGACCCACCGCACACCCCGCCAGCCGCAGCGAGCGGCCGTCGCCGTCACACTGCTCTGGTTGGCTGTCATAGCAACCGCCTTCCAGGCAGAGCCGGTCGATGCGCGTCAGGCACCTGGGGACGTGACGTTCAGCAGGGACATCAAGCCGATCCTCCAACGCAGTTGCCAACAGTGCCACAGGCCCGACTCTATCGCGCCGATGTCACTGGTGACCTACGATCAGGTTCGACCTTGGGCCGCGGCCATTCGCCGGGAAACCTCCAGACGCACGATGCCGCCGTGGTTCGTCGAGAAAGACGTCGGCATTCAGCGTTTCCGCAACGATCCGTCGCTCAGTGACGACGAGATCGCGATGATCGCGACCTGGGCCTCGAATGGCGCTCCGCGCGGCAACCCAGCGGACCTGCCGCCCCCCGTCGCTTTTCCCGACGCGAGAGCCTGGACACTGGGCACGCCCGATCTCGTAGTCGCCTCTCCTCCGGTCACCGTCGAAGCAAACGCCACCGATTGGTGGGGCGCGATCGGGCTTGTACCGTCCGGCCTGACGGAGGACCGATACGTCGCGGCCGTCGAGACGATCGAGGTAAGCGAACACGCGGGAAGCGCCATCTTCCACCATGCCGGGCTGCAGGCGATCACCCCCGATGGTAAGTTCGAGATGGGCTCGATCCACGAGGTCGGACGGAACGCCCAGTTCTACCACGAGGACGCCACGCCGCGTCTGCTCGCCGGCAGCTCGATCTCGTTCAACAATGCCCATGTGCACGCCGTTGGAAAGAGGACGACGGCCCGACTCCTGGTCGGTTTCACGTTCATGCCCAGGGGGCACACGCCGCGGTACGTGCAGAGGGAGATCACCCTCGGCACCGCGGAACTCGATGTCCGCGGGAACACCTCCGACCAGCGGTTCGAGGCCTTCGTGACTCTGCAGGACGCGGCAAAGCTCGTGGGCTTCGAACCACACATGCACGCGGCGGGGGTACGCATGTGTCTCGAAGCGGTCTGGGGTGCCGTTCGACAAACGCTCAGCTGCGTCGGGTTCGACCCTGAGTGGGTCCGGTCCTACACCTACGAGCCCACCTTCGCACCCTTGCTGCCGAAGGGAACCATCCTGCGACTGATCGGCTGGCTGGACACGACGGAGAATACCGACAATCCGTATTTGACCGACTACCGCAACTGGACCGGGTGGGGAAGCCGGCCCGTCGACAACATGTTCATGAACTATCTAAAGGTGGTTTGGCTGACGCCACGGCAGCTGCAGGAACTGGTGTCGGTGCGCATGGGCGCATCTGTCGGCGACGCGCAGCACCTCTTTGGATGCCTGCCCTGCTCCCTGCCCTTCGCTCTGGATCCAGGAGGCGGACGGTGAGGAGCCGGCGGCTGCGGGCCCTCGTGCTCCCTGTCGCCATGGCTGCTGCCGTCTGCACCGCGCTACGCGTGGGCGCAGCACGGACGAGCGCGCCAACCTTTTCCTCGGGCCAGAACATCGCTCCCGCCTACGAGGGCTGGGAGCGCAACGAGGACGGCTCGTTCAATCTGGTCTTCGGCTACCTGAACCGGAACTGGGACGAAGCGATCCACCTCCCGGCCGGTCCGAACAACCGTCTCGAACCGAAAGGGCCGGACCGGGGTCAGCCGACATACTTTCTGCCGCGGCGCAATTTCTTCGTCTTTCGTGTGCGGGTGCCTGCCGACTTCGGCGAGCGTGAGGTTGTCTGGACCTTGACGAGCCATGGCCGAACCGAACGTGCCTTCGCCACGCTCCGCCCAGGCTACGCGCTCAACGATGATGTGATGACGGCAACGCTGGGCGCTGTCGGGCCCGGAGTGACCACAGCCGAAGTCTCACGACTGAACCGGACACCGGCACTGGATATTGAGCCGGCCGAAGCCAAGGCGGCCCGGGTCGGCGAGCCGCTTCTGCTCACGGCCCATGCGCGAGATGACGGACATCCTGTGCCGATGCGAATTGCTCCATTCGCCGGGTCGCCGGTGTCGAGCGCGCTCGGCACGCTGCACAGCGTCGCCGGCCTGCGGGTCGCGTGGTTCGTCTACCAGGGAGTAGGCGAGCACGTCACGTTCGACCCTCCGCAGTTCAAGGTCTATGTCGACACCCGCGGAGGGTCACCGTGGGCGCCTGGCTGGACAATCCCGCCGGTGCCGGCTGACAACCGCTGGAACGTCAGCGTGACGTTCGACCGCCCCGGAACCTATGTGCTTCGCTGCATAGCCCATGACGGCGCCCTGGCCACACACCGGGACGTGACCGTGACCGTCACAGGCGCGGTTGGATGGGCTGGGAGTTCGCTCCCGGGACGGTTCCCGTCAGAGTCCCAGAATAGAGGCAGTAGCGACGACGGTGCAGTGCCGCCAGCCGCCACCACCTACAGCAACTGATTCACAGATCGATTAGAGCGGAAACAGTTCCATTCTGCGAACGAAGAGCTCTGCGCCCTCCGACTGGATTCCGAGCTTGCCCCGCCTCGGACTGACGTTCGTGGCCTTGTTAACCACTCGTCCGTTCACGATATTCGTGATGGTATCGCCATCACAGATCGCCTCGATCGTATTCCACTCGCCGACCGGCTTTTCGGCAGTGTCCTTGCCTCGAAAGCCCAAGGCGCTCTTCCAGTTGGGATCGCGATTGAGGTGCGGAATGATGTAGGTAATATTCGTCGGCTCGCCGTTCACTTTCATCGCGCGCACGCCCGCCGGTTTGCCTGGCACGTAGTGCCAGAGCTTGTCGGCGCGCATTTCGCCCTCGACTGTCACGCTCACACCGTTCTTGCCGCTCAGAAGAATGAAGTCGCCGGTGGCACCCTCATACATCTGAAACTCGACGCTTTCAATCCAGTCGCCCCTGAATCCGCCATCTCCGCCGGTGCCATGCAGTAACAGCCCAGAGTCCCTCGCGCCCGGCTGATGCATTTCCTCTCCCCACTTAAACTCCACGACGATGCGGTAGTTCTCGTGCTCGTGATCCGTGTAGATCCCGCCATAGGTCTTGCCACTGATGTGAATCATCCCATCGTGGACCGTGAACACCTTGTCCGGGTCATCCAAGCCTGGGCCGTTCAGGTGAGTGTAGAGGCCAGACAGATCCTTGCCGTTGAAAAGCTTGATGCCTGCGCCCTCTGCCCCAGACCGCCGCGTGACCGCCGCTGCCGCGCCAGGCGCAACCGCTGCCCCGGCGGCGATCCCGACACTGGTCAGGAATGTGCGCCGCGACCAAAAGCCGCCTTCCTCCCGATCGAAGCTATTGTTGTTCACCATGAACGCTCCTCCTTTTCGTCGCTACTCTACCACCGCTGGCGCCCGCCGTGTCTGACGAGCGTGCACGCCAAATACGCTGCGATAAGTCTTGGTCCTCGACCAATTCCATCACTCAGCCGCATGCCATTGAATCGGAGCGGAGAGGACCTTGGTCGTCCACTTCCTTGCATACTGCGAAAGCGACCGCAGCCTGCAAGGTTAACGCTGCAAACAGAACCGCCCTCGCCCCACCAGCAGCATCCGGGCACGCAGAGCTTGGCGGTCTGTCTCTCACTATCTATTCCTCGCTCCACTTAAGCCGGTCCTCTGCCCAACTCCTCCAGCCGAGTGACATCTGCGGGACCGTCAAGAGCCGTGCCGCATCGTGTCGATCACGGGTAAAGATGCGAAAGATCTCACCGACCGTCACGGCGTGATCCGGTCGGTCGATGACTCGCACCTCGTCACCAGCTCCAACGTCACCCTCGGTCACGATGCGCAAGTAAGCACCGGGACGGCCTGACTGGGCGAAGCGACGGGGAAACAACTTGTCCTCCAAGCGCGCGCCCAGTTTCCAGCAAGGGACGCGTGGCTCAGACACCTCGAAGACGGCGCTGCCCACCTCCCACCGCTCTCCGACGAGCGCGCCACTGACGTCGATACCGTCGGTCGTGAAATTCTCGCCGATCTCGCCATGTTCAACCGGGCGACCCAACTCCTGCGCCCACCAGAGCAGACCTTCGCTGGCATAAGCGTAGACCGCCTTATTAGGGCCACCGTGCGCGGCGCGGTCGGCCTGGTCATCCCCTGTCAGATTCACCCCTCTAACGTCCACTCGCCCGGTGACAGACATCTTCCAGATCGCGCTGACAGCCGGGCGGCCCTCGCACTCAAAGTGCCGAACGCCGCCGACGTTAACCGATAGCAGGCTGCCTCTAGCCAGAGTCATGTCGTGCTCCTCCCGTCGATGTGAATGATGCCTTGCGGTCACTGGTCCAGGCACCGGAGCATCGCCACGAGCAGGATGCCCGCGACCGCGATTCCTGCCAACCTCGCAGGTGTATAGCTTTCGGAAAGTGTCCTTAAGATCGGATTAAGTCCAAGCCCGGCTTCGCGGTGCAGGCGGCGCCATCTAGGCGGCGGGTGGGCATCTGAGACCTGCCTCACCGCATCTCCGTCGCAGCGTGCCAGACTAAGACCCACAAAGGAGGCGAACATGAAGATCGATATCCCGACCGACGTCTATGAGGACATCGGGGAACTAATCGGCAATGAGGCGAGTCCCGTCGGCATCGATGCCAAGAAGACGCACATCATCATTCTTCACAAACTGATCGAAATCGAACGCCGCCTCGCTAGGCTCGAGCGGAAAGACGCACCTTAAACTCGGCGCGCACGGCAAGATCACATCGAGGTGTGTCACCGGCCAGGCAGAGCATCTAGGAGCTCGACGGACCCCTACATTCAGGCGTTTGTGCCAGAGAGGACCCCGTCGTAGTCAGCTTGAGCGTTAACTAGGACCCGCGTGAGAACGGCAGCCGGATGCGCCTTGACCCCAACCGAGACGGGAGCATATAGTCGCCCCGTTCGCAACTCGACACGGACTCACATCGGAGGCACCAGTGGAAAATCTGATCACGTCGATGTTCAAGCGGTACGAATCCGGCAAGGTGACACGTCGTGACCTAATCCGGGGACTGGCGGCGCTGGCCGCCACGGCGACGGCCCGACCGGCAGCTGCGCAAAGCGCTTTCCAGGTCACCGGCTTCGATCACATACAGATTAACGCGCGTCACGCCGAGCGCTCGGCACACTTCTACCAAGAGGTGTTCGGCCTCATCCCCATCCGAGCCGGCGCCATGGCTGACGATAGCGAAGAGATCGCCCACGTGGGCACCCCCGGGAATCTTCTGATCTCGTTTCGCAAGTTCGAGCCATACGGCATCGTCGATCACATCGGGCTTCGCGTGGCCGACGGAATCTCCGGAGATGCGCTGCGCAAGGCCGTGGAAGCGCGTGGCGGCAAGTACAACGCACCGGATCCGACCAAGCCACCTGGCGGCTATATCCATGACGTGGACGGATTGCGGATACAGCTCGGCGGCAAGGTCGCCACCAAGCCGTACTGACGAATCCCGTTTCGAGCGCCGGCCTCACCTGCGCACACTGATCGTGCGCCCGTGGCCGGCGATCTGCGCCGCTTGCCTAAACGCCGCACGCTTAGTCGGCGCCAGATGGGTTGCCGTCTCGCTCATCAACAGCACGCTAGCGCCGTACGTTTTTCAGAGCTATCGATTTGCTTTGTGTAATCGAATGTCGAGATACGCGTACGACGCCACCTACCTTTACTGGTAGGCGACATTGCCGTGAACGCGGTCGACCTAGCCGAGAGCGTTCTTCGTACGTACCGAATACGTCCCGGTTGGACTGCACTCGCGCTGTGGCAACCCCTGCCACGCTCAGCGTCGTCTCGCCACTAGGAGTGGCCACAGGAAAGGTGAAGAGGATCGGCGAGGAACAGCTATCGCTCGACACTCTTCGCCGTGTGTCCAAGCGTCATCGCGACGAACAACATCGTGAGTACACAGCACGCGACCATCGTGACGAACACGCCGTTCCATCCCCAGTGGTCGGCAATCCAGCCTACACCCGTGCCGGCGATGGCCGACCCAAATACATAGCCAAACAGCCCGGTGAAGCCGGCCGCCGTGCCGGCCGCCTTCTTCGGCACCAGATCGAGGGCGTGCAGACCGATGATCATGATTGGTCCGTAGATCAAGAACCCGATCGCGCCGAGGGCTGCGTAATCGATCCACAACGGACCATTGATGTTCAGCCAGTACACGACCACCGCCACGAGCGTCAGCGCCATGAACAGGAGGTTGGCCGGAGCGCGCCGCCCATCGAAAACCTTGTCGGAAATCCAGCCACAGGCAATCGTGCCTGGGATAGCGGCAAACTCGTACAGTGCCCAACCCGTACTCGATTGTGTGAACGAGAAGCCCTTGGCCGTCTCCAGATACGTCGGGACCCAGTTCACCACTCCATAGCGGACGAAGTACACGAACGCGTTGGCCACGGCAATTGCCCACAGATAGCGGTTGTTCAAGACATGGTCGAAGAGGATGGCCCTGAATGAAAGAGTCTGCTCGTGCGCAGCGCTGTAGTCCGGCGGATAGTCGTTTCGGTAGTGCTCGACCGGAGGCAGCCCACATGACTGGGGCGTGTCGCGAAGCAGAAAAAACACGGCTACCGCGATGAACGCGGCGACTGACGCATTTACGTAGAACTTCGCCCCCCAGTCGTTGAAGAGCGACATGCCCAGAAGCGCGAAGCCGGCCACCAGAGTCCCACCGACGTTGTGGGCTACGTTCCACGTCGCGACGGTGAGACCGCGCTCCTTCGTGCTCCACCAGTGCACGAGGCTCTTGCCGCACGGTGGCCAACCCATGCCCTGCACCCAGCCATTGAGTATCTGGAGCGCGATCACGAGCGCGATCGACGAGTAGATGGCCTTGATCGTGCCGAACATGAAGATGATCAAGGCCGACAGCAGCAGACCGAGCGGGAGAAAGTACCGAGGATTGCTCCGGTCCGACACCAAGCCCATCAGGAGCTTCGAGACACCGTAGGCGATCGAGAGGCCGGTCATCGCCGTCCCGAGCATGGCCTTGGAGTACTGCGGATACTCCCGTAGCAGGTCCGGCATGGCCAAGGCCATCGTATTGCGGACGAGATAGTAGGCCGCGTAGCCGCCAAAGATCCCGGCAAAGACCTGGCGGCGCAGGCGCCGATATTCAGTGTCGACAGCGTCGGCCGGTACTCGCGGCGACTCTGGC
>Ga0114999_10005958_pt1 | contig 14224 bp, 13 predicted proteins | sample ArcticOcean_MG_C_3_FD_89820 | JGI IMG/M metagenome (GOLD analysis project Ga0114999, IMG submission 89820) | Marine microbial communities from western Arctic Ocean - ArcticOcean_MG_CB8_126 | ecosystem: Environmental > Aquatic > Marine > Oceanic | place: Arctic Ocean: Canada Basin | collected...
ACATGCAGCTCATTCTTTGGGTGCTTCTAGATGGCAAATTCTAAGGTATGTGATATTTCCAAATTCACTACCTGAGATATTAACTGGTGTAAGAGTTGCTGTTGGTATGTGTTGGGGAACATTGGTTGCAGCTGAGTTTTTAGCAGGAACTACAGGTATAGGTTTTGTTGAAAACGTTGCAAAAAAATATTTTCAATATGAGGTTATTTGGATAACAATCTTTATAATGGGTATGTTGGGACTTCTGTTCGATATTACACTTCGTCAAATTATTAATAAAACAATACCTTGGAGAGGAAAGGGATAATGGGAACAGTTGATTACAAAGCGATTGCTAAAAAAATAAATTTTGAAGGTAGAGCTTTTATTAATGGTAAATATGTCGATGCTATTGATGGAGGAAAGTTTGAAAGTATTAATCCAGCTACTGGAGAAACTTTATGTTCTATAGCTAAGTGTAATCATAAAGATGTTGATTTAGCAGTAAAAGTTTCAAGAAAAGTTTTTGAAAGTGGAGTTTGGTCAAAATCTACACCAGAGCATCGAAAAGAAGTTTTGCTTAAATTTGCTTCACTGTTAAGAAAATATGGTGATGAAAATTCTGTTTTAGAGTGTGTTGATACAGGAAAATTAATAGTTGATTGTATTAATGAAGTTGCAAATGACGCTCCCATGCATTTCCAATGGTATGGAGAACTAATAGATAAAGTTTTTGGAAAAGTTGGTCCTACGGATCCTTCTATTACCAGCTTGATTGTAAAAGAGCCAATTGGTGTTGTTGCTGGCATTGTTCCTTGGAATTTTCCTTTAATGATGGCGGTATGGAAAGCTGCTCCTGCTTTAGCAGCGGGATGCTCTGTTATAATCAAACCTGCAGAAGATACTCCACTAACAGCAATTAGAATTGCACAAATTGCCAAGGAATCTGGAATACCCGATGGTGTATTTAATATTCTTCCTGGTTTTGGAGATGTTGGCGAAGCACTAGGAAGACACAATGACGTTGACGCAGTTTCATTTACTGGATCAACCGAAGTCGGTGGATACTTTATGAAATATTCCGGAGAAAGTAATTTAAAAACTGTTGGCTTAGAAATGGGAGGAAAAAGCCCTTTTATAGTGTTAGATGATGCAAAAATATCAGATAGTTTAATAGATAATGCTATTAATTCAGCTTTTTGGAATGGTGGGCAAAATTGTTCAGCAAATATGAGACAAATAATTCACAGTAAAGTTAAAGATGAGTTCTTAGATAAAGTTATAAAAAAAGTAAAAAACATTAAAGTTGGAGATCCGTTAGATCTAAAAACAAATATGGGTTCAATGATATCTAAAAAACATTTAGCAACAGTTGATGGTTATATACAAAAAGGAATTGATGAAGGTGCTTCACTTTTGTTTGGTGGAGTATCTAATGGAAAAGAAAAAGGTTTTTTTGCAAAACCAACTCTTTTTGATAATTTGAAAGAAAATATGACAATTGCTCAAGAAGAAATTTTTGGCCCAGTCCTTGGTGTTCTTACAATTAAAAACACTGAAGAAGCTCTTAAAATTGCAAGTAATTCTAAGTATGGTTTACACGCGAGTGTTTTTACTCAAGATATAAATAAAGCATTTCATATAGCAAAAAGTTTGCCATGTGGAACTGTATCAATTAATACTTTTTCTGAAGGTGATATTAAAACTCCTTTTGGAGGGTATAAACAATCTGGATCTTTAAGTAGAGATCAAGGAACGGAAGCTTTAAATCAGTATCTACAAACAAAAACAATCTGGATCAGCCATAACTAAAAATGATTAGACCGTTTAAACTAAACGTGTCCAATAACACGCTTAAGAAAATATACAAAAAAGTAAAAAAATATCCATGGGATGACATTCAAAATATGGATGGCTGGCAGCACGGAACTAATTTAAAATATTTGAAAGAAGTTTCAAAATATTGGGTAAAAAAATATAATTGGAAAAAACAAGAAAAAAAAATTAATAAATTTTCTAATTTTATAACGAAAGTTGATGGAATTAATATTCATTTTATAAAAGAAAAAGGTAGCGGATCAAATCCAATACCATTGCTTCTTTTGCATGGATGGCCAGGAAGTTTTGTTGAATTTCTTAATATAATTGAAAAGCTAGCTCATCCCGAAAGATTTGATGGAAAAAAAGAGGATGCTTTTGATGTAATAGTTCCTTCTCTACCAGGATTTGGGTTTTCAAATTCCTATAAAAAACCTATCGGACCAAGAAAAATAGCAAAAATTATGGATAGTCTTATGACTAAAAACTTAGGTTATCAAAAGTATTTATCACAAGGTGGAGACTGGGGAGCAACAATTTCTAATTGGCTTGGCTATAATCATTCTAATACATGTAAAGCTATTCATATTAATTGTTTAACAATGAGACATCCTGATGGAGCAAATAATAAAGATGAAAAAAAGTGGGAAATTAAATTTGCAAAAGATCAGGTTATGCAAGATGGATATAGAACCCAACAGTCAACTAAGCCGCAAACATTAAGTTATGCAATGATAGATAGCCCTGTTGGTACGGCAGCTTGGATATTAGAAAAATTTTATTCTTGGTCTGACATTAAGAACAATAAAATTGAAAAAATATATACAAAAAATACTTTATTAACTAATATTATGATTTATTTAGTCACCAACACTTTTAATACTGCTGCTTGGATATATTTTGGCAGACGTGAAGAAGGTGGAAGAATGTTTCCAAAAAATTTTAAAAGAATAAAAATTCCTACAGCAGCAGCTATATTCCCTAAGGAAATGTCTTCTTGGCCTCCAAAATCATATGTAAATAGAATATTTAATTTAAAACAATGGACTAAAATGCCAAGAGGTGGCCATTTTGCTGCACTTGAACAGCCTAATTTACTTGTGAATGATATTAGAAAGTTTGGTAGAAAGATTAAGAAAATATTTTAATGAAAAAAAAATTAAATAGTACTCTGATTAATATTTTTAAAAATCATGGGCTTAGTTCTTTACATGCTAAAATTTGTTCTGATGCTTTAATAAATGCAGAACTGGTTGGTGCACACTCACATGGTCTATCAAGGTTAAAAATGTATTGCGATAGAATTAATAAAAAAGTAATTAACCCAAAACCTAAAATAAAAGTTAGAAATATCTCTCAATCTATTGCTCATATTGATGCAAATAATAGTATAGGTTTCGTTGCTGCTGATATTGGGATTAAAAAAGCTATCAGTAATGCAAAAAAAACTGGAATTGGTTTAGTAGCTATTAAAAATAGTGGACACTATGGATTATCAGGTTATTACGCTGAACAAGCAATAAATAAAAATTTAGTTGCAATCTGTTTCACTAATGCCCCCCCAGCAATAGCACCGCATGGTGCTATTAAAAGTTTATTTGGAACTAACCCTATATGCTTTGGGACTCCGACTGGTAACAAAATTCCGTTTATATTAGATACTTCAGTTTCAATGATTAATAGAGGAAAAATAAGAGTTGCAGCAAAGACTAAACAGAAAATTCCTGTTGGAGTAGCGCTTGATAAGTTTGGTAATCCAACTACTGATGCAAAGAAAGCTCTTGAAGGCGTTCAGTTGCCGATAGCTGGTTTTAGAGGCTCAGGATTAGCTTGGATGGTTGATATACTTAGTGGTGTTTTCACTGGTGGAAATCATGGTGGAAAAGTTAAGGACCCTTTTGATGATTTTACTGGCCCACAGAATATTGGTCATTTATTTATTGTAATGAAGCCAAATTTATTTGTCGGAAACTACAACCAAAGAATAAGAGAAAATATTAAAAGAATAAAAAAATTACCTAAGATTAAAGGTGTCAAAGAAATACTATACCCTGGTCAAAATAAATTTGTAAAATATAAAAAAAACCTAAAAAAAAAAATTACAATACCAAAAAATATTTTGGAAGAAATTAATAAACTTAATGTTAACTAATAAAAAAATTGTCTGTCCTGCTAACTTAATCAATATTGCTAAAAAATTAGGCACCATAGATGCTGCAATAGTTAATGCTGGTGAAATATTTCCAATGGAGTCTGTTCATAAAGCAGTAGAACATAATTTAATAAATCCAATTTTTATTGGAAATGAGAATGAAATTAAAAAATATGCAGGAAAGTTAAATTGGAATATTTCTAATTATAAAATAATTGATGAAAAAGATGAAAATAGCACTGCACCAATTGCTGCAAAACTAGCTAGTGAAGGTAAAGTTAAAATTATAGTTAAGGGTCACATACATACAGATATATTAATGAAAGCTGTGCTAAAAAGAGATTTAAATTTAATAGGGAAAAAAAGATTAAGTCATGTGTGGCACATGACATTAAATGAGAGTGACAAACCACTAATTATTACAGATGGGGTTGTTAATGTGTTACCAAAATTAGAAGTTAAAATGCATATATTAAGAAATGCGGTAGATTTTGCAAACAAGATTGGATTAACAAGACCAAAAGTAGCTATTTTATCAGCAACAGAAGAAATATTAGAAAGTGTACCAAGTTCTATAGAAGCTAATTTAATAACCCAAAGAGCTAAAGAAGAAAATATTAATGCTGACGTTTTTGGTCCACTTGCTTTTGACAATTCTGTTTCAAAAAAATCTGCTGCTATTAAAAAAATAAAAAATAATGTTTCGGGCAATACTGATATTTTACTAGTTCCAAATGTTGAAACAGGAAACGCTCTAGTTAAAATGATGATTTATTTTATGGGGGCTTGTGCCGCTGGTGTTGTTTTGGGAGGTAAAGCTCCTATAGTAATTACAAGCCGTTCGGATGAAGCTGAAGCTAGATTAGCCTCTATTGCGGCAGCTATTGTTTCTTTAAAGTAACTCTAAAAAGTTTTCTTGGAAAAGTGCCTTCTTCAAATTTTTCTATTTCTAAAACTCTAAAGCCATCTGAAATTTCTTCTACTTTTTCTTTTGAAAAGAAACGTACAACAAAACCATCATTTTCATAAAGATCTTCGCCTCTATGTATTCCATTTTTATAGTCTCCATCTTCATGATGTCTAACAGTAAAAATATTAATTCCACCAGGTTTTAAAATACGTAAAATTTCACTATTAAGATTTTTAAGTTCAGATGTAGATAGTGCCATGCAGTAAAGCATATGTGAAAAACATGCTTCAATCGATGTATTCTTGTAGGGAAGTTTTTTTCTTATATCAAATATTTTAGCTTTAATCGAAGTAGATAATTTGTTTTCTTCTACTTTCTTTTTAATTATTTTAATTGCAGCAGGACTGTAATCTAATGCCTCAATATTTATTCCATTTTTTGCAAAAAAAAGTGTGTCCCTTCCTAATCCAGCTCCAATTTCAATAATTTTCTTTATATTGTTTTGTTTGAAAATTTTTAGTGAGTTTATAGCTGCTATACTTGGTCTCAGACCAAACATCTCAGGTTTACTTAGGAAACTTTTTTCCCAATACTGAGATTGTTGGTCTAAAATTTTCTTATCCAAATTACTTAGATGGGTCTGGAACTTTTCTTAAATATGGCTTTATAGTTTTCCATCCATCAGGATATATTTTTTTTGCTTCCTCATTTGTAACTTTAGGAACAATAATTACATCCTCACCAGGTTTCCAATCTGCTGGTGTTGCAATTTTATGTTTTGCCGTTCTTTGCATTGAATCTATTGTTCTTAATATTTCATGAAAATTACGACCAGTTGTCATTGGATATGTCAAAAATAAACCAATTCTTTTGTCTGGTCTAATAACATATACAGTTCTTACTGTTTCATTATCTACTGCTGTTCTTCCCATAGATGAAACGCCTGCATCACCTTCTAGCATGTTGTAAAGCTTTGCAATATCTAGCTTTTCGTCAGCAATGATTGGATAGTTGGGTTTTAGCCCACAAACATCTTTAATGTCATCTAACCATTTTATGTGATCCGATACTGGGTCTACACTCAACCCAAGAACTTTAACATTCCTTTTTTTAAACTCAGGTTGCATTTTTGCTAATGAGCCTAGCTCTGTTGTGCACACTGGTGTAAAATCTTTGGGATGTGAGAATAAAACTCCCCAACTATCTCCAAGCCACTCGTGAAAAGATATATCGCCTTCAGATGTCTTTGCTTTAAAATCTGGAGCGAGACTATTTATTTTTAATGTCATGTTTTTCCCCTTGTTATAATTTATTAAAAAATTATATAGTCAGATCAATGAAATTACAATAAATATTGCCTTATGATATTTAACCAGTTTTTTGATGAAGTTTCTTGCACTTACACTTACCTAATTTCTAGCGGAAGGGGAAGAGAAGCTTTAATAATAGATCCAGTTATAGAAAAAACTGACGAATATATTTCATATTTAAATAATTTAGATCTTAAATTAGTTAAAGTGATTGATACACATATTCATGCTGACCATGTTTCTGGATTAAAAGAGCTTCAAGAACGAACAGACTGTACAACTGTAATGGGTGAAAAGTCACCTTCTGAAATAGTAAATATACATGTAAAAGATAATGAAAAAATTAAGATTGAAAATATTGTACTTACATCCATATACACTCCAGGTCACACTGATTGCTCTTATAGTTTCCTTATGAATAATAGAATTTTTACAGGAGATACATTGCTAATAAATGGAACAGGAAGAACCGATTTTCAAAATGGAAATTCACATGACCAATATTACTCAATATTTGACCGTATACTTAAACTACCAGAACAAACGTTTGTATATCCCGCACATGATTATAAAGGAAATAAAGTAAGCACTATTGGTGCTGAAAAAAAAAATAATCCTAGACTTCAAGCAAAATCATTAGATGAATATTCTGAAATAATGAGCAACCTTAAGTTTTCTAATCCTAAGATGATGGACGTTGCTGTGCCTGCAAATATTAAAGGTCTAAACTTAAAGGAATTTTCTAAATCAATAAAATAATTTTTGGTGCCGAACACGATCCGTCATGTATTTGTTTAAATGCTGAAGATCCATCTTTCAGTTTCCTGTACTCGATCCAATCCAAACTACCAAGTTTTTTATCAGACAGTATATTTATAGTTTTTTCAAAATCTTTATTGGTATAACAATAGGTGCCAATAAATATAATTTCTTGTAGAGTTGCTTTTCTAAAATCAAAAGATCCACTAGGCTGTGTTAGTCCAATATGAATTATAACTCCACCAGGTTTAATTACTTTTATAGCCTGTTGTCTAGTAATCTCCATGCCTACAGTGTCAAAAACTATATCAAAATGATCAAGCATTATATTCTTGCTATTTGGTTTTACAGGATCAGCTTCAAGATATTTTGAACATTCTTTTAATCTTTTTTCATTAGGATCTACAATGGTTATCTCTTTACAATATTTAACTTTAGATAAGATCAAACCGGTAAGTAATCCAATCGCCCCTCCTCCAATTATTAAAACTTTGGAATCTTTAAAAGATTTTAAAAGTTCTTTTTCTCCAAGCTCAACAGCATGTAGTGCAACAGCTGTAGGCTCTGCTATAGGAGCTTCCTTTATATCTAATGTTTTGGGTAATTCATAAATATTTTGATCTGGAATGGAAACATATTCAGCAAATCCTCCTTGTTTTTCTATGGGCTTGTTCATTCCTAAAATAATTCTTTTATTACACAAATGTTCCTTACCACCTGTGCAATAATCACATTCATCACAAGTGATTAAAGGATTAAGAATAACTTTTTTTCCAGCAAACTTACCTTTTTCTATGGTTCCACTTATTTCATGACCTAATATTAATGGAGGTATCCTTCTGTTATCTTTACCGTGATACGCATGCATGTCTGAACCACAAATTCCTGAAGCTGATACTTTAACTATGCTTTCACCATTAACAATTTTAGGGTTTTTTTCTTCTCTATAGATTAGTTCTTGTGTTCCTGTGTAAACAAGTGCATGCATGATTAATTGGAATGACCATATTTTTTCAATCTAATATCACCTGTACGTGCGTGAGCTTCCATTCCTTCAGCTCTTGCTAATCGTGCTGCAGTAGCACCAACTATTTTATTAGCTTCCTTACTCATTCTTTGAAAAGTTAATGTTTTAATAAATTTTCCAACAAATAAACCTCCTGTGTACCTTCCTCCACCTTTTGTTGGTAGAATATGATTTGTGCCAGAACATTTATCTCCATAAGCCACAGTAGTTTCTTCTCCTAAGAATAACGATCCATAATTTCTCAATCTTTTTAACCACCAGTCTAAATTTTCTGCATGAACCTCTAAATGTTCAGATGCATATTGATCGCTTACTTTTGCCATTTCTTCATTCGAATCACATAGAATTACTTCTCCATAATCTCTCCAAGCTGCTTCTGCGCTTGTTCTTGGAAGCTCTGGTAATTCGCCAATTAACTCAGGAATTCGTTTAATTACATAATCAGCAACAGATTTATCTGTTGTGAATAACCAGCCAGGTGAATTGTATCCATGTTCTGCTTGGCCTACTATATCAGCTGCTACTATTTCTTTATCAGCAGACTTGTCGGCAATAATTGCAATTTCGGTTGGACCAGCAAATTGGTCTATTCCAACTTTTCCATATACTATTCTTTTAGCTTCTGCCACATACTGATTACCAGCGCCAACTAAAAAATCTACTGGTGGATTACCAAAACACCCATACGTCATTGAGCCGATTGCAGCTATTCCACCTAAATTTAATATAACATCTGCACCACAAAGATTTGCGGCATATATAATTCCAGGATTTGCTCCATTAACATCTTTAGGAGGGCTTGCACAAATAATAGTTCCTACGCCCGCAACCTTGGCTGGTGTAATCGCCATTACAGCTGAAGAAATATGAGCATATCGACCTCCAGGTATATAACAGCCTGCTGTATCAACTGGAATAAGTCTTTGCCCAGCGAACAAACCTTCTGATAACTCAACTTCAAAATTATTGTTCATACTTTTAAGTTGGTGCTCAGCAAATTTTCTCACTCTATCGTGAGCAAATTTAACATCATCCTTTGTTTTTTGATCAACTTTTTTTATAGCCTCTTCTATTTTTTCTTTAGAAACTACTATTTCTCCTTCATAATTATCAAATTTTTTTGTATTTTCTTTAATACTTTCTTCTCCTCTTTTTTCAATATCATCAAGAATATTTTGAACGATTTCTCTAGTTTTGTGATCGTCCGTAGATGGAGTTTTACTTGCTTTTTTTAAATACTTTATAGCCATAATCTACCTTTAAATATGATTTGTTATGAAATTTTTTTTATTTTAATATATAAATATTTTATTCTATGAAAAAGAAATATCCAAGAAATATGATAGGTTATGGGTCAAAAACACCTGCTATAAAATGGCCAAATAACTCAAAATTAGCACTTCAGATAGTTCTAAATTACGAAGAGGGGTCTGAAAACTGTGTTTTGCATGGTGATCAATACTCCGAAACTTTTTTATCAGAAATAGTTGGGGCTAAACCAATAAAAGGAAGACATATAAATATGGAATCTTTTTATGAATATGGATCAAAAAGAGGTTTTTGGAGAATACACGAAATGTTTCAAGAAAAAAAAATTCCTGTCACCATATTTGGTGTAGGTATGGCTTTAGAAAGAAATGTAGAAATTTGTGAAGTGATAAAAAAATATAATTATGAAGTAGCTTCTCATGGATGGAGATGGATTGATTATCAAAATATTTCTAAAGCACAAGAAAAAAAACATATGCAATTAGCTATACAATCCATAAAAAAAATATTTGGACAAAGACCTCTGGGTTGGTACACAGGGCGTTGCAGTCCAAATACAAGAGATTTAGTTATGGAAGAAGGTGGCTTTCTTTACGATAGCGATTCATATAGTGACGATCTTCCTTATTGGGAAATGCGAGGTAAAAAAAAACAATTAATTATTCCTTATACGTTGGATAATAATGATATGCGCTTTGCAACTAATCAAGGATTTAATAGTGGAGATCAATTTTATACATATCTAAAAGATAGTTTTGATACACTTTATGAAGAAGGTAAAACAAAACCAAAAATGATGTCTGTGGGCTTACATTGTAGACTAATAGGTAGGCCAGGAAGAATTCAATCTTTTAAAAAATTTCTCGACTATGTTTTGCAGCATGACGATGTTTGGATTTGTAAACGAATAGATATTGCTAATCATTGGATAAAGAATTACTCAAACATATAAATTTAATATGAAAAAAAATAAATATATTTTTACAAACGGAATGATTGATTTAGCTCAATCACGATTAGGTTCAAAAATTGTTTTTAAAACTGATGAATTCTTTGCTTCAGCAAATAGAATTATAAATCCACTACCACCTGTATTTAAAGAAGGTGTTTTTGATGCTCATGGCAAATGGATGGATGGATGGGAAACGAGGAGAAAAAGAAAAAAAGGTCATGACTATCTTATAATTAAACTTGGCAAGCCAGGTAAAATTTCAAAAGTAGATATTGATACGTCATATTTTAATGGGAACCAACCTACAGAGGTTTCTTTAGAAGCATGTTTAAGTAAAGATAATATTCCAAATAAGAAAACTAAATGGAATAAAATATTAAATAACAAAAAAACTAAAGCGAACAGTCACCATTTTTTTAAAATAAAAAGTAAAAATGTTTACTCACATATTAAATTAAATATTTTTCCTGATGGAGGTGTTGCTAGACTTAGAATTTTTGGTTCTATTGAAATAAATAAAATTAAATTTAGTAAGAAAATAATTAATCTAACTTCAGTTTTAAATGGCGCATCTATAATAGCGTGTAATAATGAACATTTTGGAAAAGCTGAAAACATATTAGCTCCTGGTATAGGTAAAAATATGGGGGATGGATGGGAAACTAGAAGAAGTAGAGGAAAAAATTTTGATTGGCTTATACTAAAATGTGCTACAGCAGGTAAAGTCAACAACATTCAAATTGATACGCATCACTTTAAGGGAAATTACCCAGATTCATGCACTATACAAGCTACTTATATAACAAAAAATAACTCACCTAAAATAATTGTAAAAAATTCTAAAAAATGGAAACTACTTTTAAATAAAACAAAATAAGGCCCACATAAAAAACATAATTTTAGAAATATTTTAATGAAAAATGCTAATATAAATTATATTAAAATTAATATATTTCCTGATGGTGGAATATCAAGAATAAGGTTATTTGGGAGTCCAAAATAATGGACGCTATTATAAAACCTATTACAGTTACAAAAGAGAATTTTGCTGATTTTGGAGAAGTAATATCTTCTGAAAATATTGAACCAATTGATATTAATGCAGGTTATGCAAAACGATTTGATGACTTGGCAAATATTAACACTCTTAAAGATCAAGGAAAAACTATAGTAAGCATTTTTTCTGCTTTAAAAAGAAAATTTCCTATGAAAATCGATATGATGGAAAAGCACCCTTTAGGTAGCCAAGCTTTTATGCCGATGAAAGAAACAACTTTTTTAGTATTTGTTGCCCCTCCAGGAGATTTGCCAGAAATTAACCAAATAAAATCTTTTATAATACCTCCAAAAAAAGGAATTAATTATAAGCCTGGAGTGTGGCATTTTCCTTTAATTTCTACTGAAGATACTGATTTTCTTGTAATTGACAGAAAAGGTGATGGAGAAAATTTAATTATACATAATTTTGATAAAGATGAAGTATTGCTAAAATACTAAAAAAAACTCGCCGCTTTTAGACGGCGAGCTTTTCAAAGTTAAAACTTACTTTTTATCTTTTTTGCGAAATTGCTAAATGTATAATAGCTCCTAAAGCCGCACCAATTATCCATGCAAATCCCCCACCTGCGTTGGCAAAGAAATCTTTTAAGGCATCAAAAATTAATAAACTTGGCCATACCGTTCCAACAGCTATATAACCAGAAATAATCCAAGCATACATTGCTTTAGGATTAAATCCTCCGCTGTAGAAGTATTTTCCACCTTTGGCATTAAATAAGTCATTTACATCTAATCTTCCTTTTTTAATTAGATAATAATCACTTATCATTATTCCAAAAACAGGAGCAAGAATTGCTCCAAGTGTATTTACAAATGGGAACATTCCCATTTTTGTAATTACCGCTACCCATAAACCTCCAATAATAAAACCAAAACCAGCTGTAATTAATCCACCTGTTCTGAAATTAATTTTACCTGGCATTAAGTTTGATAAATCGTAGGCTGGAGGAATAAAGTTAGCTACCATGTTAATTCCAACTGTAGCCGCAAAGAATGCAAAAGCTGCAATAATTGTTAAAAGCATATTGTCAACTCTTGCTACCATAGCAGTAGGTTCAGCAACATACTCTCCAAATACAGCAATTGTACCACCAGTAATCATTAATGTGATAAATGAGAAAAGAATAATATTACCAACTAGACCGTAAAGATTTCCTTTTTTCATTTCTTTTTCATTGCTAACAAATCTTGAAAAATCCCCAAAATTTATTACTACTGCAGCAAAATAACCAACCATTGTTCCAAACACAGCTAGGAAAGCTCCTGTAGTACTTAGGCCTTCAAAACCACCGGATGCAGCTCCACCAGAAAAAATTGTACCAACTTCCGATATAAGTCCACCTCCAGCTTTAAACCAAATTACCAACATTAAAACTATCATAACCGCATAAACAGCAGGACCTGCAAAGTTTAGGAATTTTCTAATTAAATCTATTCCTTGCCAGAAAAGATAAATCTGAAAACCTGAAACAAATATAAATGATATCCACATTATATTGTTCATTCCCAAAAAGTCTCCACTCCCACTTGATCCTGTTACAGCAGTGATTAAAAGTGCAATAGCAGTTGAAGCAGCGTACGTTTGTGCTCCATACCAAAACATTGCAACCAATCCTCTGGCCATAGCTGGAAAGTTTGCCCCAAAAACTCCCATACTTGCTCGCGCAAATACTGGATAAGGAATACCGTGTTTTACACTAGGCTTTCCTGAAAGGTTAACTAACCACATTATAAAAAATCCAGCTAGAATTAATGCAAGGAAAACTGCCCATCCATTTAATCCTGAAGCTAAAAATAATGATGCTGCCAAAGTATACCCAAACAAACTTTGAACATCGTTTGCCCAAACGTTAAAAATTTCAAACCAACCCCAATTTTTCTTTGTATCTTTTGTTGGTGCTAGATCTGAATTGTATAGGCGCTTATCTCTATTTGTAACTGAAGCCATATTTTCTCCCTCTTTAATTATTAATTTAAAGTTCAGGAATTCTATCTATTTTTTAATTATGATAAAAGTTAAATTAACACTAATTTGAGCCTTAAATAAGAGCCTAGGGGTAAAGGTTTTTGCTTATGGTCCGTAAATATAAGTTGGTAACCAAAGAACCAACTGAGGAAATACAACAATTAGGATTAATCCTATTATTTGCAAAACCATAAATTGCATCATCCCGATATAAATATCTTTTAAATCCCACTCTGGAACAACTCCTTTTAAAAAATAAGCAGAAAGTGCCACTGGAGGAGATAGCCAGGCGGTTTGTAAATTCACGGCAACTAATATTGCAAACCAAGTTAAATTAAAACCTAATCCCTCAATTAATGGAAGTATAATTGGAACAATAATAAGCACAATTGGTACCCATTCAAGTGGCCAACCCAATAAAAAAATAAAAGCCATTACAATCGCTAAAATAATATATTTGTTCATTTCAAGATTTAAGAGAAAATCTGTTAAAACCATTGGTGAGCCAAGTTTTGAAAAAACTGATCCAAAAAAATTTGATGCTGCTACTAAAAGCATTATAAGTGCTGTAATCTCCAAAGTTTTAATTAAAGCTTCTTTTAATTTTGCTAAGGTTAACTTTCTGTAAGCTAAAGCTAATAACAAAGCACCTAAAGCTCCGCAACCAGCTGCTTCCGTCGGGGTAGCAACACCAAACAATATACTACCAAGTGCAGCAAATACTAACAGTGAGGGCGGGACTAATCCTTTAAAGAATTCAATCCATACTTCTTTCAAGCTAGAGGCTCTCATTTCTATTGGAAGTACTGGACCTAGATTTGGATTCAAATAACATCTTATTGTTACATAACCAGCGTATATAACTGCTAACATTATTCCTGGAATAATAGCTGCAGCGAATAAATCTGTAACTGGTATTTCCATTATAGGGCCCATAACCACTAACATAATGCTTGGTGGGATTAAAATTCCTAATGTTCCTCCAGCTGTAATTGTTCCAGCAGCTAGTCTTACATCATAACC
>Ga0114999_10005959_pt1 | contig 14223 bp, 13 predicted proteins | sample ArcticOcean_MG_C_3_FD_89820 | JGI IMG/M metagenome (GOLD analysis project Ga0114999, IMG submission 89820) | Marine microbial communities from western Arctic Ocean - ArcticOcean_MG_CB8_126 | ecosystem: Environmental > Aquatic > Marine > Oceanic | place: Arctic Ocean: Canada Basin | collected...
GCTCTTATTCTTGCCAACCCGCTTCATCAGGGCCATGGCCTCGGCCGCTGCCGTCGCTTCATCGAGGAGCGACGCGTTAGCGACTTCCATGCCAGTGAGATCGATGACCATTTGCTGGAAGGTTAGCAGGGCTTCTAGTCGGCCCTGGGCGATCTCCGCCTGATAGGGGGTGTAGGCCGTGTACCAACCGGGATTCTCGAATACGTTGCGCAGGATAACCGGTGGCGTGTGGCAATCGTAATAGCCCATGCCGATCATCGACGTGAATATCGTGTTGCGGTCCGCTAGCGCCCGGGCGTCAGCCAGGACTTGGGCCTCGGTGCCGCCCTCCAAAGCGGGCGGCTCCGATAAAATTGCGGGGGGAACCACCATCTCGATCAGCTCGTCCAGGGATTTCATGCCCAAGGTCTCGAGCATGGCGGCAATGTCCGCCGCGCCGGGTCCAATGTGGCGGCGCGTGAAATCAGTGGACTGCTCGAGATCGGTGAGCGGGTGCCGGTCTTCTGACATTCGGGCTTCCTTCTTCTCGGATCGGTGGACCTGAGTAGCGCGTTAGGCGAGATTTGCGAGATAGTCCTCGTAGGCGGCACTGTCCATCAGGCCGTCAAGCTCGCTGGGATCGGATGCCGTGAGCTTGAAGAACCATCCCTCACCCTCGGCGTCGCCGTTGACCTTGGCTGGGTCGTCGGCCAGCGCCGCATTGGCCTCGGTCACTTCGCCGCCGATTGGCGCGTAGACCTCAGACGCCGCCTTGACCGATTCGACAACCGCTGCCTCAGCGCCTTTTTCAAGTTCGGCGCCCGCTTCCGGCAGGTCGACGTAAACAATATCGCCCAACTGTTCCTGGGCGTAATCCGAAATGCCAACGGTCGCCGTGTCACCGTCGACGCGAACCCATTCATGTTCCTTCGTATAGCGTTGCGTTATCATGAGAGTTTCCCCTGAGATCTATTTCTTGAAGTATCGGTGTTCGACTAACGGTAGCTTCGCCACCCGACCGGGATGCGCCTTGCCGCGCACCAAAAACTGGACCGGTGTCCCAACTTGAGCGTACTCGATGGCAACGTAACCCATAGCCACCGGAGCACCGACGGTAGGGCCGAAACCGCCGCTGGTGACCTCGCCAATGACGATGCCGGCGGCATCGCTTACCTGGGCATGAGACCGGGCCGGCACCTTGCCGTCGGGAATCAGCCCGACCCGCTTGCGTCTTACCCCTTCGGCGATCTGGCGCAAGATGACGCCAGCACCGGGAAAACCACCCTCGGCGCGGCGCCGTCGGCTGACGGTCCAGGCCAAGGTTGCCTCAATGGGTGTCGTCGTGGCGTCGATATCGCTTCCGTAAAGACACAACCCGGCCTCTAGGCGAAGCGAATCGCGGGCACCGAGACCTATGGCGGCGACCTCGTTTTCCGCCAGCAAAAGACGGGCCAAGTGGTCCGCCTTGTCGGCGGCGACGGAAATCTCATATCCGTCCTCGCCGGTGTATCCCGACCGGGTCACGAAACAGGACACGTCGGCGATGGTTAGGGTCTCGGCGGTCATGAACATCATGTGGCGGCACGGCGGCGCCAGGCGGCCAAGCACGGCGGCCGCCTTTGGTCCCTGGAGGGCGAGCAACGCCCGGTCCTCGATCACCTCAAGTTTCACGGCCTCACCCAGACGCTCACGCATGTGGGCGAAGTCTTGGTCTTTGCAGGCCGCGTTGACGACCACGAACAAATGATCACCGCGATTGGTCACCATGAGGTCGTCGAGGATGCCGCCGGCGTCGTTGGTGAATACGGTATAGCGGGTCTTGCCGACGGCAAGCTCGGTCAAGTCGCTAGGCACCAAGGTTTCTAGCGCCCGCGCCGCATCAGCGCCACGCACGATCGCCTGGCCCATGTGGGAGACGTCGAATAGCCCCGCTTCGCCGCGCGTGTGCTGATGCTCGGCGATGATGCCCTGATACTGCATCGGCATGGCGTAGCCGGCGAAAGGAAGCATCTTGGCTCCCAGTTCACGGTGCAGGGCATCCAGCGGGGTAACCTTGATAGCTTGATCGTGGGAATTGACCACCCGGTTCTCCAACAGTGTTTGAGGCAACCCTGGCCGCGTCTCGCCTCGGCCGGTCCATGCCCCCTCTGTCTCGGAACCTGAAAGATTCCCCGGCAGCCTCTAACGGCACGTCAATCCGGGTTACATCTTCGGTGAAACGCTGCCTTAAGGTCGCGTCTGCTTTCCAGAGTCTCATCGCCCTGCGGTCCGTTTGCCTGAGAGTTTCCGGGGCGGTTGCTCCTTCGGCGTTAGCCCAGTCTACGTTGACCGGCCAATCTCTCCCGCAGGGGTCGATTGAGCGTGCCTTAGCAATCCTCTTCGTTATTGCGATTAATTCTGGCGATGCGATCCAACCACGCCAGCCTCCAGATCAGTGTAATGCATGAGCGGGAGAGGTCAACAGCCGTGGCAATTCGCGCTAATTGCCTTATGGGGTACGAGCGCGGCGGCGGCTGTTGAATTCCATTTCTTCGCGGCTTAACTGAAAACCGACGAAGATCTCGAAGTCCGAGCCGCTTTGACCGGCCTTCAGGGGAATATTCAGGGTCACCGGCTTGTCGTCGGTCCAGGTGAGCCGGCTGACGTTACCCGGAAACTCCACGGCTCCGTCGAACGTCCTCTTGTTAAGAACGCTCATTTCTCCACCTGTGATCGCGACAAAATAGGTGAAATCGGCCCGCCGGTCACGGTCGGCAGCGCCCCGTTCGGCCCCGATTTGCAGGAGTAGTTTGACCGCGACCGTTCCCGTGTTTGTGTCGTCGTCGATGTCATTCTCGCACGATATTAGAACGTCGCGGATCTCGCCCTGGTAGACAATATCGATGATATCCCGTCCCAGACCGGGGAGGAACTTGGTGAGCGAGGCAGCCTCGGGCAGTACCGAGACCCGCGGACAGACCGGGGGTACATCCTTGCCCAAGAGGGATTCGTGCATGGAATCATACACCCCGCAGCCGGCGAGCACCAAGCCGGCGGCAAGGACGAGGCCTGATCGCGCCAAATGAATATCCATGGCGTTCGTGCTTCTCTTTTTCAGGGCTTCAGACTGTAGAGAAGAGCCCCGGGACGTACAAGGTCACTTGGCAGGGACGGCCGTCTCCTGGCCCGGGCGCTCGAGGTCGGCCAGGGTCGAGGCAAGTTTACTCAGGGCGCGCGCCCGCGCCCAGGCGTTGTCTACCCGCTCAGCCACTTCGAGGCCATTAAGAAAGGCCGTCCAGGCATGATCGGGTTCGCCGGCGACGATGTAGCTCGACGAGATGTCACCAAACATCCACACCCGGCCCAAGGGGCTCTTGATCGCCGCCGAGGCCTCGCGTGCCAGGACTTCCGTCCGCCGGGCGCCGGCCTCGTCGTCGAGGCGGTTGCGTTCGGCCCAGATTGTCCATAAGACATGGGCGCGCAACTGATCGTCCGTGATCAGCCGCGCCGTCTCCATGGCTTCCTCGAACACCCGGGGGCCGATCGCCTTGGCAATTTCGATAAATGCGGTGGCGATACGGCTCAGGGCGTAAGCCCGCGCATAGGGGAACTTAATTGATTCCGCCGCCCGAGATGCCATGGATATGGTCGCCTGGGCGCTGGCGCCGTTGCCCGCCTTGACCTGGGTAATTCCAATGTATGAGAGCACGGCGGCGCGGTAGCGGTCAGCCCCGATGTCCTCCGTGATGGCAAGGGCCTCTTCCGCGTGCCCGGCGTCAGCATGGGCGATGGCAACCGCCACCAAAACAGAGGTTCGATCGTCGGCCCCCGAGACATCCTCTAGCACCGCCAGTGCCTCTTCCGGTTGCCCCATCTCGGCGCGGGCGGCGGCGATGTGACGCAGCGCCGTCCCGCGCTGGGCGTGTTTGGTTCTGGTGTTCAGCAAATCCACGGCCTGCCTCATTGCGGCGCGGGCGCCGTCGCCGTCGCCGGCTTGGATCAGCACAGTCGCCGACTTTGTGAAATAGGCGATTCGTCTGACCGGATCCTCGAGTTTCTGAATAACCTGGATTAGTCGCCGGGCCGCCTTCTGCGCGCCGTCATCATCCTTGCGGGCGGCTTCGATGACGGCGATGGCGACTAGGGCGTCGGCCTTCTTGACGATATCAGGGATGATCTCGCTAGCCGCCAGGGCCTCCTCGCCACGCCCCGACTGGGCCAGGCCCTCGGCGATGTTGCGCAGCGCCACCATGATAAGACGCGGGTCATGGATACGCCGCACCGTGGCCATGGCATCCCGGGTGAACCCCGCCTTGGCCTGGGTAGCCAGGATTTCGCCCAACGCCCAATCCCGCCTGTCGGTCTTGTTAATGGCCTTGGCGCTTTCCGAAGCCTCGGCGAGCAGGCAAAAAGCCGTCGGCTTGCGAAAGCACCGCTCCGGACTGCGCATCGGATCGGCGACCTCGCCGACGGCCTCATTCACCAAGTGCCGGGTCTCCGGGTTGCTTAACAGAGCCGCCCGCGCAGCCGCCATCCTTTCCTTCCTGACCACGTCAAGGCGATTCAAGAGCACGTCCACCTTGGACGCCGTCTCCAGGTGGGTGGTCAGTTCCTCGCTGGCGATGCCGTTTACCCCGAGGCCGTTAAGCTTTTGATAAACCCGGATAGCGGAACGCAATTCGACATCCATGACACCGTCCAGGGGTCCTTTGTAGATACCCGCCGCGGTGAGGATCTTCTGAGTGCGCAAGATGAGGGGATCAGCGCGGCGCCCCTGGAGCTGTTCGACGGAGCGGGATTCCTTGCCGACAACCGCCACCTGGACCAGGCCGCCAAAAGTGGCATCGCGCGGCGCCGCTTGCGCCTTGACCGACGCAACGAATACGAATCCCAAGAGAAGTGAAACACCATGCGTCCAAAGGGATTTAGCCATCGCTCCACTGGACGCCCGTGGGTGGGTGGGGTCGGCCACGGGTCTTTCCATTATCACCTCATGGGGGACGCGAGAGTGCGATCAAAATATGTTAATCCAAACCCCACCTAGCAAGGGGCAAATGATCATCATTCTAACGTATTTTTCAGCGCCGCGCCCACCAGGGTGGCGTGTCGAGTCTTGCAATGTGGAAACCTGTTGCTCTAAGAGAAGGTGGCGAGCACTCGCCCCCGATATGCTTCGGAGTCCCATGGCCGTCTATACCGAAGTCTCTGACGACGACTTAGTCTCGTTCATCGCCGAATATGACGTCGGTGCGGTGGTTTCGTGCAAGGGCATTGCCGAAGGGGTAGAGAATTCCAATTATCTGCTCAAGACGGGCCAAGGGACCTTTATCCTGACGCTCTACGAGAAGCGGGTCGATCCGGCGGATCTGCCGTTCTTTCTCACCCTCATGGAGCACCTAGCGGGCCATGGCATCGCCGCCCCGACGCCGATCAAGGGGCGCGACGGGAATTCGCTGCGCCGCCTCGGCGGCCGCCCCGCCGCCCTCTTCACCTTCCTCTACGGCATGTGGCCGAGGCGCATCAACCCCGAACACTGCGCCGCTGTCGGCGAGGCCGTGGCCCGCCTCCACCTCGCAGCCGCCGATTTTACCTTGGCCCGGCCCAACGCCCTTTCGCTGGCCAGTTGGCGGCCCCTGCTCGAAGCCGCTACCGAGCGCGCCCACGAGATCCAACTGGGACTGGCCGAAGAGCTAGCCAAAGAGTTGGACGCCCTGGAGGCCGCCTGGCCGACGGACCTCCCGCGCGGCATCGTTCACGCCGATCTATTTCCCGACAACGTGTTCTTCCTGGGCCAGCAGCTGTCCGGTCTCATAGATTTCTATTTTGCTTGCACGGATTTCCTCGCCTACGACGTGGCCGTCTGCCTCAACGCCTGGTGCTTCGAGGGCCATCACACGTTCAACATCACCAAGGCCAAACGCATGATCACCGGGTATCGCCGTGTGCGCGCTATCTCCGACGCCGAACTGGCCGCCCTGCCGGTGTTAGCCCGGGGCAGCGCCATCCGCTTCCTTTTGACCCGGCTTTACGACTGGTTGAACACGCCGGCCGACGCCATGGTCACCCGCAAGGACCCCCTGGAATTCCTTGAAAAGCTGCGCTTCCACAAGACCATCAAAGGACCCGGCGACTACGGTTTGGACTAGGAGGGACAGCGGCTTGGACAGAGGCGATACAGTCGATATCTTTACCGACGGGGCGTGCAGCGGCAACCCGGGCCCCGGCGGATGGGCAGCAATTCTGCGCTGGCGCGACACGGAAAAGGAGTTGTCGGGCTACGCTGCCGATACCACCAACAACCGCATGGAGATGATCGCCGCCATTCAGGGCGTCGAGGCCCTGAAGCGGGGCGTCCAGGCCCGCCTTTATACCGACAGCACCTACGTGCGCGACGGCATCACCCGGTGGATCGAACGCTGGAAGCAAAACGGCTGGCGGACCGCCGCCAAAAAGCCGGTCAAGAACGAAGACCTGTGGCGCCGCCTCGATACAGCCCTCGAAGGCCACCAAGTAGAATGGCACTGGATCAAGGGACATTCCGGCCATGTCGAGAACGAACGCTGCGACCAACTGGCGCGCGACCGCATCAAGGACGCAGCTACAACCTAACCCCGACCCCGTCGCCGTCCGGCGCCCCCGATCATACGCCGAGCCGTTCGGCCAGGTCCACCAGCCCGGTCACGACATAAGGCGTCAGGGCATCGGACGGCATGGTGAGACCCCGCCCGACCCGATCATGGCGGCGATTGACCCAGACCGCCGTCAGGCCCAAGGCGTGGGACGGCGCAATATCGTGAAAACGACTTTGGGCAGCGTGGAGAATGCGCTGCTGGTCAATCCCCAGTTCGGCGAAGACCTCGACGGCACGGCGAAAATGGGCCGCCTCTGGCTTGTAGGACTCGACGTCCTCGGCGGTGACGATGACGTCCAGGGCACTCCCCAGGCGGCGGCGGGTCTCGGCGAACGAGCGGTTGTCGACGTTCGATAGAACTCCGAGACTGAAGCGCCCCGCCAAGCGCGCCAGCGCCCGAACCGTGTTGGGAAAGGGTGGCCAGTCACCGACCGAGGCGGCAAAGCATCGGCGGACGGTGGGCTGGAGTCGGACCGCGAAATGCTCAGCCACGACCTCCAGGGCGCCGCCCAGAACCTCGCGATAGGGCCGGGCCGGACGGATGCACTGCTGGTGGTGCTGGGCTTCGGCGAAGCGCCATAATAGCTCGTCGTCGCCGGCCGTCAGCCCGACGCCATCAGCCCATGGCCGCATGATCCTCAGGCAACCGACCTCCCAATCGATCAGGGTGCCGTAACAATCGAAAGTGACGGCATCGTAATCGCCGCCGCTCAGGGCCGCTTGGGTCACAGGCGATCCAGCATGGCCTCGGCGCTGGTGGCCCCGAACTGACCCGGTGGGTCGATGTCCAGGGATTTCAAAATACCGTCTTCGACGACCATGGAAAAGCGCTGCGAACGAATACCCATGCCGTTGGCGGTGGAATCCTTGTCCAGTCCCAGGGCCCGGGTCAGATCCGCGTTGCCGTCACCCAACATCATCACCGTGGCGCCGACGTTGCGATCCCTGCCCCAGGCGTCCATGACGAAGGCATCATTGACCGCCATGCAGACGATGGTATCGACGCCCTTGGCCTTGAGGGCATCGGCGTTGACGACATAGCCGGGCAGGTGCTTGGTCGAACACGTGCGGGTGTAGGCCGCGGGGACGGCAAACAAGGCCACCGTCTTGCCCTTGAACAGGTCCTCGGTGGTAACCTCGGTCACGGCGCCGTCGACGATGGTCCTCAGCGTGGCGGCGGGGAGCTTATCTCCCACTTTGATGGTCATGATGTTTCCTCCCTTGTTATGTTTAGTTTCTGCACCAGCCCGCACCCCCACCCGGCCGCCCCTAGGTTGCAATGCAATGGGTGGCCGGGTGGGGGTGCGGGCTGGTGCCGTCGAAAAAAAATCTAGAGCTGTTTCATCATGGCTTCGGCCGACGAGATTTCGAAAGCGCCTGGCGGCTCTTGGTTCAACACCTTGACGGCCCCATCTTCGACGATCATGGAATAGCGCTTCGAACGCACCCCCATGCCGTGTCCCGAAGCATCCATATCAAGTCCCAACTGCCGGGTCAGATCGGCGTTGCCGTCGGCCAGCATCTCGACCTTGCCGCCGGCGTTCTGGTCCTTGCCCCAGGCGCCCATGACGAAGGCGTCATTGACCGACAGGCAAACGATAGTATCAACGCCCTTGGCCTTGATGGCCTCGGCGTTGGTGACGTAACCCGGCAGGTGCTTGGCCGAACACGTCGGCGTGAAGGCGCCCGGCACGGCGAAAAGCGCCACCGTCTTGCCTTTGAAAAGGTCTTCCGTGGTTACTTCCTCGGGCCCGTCGGCCCCCATGGTTTTCAGCGTAGCGGACGGGATTTTATCGCCAACATTAATCGTCATGGTCAATTTTCCTTTTAGTTTGGTCACTGGTTGCCTGTCAGCCTGGACCCCCTCAGGATCGATCGGCCCGGTTCTGAACAGAGATAATACGTCCGGCCCGGGAATCCAGAGCAACCCCCGGAATAATTCTAAAAAACTGCCCCCATCTAGCGCAACGACACGGTGACGGACGGACCCTGAGCGCGGTTGAGGGCGTCGAGGACCGCGTCGGCGCTCAGCAGTTCGGGCAACAGGATGCCGCGCGGGGCGCCGGGTCCGTAAACGGCATCAAAGGGAATGCCGTAGCGGCCGAAGCTGGAAAGGTAGCGCGAGATAACCTCGTCTGGGTGGGTCCAATTGGCCTGCATAGCGACAACCCCGTCGTCGCCCAGGCGACGCGCCACCTCGTCCTTATAGAGAACCAAGCTTTTGTTAACCTGACAGGTAATGCACCACTCCGCGGTAACGTCGACGAAGACAACCATGCCCCGGGCGACTTGGCCCGCGATGGCGTCCTCGTAGAATGGAACCCAGCGGTCCTCGGCCTGAGGATCAGCGGGGACGGTGGGAGCGCGATCCAACAGGCCAAGAACCACGAAAGTAGCAAGGGCGACCACAGCCAAGCCCGCCACAACGGTCCGGTGCGCTTGCCCCGCCAAGTGGTGACGCAGGTACAACAGGCCCATCGCCGCGATCATCAGCCCGGCGATAGCCGCCGCAGTCGGCGCCCCGGCCTCGACTGCCAGAATGCTGGTCAGCCACACCGCTGTGGCAGCCAGGGCAAAGCCGAGGCCGCGCCTGAGAACAACCATCCAAAATCCCGGCCTGGGCAGCGCGGTGACCAGACCGGGCGCCGCCGCAACGATCAAATAGGGCAAAGCCAGGCCAACGCCGAGAGCGGAGAAGACGGCGAAGGTTTTTCCCGGTCCATGGAACAGGGCGAAGCCCACTGCGGTGCCCAGGAAGGGCGCCGAACACGGTGTCGCCAGCAAGGTGGCAAAGGCCCCGGTGAGGAAATGACCGCCAAGTCCCCGGATCTTTCCCGCCCGGGAGTCAGCGCCAGCTACCCACTCCGGAAATCCGATATTGAAGAAACCCCACAGGTTGCAGGCAAAGAGGACGCACACGCCGGCCATGGCGACCAGGAACCATGGTTGTTGAAACTGAATGCCCCATCCGACCGCCAGGCCCGCTGCCTTCAACGCAACCAGTACGGCGGCGAGAAGGAGGAAGGAAAAGACGATACCCGCCGCCGAGGCGAGGAAGTTCAGACGCACGGCACCGCGCTCACCGCCACCGTGGCCGACGACGCCAAGCAGCTTAATGGACAACACCGGCAGAATACAGGGCATGAGATTGAGGATCAGGCCGCCGAGCACAGCCAAGGCCAGTATAGTCAGAAACTCCACGCCTACCGCGCCGTCGTCCGCCCGGGCCACGCTTAGGGTGCGTTCAGCGCTACGCTTGCCATCGACCAGGGTGAAGCTGAGCCGGCTTCCGGCGAGGAGCCCCGGCAAGTCCTTGGTCCCAGGCACCGCAATCTTGAGCAAGGCGCGTCGGCCACCATCCGCCGTCGTCACTTGCGGTTTATTGAAGACCAGTTCCCCTGGCCCCTCGATAAAAAGGTCGGGCGCCGTGAAGGCCTGAATGGCTGTTGCCTCGACGCGCAGAATCCGGTCTGCGCCAGAGCCCAAGACCTCGGCGCGCTTAATGTCCAGGCCGTGCCCGGCCCCGTCCCCCGGCACGCGGACGGCGTAGCGATTGATGAAATGGGCGAAGGTGCTGGACGTAGCCGGACCGGCGCCTATATCGAGCGCCAGCGTGGTTTCGTAGGGGATGCAGATGTCCTTACAGGTCAGGTACTTAAGGTCAGCCCTAAGGCGTAGGGGACGCCCACGATCGCTCAGGGTTGCGGTGATAGGTAGCACGACTTCGTCCTTGTACCCCATGCTCTCGAAGCCAAAAATGGAGAAGCGTTCTGGCGCCGGCCAGGCAACGCGGGAGAAGGCTAGATTCTCAGATGCCGCCCAATCGAGTTGTGGAGGGAAACCCGCATCTCCGGGGGAGCGCCAGTAAATCTTCCACCCCTGTTCGAGGCGAAAGTGCAAACCAACGACCACGCTTGCGGCGTCTCCGGTCCCCTGGGTGGCGGCAAGCAGCCTGACTGCCGTCTGTTCGGTCTTTACCCAATCGGACGCCGCCACCTCGGCCTGCACGGGCGCGGCGGCGAGGGTAGCCAAAGCGAGGGCAGCCAGGTGCATACAGGTTGGCTTTGGGTTCGACATGTCGCCTCGAAACGTCGCAGACCGGTATTTCATCATATCCTATATGGTCCATCGCGTGTTCCTTGATAACGGACTTCGCGGAGTGTCGAGCACCATCACCCTGACCGATGGGTGTCGTGCTTTCGTCCACCGGTGACCTATGCGATAATAAGTAAAGAGTGGGGAGCTATCCGAGGCGAAGATGCCCGACTTGGACGACACTGAAAACTACATGTCCGGCCACCTTCTGGTCGCCATGCCGAGCATGGAGGACCTCCGGTTCGCCAGGACCGTCATCTACTTGTGCGCCCACAGCGCCGAAGGCGCCATGGGGCTGGTGGTCAATCAGGTCCTTGATTCGCTTTCATTTCCCGACCTTCTTGATCAATTGGACATCAAACCCGCCAGCATGGGCGACGGGACTCCGATCCATTTTGGGGGGCCCGTTGAATCGGGCCGGGGCTTCGTCCTCCATTCCGCCGATTACGTCCAGGAGACGACGCTGGTCGTCGACGGCGATATCGCCTTGACCGCCACGGTGGACATCCTCAAGGCCATCGCCGAGGGATCGGGGCCGAACCGATCGCTGCTCGCCCTTGGCTACGCCGGGTGGGGGCCGGGCCAGTTGGATTCCGAGATCAAAGCCAACGGCTGGCTGAACGTCTCGCCGGACGATGACCTGGTGTTTGGCCCCGATCTCAATTCCAAGTGGGAACGGGCCATTGCCAAACTTGGCATCGACCCCAGCATGCTGTCCGGAGAAGCGGGCGCCGCTTGAGTCAGATCAGCCGCTCGGCGACGCGTTCAAACCCTTCCAATTGCCTAATCGGACCCAGGGCCGCTAGGACCGGCCGGCTCGCCCTGATGCGCTTGGCCGCGCGGGTCGCCGCCCGTGCGTCCACGGCGTCGATCTTGGCGATCACCTCGGCCAGAGGGACGACCCGCCCGAAGACGAGCAATTGGCGGGCCAGACGCTCGCACCTAGCCGACGTGCTTTCCAGCTGCATCAGCATGCCGGCCTTTATTTGGGCGCGGGCGCGGGCCACCTCTTCTTCGTCCACCGCCTCGCCGGCCTTGAGGAATTCGTCACAGACCACGGGGATAAGCTCGCCCAGGTCGGCCTCGCCAGTGGCCGCGTAGATCCCAAATAGGCCGCTGTCCGAATAGCTCGACTGGAATGAGTGGATCGAATAGGCGAGGCCCCGTTTCTCACGCACTTCTTGGAACAGGCGCGACGACATGCCGCCACCGAATAGGGTGGAAAAGACCGAAAGCGCGTAGAAATCGTCGTCGTCGAACGGCATACCCTCGAATCCAAGTGCTACATGGACCTGTTCCAGGTTGCGGGATTCGCGATAGTCACCGCCGACGTAACAGGCCTCATCGCCACCGGTCGGCCGATCAGGCGGAAGGGCACGGAAATGCTTTTCGGCCAGCTCCACCAGAGTGTCATGGTCGGTCCGCCCGGCGCCAGCGACGACCGTTCGGGCGGCCGAATAGTGACCCCGCATGTGGTCGATGACGGTCTGGCGAGGCATAGCAAGAACGCGCTCGGCCGAGCCCAGAACCGAACGCCCCAGGCTCTGGTCAGGAAAGGCGGTCTCTTGAAGGTGGTCGAAGATGATGTCGTCCGGGGTGTCGTGAGCGTGGCCGATCTCTTGAACGATCACAGCTAATTCGCGGGTTAATTCTTCGGGGTCCATGACCGCGTTTTGAAAGATATCGGCAATAATGTCGGTGGCGAGGCCGACGTCGTCTTTCAAGACCTTGGCGTAGTAAGCCGTATTTTCGTGCGAGGTATAGGCGTTGAGATGGCCGCCCACCGCTTCTATTTCCTCAGCGATGGCGCGCGCCGTACGCCGGAGAGTCCCCTTGAAGGCCATGTGCTCCAGGACATGAGAAACGCCGTTGACATCGGGCGCTTCGTGGCGCGCGCCGACGCCAACCCAGGCACCCACCGACACCGTCTCAACGCTGGTCATAGCGTCGGTGGCGACGCGTAGGCCATTGTCCAAGGTAGTGACGCGGACGCCCTCGTCACCTGTCACGGTGCCGTTCCTCCAGCCAGGTGTTGGATCACGAAATCCTGCACCACGGCAAGATCGTTGGGCAGGGACTCAAATCGCTCCGGGCGCTCGTGGAGGTCGGCGAGATGAGCCGGCAGGGGGGGGCGGATGCCCGTCGCGTCCTCAACCGCATGGGGGAACTTAGCGGGATGAGCCGTGGCCACCGAGACCAGGGTCGAGGCCTTGTGCTCGTGGCGCGAGATACCAGCGGTCACCGCGATGGCGGAGTGCGGGTCGAGGAGCTGTCCGGTATGGCGGTGGATAATCCGGATGGCCAACTTCGTCGCCTCGTCGTCCACCGAATAGCCGGCGAACAGGCGCACCATGCGACGCCAACGGTTTTTGCCAAAGGTGGCCCGGCCGTTCTTGCGAAACCGCTCCATAACCGGACCCAGGCGGGCGCCATCGCGGCCATAGTAGTCGAACAATAGGCGCTCGAAATTGCTTGATACCTGGATGTCCATGCTCGGGCTCAGGGTGGGACGGACCGGCGCCATGCGCATCTCGCCAGTAGCGAAGTAGCGCGTGAGCACGTCATTGACGTTGGAGCCAATGACGAACCCGTCTACCGGCAAACCCATGCGGCGCGCCACGTAAGCCGCATAGACGTTGCCGAAGTTGCCGGTCGGCACAGAGAAGGTAATACGCCGCCCCGGCGCCCCAAGCGCCACGGCGGCAACGACGTAATAGGCAACCTGAGCCATGATCCTAGCCCAGTTGATGGAATTGACGGCGGACAGCCGGCAGGGATCGCGGAAGGCCCGGTCGTTTAACATGGCCTTCACTAGGTCCTGGCAGTCATCGAAGGTGCCCTCGATAGCGACATTGTGGACGTTGGACGACATCACGGTGGTCATCTGGCGGCGCTGCACATCCGAGACCCGCCCCTTGGGGTGGAGGACGAAGATGTCGAGGGACGCACGATCGCGGCAAGCCTCGATGGCAGCTGATCCGGTGTCGCCCGAGGTCGCGCAGACCAGGGCGATGCGCTGGCCGCGTCGGGTCAGCACGTGGTCGAACAGGCGCCCGACGAGTTGCAAGGCATAGTCCTTGAACGACAGGGTCGGGCCGTGAAACAGCTCGAGCAGCCACTGGTTGCGCCCCAGTTGGGTGAGTGGCGCTACCGCTGGGTGATCAAAATCACGGTAGGCGTCGACGACCATAGCGGCGAAGTCGTCCTCGGCCACGGCGCCACCGACAAACGGCGCCATAACCCGCGCCGCCACCTCGGCATAAGATAGACCGAAGAGGGCCCGCATATCGGGACGCGTCAGCCGCGGCCAGGTCTCGGGCACGTAAAGCCCGCCGTCGCTGGCCAGGCCGGCCAGCAAGGCTGCGTCGAAGGAAAGAACCGGAGCCGCGCCCCGGGTGCTGATATACTTCACGAACTCACTCACCCGATGTCGAGAAAGAATATTTGAGGTAGCCCAACCTATCGGCTAGTCCGATCCCGAGCAAGGCGTCACGCAAGGTAGCGGTCTTCGAGGTGGGCCTTGAAGACGTTCACGTCGA
>Ga0114999_10005960_pt1 | contig 14222 bp, 12 predicted proteins | sample ArcticOcean_MG_C_3_FD_89820 | JGI IMG/M metagenome (GOLD analysis project Ga0114999, IMG submission 89820) | Marine microbial communities from western Arctic Ocean - ArcticOcean_MG_CB8_126 | ecosystem: Environmental > Aquatic > Marine > Oceanic | place: Arctic Ocean: Canada Basin | collected...
GGCGCGCAAGAGGGCCGGGTCGAGAATTTCAGGACGGTTGGTTGCGGAGAGGAGAACCACGCCGACGCTCGAGTCGAAGCCGTCCATTTCGCTCAACAGCTGGTTAAGCGTCTGCTCCTTCTCGTCACTACCCCCGCTCATAGGTGAGATGCTGCGCGCTCGGCCGAGGGCATCCAGTTCGTCGATGAAAATGATGCAGGGGGCGGCCTTGCGGGCCTGATCGAAGAGGTCGCGGACACGAGCTGCGCCGACGCCGACGAACATTTCAACAAACTCCGAGCCATTGATCGAGAAGAATGGCACGCCGGCTTCTCCCGCTGCGGCGCGCGCCAGTAATGTCTTGCCGGTTCCTGGCGGGCCAACGAGCAGGACGCCTTTCGGAATTCTGGCACCGAGCCGGCCATAGGTATCCGCATCCTTGAGGAATTGAATCACTTCGTTCAACTTTTCCTTGGCTTCATCGACTCCGGCCACATGGTCGAAGGTAACCTGCGTGTCCTTCTCCATGTAGACCTTTGCCTTGCTTTTGCCGACCGACATGAAGCCGCCTATGCCTGATTGGTTTGCAAAGCGGCGGATAACGAACAGCCAGAGTCCGAAAAAGACCGCGATGGGCACGACCCAGGACAGCAAATTGGCGAGAAGCTTGCTCTCGACGATGCCGGTATAGGTGATGCCATACTTCTCAAGATTCTCGGCCAGCGCGGGTTCCACGCGTAGTGTGTGGATTTTTGTCTGCCCGTTGGGCCGGGGAGACCGGAGGGTGCCGCGAATAAAGTTATCCGCGATCCCGATCTCTGCGATCTGGTTTTCACGCAGGAGTTTCTGAAATTCGCTGTAGGGGATCGTTTGAATAGCCTGACTGTTGCTCCACCATTGTTGAAGGAGCACCACTGCCCAAACGGCGGCAACCACATACCAGATGTTGATTTGGGTTTTCTTTTCCATGCTTAATAGCCTCTCTGCCCCCAGTCATAGGAGGCGGGAAAGGCGGATGCTCTGATCCAAATCAAGCCGCTGAGCCTTACGCGAGACTTTGTCTGGCGCAGAGCCCCTTAAATCGCTACGTTCCGCGCGAATTTTTGTGATCAGGCTCCTTGGTCACGATGGAGCGTATTTACGGTTTCTCTTAAGCTCGTATCCGAATTAGAACCCTTCAGCACTATCGAATTGCCTCATAAAATACCATGCTGCACATTAATGATCTGACATACCGCATTGGCGGGCGCGTTTTGCTTGAGAACGCGACAGTAGCTATTCCGCAAGGCCATAAGGTCGGGCTTGTCGGCCGTAATGGCACCGGAAAATCGACGTTGTTGCGCCTGATCATGGGAAATATCGAGGCGGATGGCGGGTCGCTGAGCCTACGCCGTGATGCCAGGGTTGGGACCGTTGCGCAGCGGACCCCGGAAGGGGCACGGTCGCCACGAGATTTCGTGCTTGCCGCGGATGTAGAGCGCAATGCATTGCTGGCGGAAGCGACGGAAGCGGAAGATCCCAACCGGATCGCGGAAATTCACATCAGGCTTGCCGATATTAGTGCGGAGATGGCTCCGGCACGGGCGGCCGCTATCCTTGCCGGTCTTGGCTTCGATGAAGAGGCACAGACCCGGTCGCTCGATACTTTCTCTGGTGGTTGGCGGATGCGGGTCGCGTTGGCGGCGACGTTGTTTTCCGCACCTGACCTGCTGCTGCTTGATGAGCCTAGCAACCATCTTGATCTGGAAACTCGGGTTTGGCTCGAGAACCACTTGATGGCCTACCGGGGCACGATCATCCTGGTCAGTCACGACCGGAACTTGCTCAATACTGTGATAGACACGATCGTCCATCTCGACGACGCGACGTTAACGGTCTACCGCGGTAATTACGATTGGTTCGAGAAGGAACGCCGTGAGCGCATGGCGCTTAGAGCTGCCGAGTTTTCGAAGCAGTTGGAACAGCGCAAACACATGCAGGAGTTTGTGGACCGCTTCCGGTACAAGGCGAGTAAGGCTAAGCAGGCGCAATCCCGCTTGAAGGCGCTTGAAAAAATGGAAGACCTGACCCCGGTGCGCCCTGACCATGAAGTGGCTTTCGATTTTCCGAACCCCGAACAGATGGCGCCGCCGCTGATCGCACTCGACAACGCAAGTGTCGGATACGCGGAAGGGAAACCCATATTGAGCCGGCTCGGGCTGACCCTGGATATGGACGATCGGATTGCGCTGGTCGGCGAGAACGGGAACGGCAAGACGACCTTGCTGCGTTTGATCATGGGTGAACTGAAGACCATGTCGGGCGAGGTTCGCCATTCTTCAAAGATGCGGGTCGGGTACTTTGCGCAGGAGCAAGCGGACGCCTTTGATCCCGAACGCACGGCGCGGCAAGAAATGGCGTTGCGGTTGCCGGACGCGACGGAAACTAAAATTCGATCGCATATTGGGCGATTTGGCTTCACACAGGAACGCGCCGATGTGAAGGTCAAGTCGCTTTCCGGTGGCGAAAAGGCGAAATTGCTCTTCGCCTGCATCACCCGGCATGCGCCACACGTGTTACTGCTTGATGAGCCAACCAACCATCTGGATATCGACTCACGGCAAGCGTTGGTCGGCGCCATTAGCGCCTTCAAAGGGGCGGTCATTCTGGTCACTCACGATCTTCATCTTGTCGAGCTTTGCGCGGACCGGCTTTGGGTGGCGCGGGACGGCACTTGCAGGCCCTTCGATGGTGACATCACGGAATACCGCAGCGCCGTAATGGATATGCGCCGGTCTGAACGCCGCCGCGACCGTGCGGAACGGCCAGTGGCGGACGAGAAGCAGAATCGGCGCGAGGCGCGGCGTGCTAGTGCTAGCGCTCGCTCTGCCCGCGCGTCACAGCGCAAGGCCGCCGCGGCGGCGGAACGGCGGCTTGAGGCGCTGGGTAAAGAGAAGGCATTGATCGAGGCAAAATTGGCGGATCCGGCTTTGTACAAGGGGCCGCCGGTTGAAATTGCGATGCTCAACAAACAGCTCGCCGATGTGGACCGGAAAATTAGGGACGTAGAAGCGGAGTGGTTGGCCGCGGAAGCGGCCATGGGATAGGTGCCTCGTGTTCTGATCGTAAAATTCAAAGGATCTTAATCACACGAGAGGCTGGAAACGGGAGTAAGCGGCACAATGCTAACGGCAGATACGGAACACCCTCAGGTCGCGGCGAAACAAGTCGGGGAAGGCCCAGCCTATGTGCTGTTGCATGGCGGCATGGGATCCTGGAACCATTGGGAAAGCAAAATCGATGCCTTGGCTAAGCATTTCCGGGTTTTTGCGTTAGATTTGCCCGGTTACGGGGCGTCGCCGGATGTCGATAAGAGTATGTCCAGCGAAGAGTATCGAGCCTTGGTCTGTCGTGCTATTGGGACGCTGGTTGGAGAGAACACAAGGTTTCGGCTGACGGGATTTTCGTTTGGTGCGGCGTTGAGTTCCGGCGTCGCCGCTCATTCTGGTGACCGGGTGGAAGCGCTGTCGCTGATTGGGGCGAGTGGCTTCGGTAAACCCGAGGGGCGGGTGTTGAGTACGCGTAGCTATAAATCCGCCGGTGGCGATGAGGCATTGTATAGCGAGATCGTCCGGGAGAATTTACTGGCGTTTATGCTGAGTGATCCCGATACGGTCGATGATGACGCTGTTGCTTATCATGGCGGCAATGTCGAGCGCACCCGCTTCGACAGCCGTAAAGTGAGTTGGGGCGACACGCAGCGTCACGACCTTGCCCGTATTACATGCCCCTTGCAGCTTATCTGGGGATCGAACGACATCACTGCCTATCCTTCGGTCGATGACCGCGTCGCGCTTTGCCGCGAGCGGGTGCCGGACTTGCGGATCGACGTTATTCCGGATGCGGCGCATTGGGCGATGTATGACAGTGCGGATGCCGTGAATCGGCTTTTGCTCGACTTCCACACGGGCGGCGCCGATTGACGCTGCAGATGCTCTGACGCAAGCTTGGCGCCGGATCAGAATTGGGAGGCAACAACGATGCGATTTCAGGACAAGGGCGTCATCGTCACGGGGGCCGGCAGCGGGATTGGCCGCGAGGTCTGTTTCCAGTTCGCGCGCGAAGGCGCCATTGTCGCCGTAAGCGACGTGGATATTGCGATGGCCGAACGGACTGTCGAAGAAATCGCCAAGGACGGCGGTAGGGCGCATGCCTTCGAACTGGATGTTACGGATCCGGAAGCTGTGGCCCATTGCGTTGCTGCAGCGGCAAAACAGCTCGGCAGGCTTGACGTACTGGTGAACAATGCCGGTATTCGGGAAATCGTACCGGTATTGGAGCTCTCTCATGAAGAGTGGAGTCGCGTCATTAACGTCAATATCACCGGCGTATTTCTCTGTGCTCAAGCGTTTGCGCGGCAATTGGTTGAAGCTGAACAGCCCGGTGCTATCGTCAACCTAGCCTCGACCTTGGGCGTTCAGGCGCCGCCGAACCGGGCCGCATATACCGCGTCAAAGCATGCTGTTGTCGGCCTTACGAAAGAGATGGCGATGGAACTTGGCGAAAAAGGAATTAGGGTCAATGCGGTTGGTCCTGGCGTCATTCGCACACCTCTGACCGAGCGGTATTTTCAGGATGCTGACTATGCCAATCAAATTCGGGGCATTCACGCCTTGAACCGTTGGGGCGAACCGCCAGAAGTCGCGAAGGCGATCCTGTTTCTAGCGTCCGAGGATGCGAGTTTCTGTACCGGGACGACCTTGATTGTTGATGGTGGCTGGACCGCGGGAAAGAAACTTTGAAGCTCGGCATCGTTTCGGACATTCATTGCAATATTGCGGGACTGAACAAGGCGTTGGAGCTCATGGGCCCCATCGACGACTTGCTGTGCCTCGGCGACAGTATCTTCGAGTACCGGTTCTCCAACGAAGTCGTCGGTGCGCTTCGAGATCTTGGTGCACATACGATCCAGGGAAATCATGAAGAGGTTTTCCTTGGACCGCTCGGCGCGAGAGCGCGGGAACGGGAAGGCATTGACCAGGACCTTTTGCAATGGCTTGCCGACCGGCCATCGCGGATGGCCCTGCATTATGGAAACAGGAAAGTGCTGTTGGTGCACTCGACACCTTGGGAACCGCGCGGCGACTACATTTATCCGCACAGTCCGTTACTGGAAAGGTTTGGCGAAGAGGATGCCGATTTTGTTCTGTTTGGCCATACGCATCAGCAATTGGTGCGCCGCCTCGGAAAGGTATTAGTCGTTAATCCCGGCTCCGCGGGGGATGGGCGCGACTCCCGTAATGACCGTCAGTTGAGTTGCGCGGTATTGGATACTGAAACCGAAGAAGCGACGGTGATCGATTTTCCAGATCCGGCCCGCGCGGCGCGCCAAGCCGCTGCTGCCCGAGGCTAGATCAGATTCACGGGATTACAGGGAACCGGAATCGGTACAATGTAATTCTGATATGCTCTAGGCGATACGGGCCATTGCTTCCCGTAATGTAATTGCGGCATCGGCCAGGGTATCGGAGACGAGATTTCGGGCGCGGACAAGTTCGGTTTCCAGCATCCAGCGCGTTTCACCTTCCGGCAGGTCCGCGAGCAGCGGGACATCGTGGAGGACCGGGATCATGCTGCCCTGGGGCGTATAGCCATAAGGGTCGTGCCCGTAGGTTCTTTTCGCGGTGCTGGCGAGCGGGATCAATAACCGGTTCACTCGTTTCATCGCTTCGTTCAATACTGCTGCGGGCGCTTCGCCGAGCGTCGTATCCTTGGCATAGCGGTCCCGCCAGCCCTCTACTGTCGTATCGAAGGCCTTGGCGGTATCGCAGAAGTCCCGCGCGCGATGCAGGTTACAACGAACCCTTAAGTGTTGTTTGCGATGCTGATTTCAAAAGATGGCGCTGCTGTTTCTTTTTCAAGCAACGGAGTAGGATGATACGGAGCGGGACGCGGCGAATTTGATGGAAGCGGAAAATTTGCGGAAAATGCAAACGGAAAGTGTTGATGAGGTGAAGGTGTCGCCCCAAGGGAAGCTGGAAAATGAATGGGCGACCTCTCCTGATCGTTTCATTAACCGGGAACTTTCCTGGCTTGCATTTAATGAAAGAGTCCTTGAAGCCGCCGAGAGTAAAAATCACCCCCTCCTCGAAAGGCTTCGGTTTCTGTCGATCTCTGCGAACAATCTGAACGAATTTTATATGGTGCGCGTCGCCGGCCTACGTGGCCAGGTCGAAGCGAAAGTCGACATTCCCAGCCAGGAGGGCGTTACGCCGCGCCGCCAGTTGGAACTTGTGAATGAGCGTGCGATCGCGCTCATGCACAATCAACAACGATGCTGGCGGCAGATTGTCCGCTTGCTTAAGGATGAAGACATCTATGTCCTTGAACCGGAGGAGCTTCGTCCTGCGGATAAGGCGTGGCTCCGAAAATTCTTTCTGGAAAAACTGTTTTCGGTTTTGAGTCCGATTGCGGTTGATCCTGCGCATCCGTTTCCTTTTCTGCCGAATTTTGGCTTTGCACTTGTCTTGGCCTTAAAGAAGGGGCGGCGCAAAGAAGTCCTGAATGCGCTGGTCGCATTACCGCATCTCGTGGAACGCTTTATCCGTTTTCCTGGCGACGAACACCGGTATGTCGCATTGGAGACCGTTGTCGCCATGTATGTTGATAAATTGTTCCCCGGTTTTCGCGTCGCCGAGGTCGGTCAGTGCCGTGTTCTGCGTGACAGTGATATCGAAATCGAGGAAGAAGCTGAGGATCTGGTCCGGCTCTATGAGAGCGCGCTGAAGGAGCGCCGACGCGGGTCGGTTATTCGCCTGACGATTAATCATGGGATGTCTAACGAGCTGCGCGCGTTTCTAGTGAAAGGGCTCGACGCGGCGCCGGAAACCGTCTTCCCTTTGAAGGGAGTGCTGGGTCTTGCCAATATGAGTGAGCTGATCCTCGAAGGTCGGTCGGACCTAGAGTTCCCGCCCTATGTCGCCCGGTTCCCGGAACGCGTCCTAGATTTTGGCGGCGACTGTTTCCAGGCGATCAGGTCGAAAGATTTTGTCGTCCATCATCCTTATGAAAGCTTCGATGTCGTTGCGCAATTTTTACGTCAAGCGGCTGAGGATCCAAATGTCATCGCGATCAAGCAGACGCTTTATCGGACCAGTGATAACTCGCCGATTGTCGCTGCATTGATCGATGCCGCCGAGGCTGGAAAATCAGTGACGGCGCTTGTCGAGGTGAAGGCGCGATTTGATGAAGAACGCAACATCCGCTGGGCGCGTGATTTGGAGCGCGCCGGTGTGCAGGTTATCTATGGCTTCGTTCATCTAAAGACACATGCCAAGATTTCGCTCGTCGTACGGCGGGAAGGGAAACAGTTTCAAAGTTACTGCCACTTCGGTACTGGCAATTACCATCCGATAACGGCACGGAGTTATACCGACCTGTCTTTCTTCAGCTGCGACCCTGCTCTCTGTAGGGATGCGGCGTGGCTTTTTCACTACACCACCGGAACTGCAGGCCCGGTTGAGATGGAAAAGTTGGCGGTGTCGCCCGTGAATATGCGCGAGACGCTGATCGACCTCATCAACAACGAAATCAAATATGTCCACAAGGGCAGGCCCGGAACCATCTGGGTCAAACTGAACTCGCTGGTTGATGGTGAGATCATTGATGCGCTTTACAGTGCGTCTCAAGCGGGCGTGAAGATCCACCTCGTCATTCGTGGCATTTGCTGTTTGCGCCCGGGAGTGCCGGGGCTCTCTGAAAACATAACGGTGCAATCGATCATCGGTCGCTTCCTCGAACATGCCCGCATTGTGTGTTTCGGCGGCGGGCACGCCATGCCATCGGAGCAGGCCAAGGTTTTCATTACCTCGGCGGACTGGATGCCGCGAAATCTGGACCGGCGTGTTGAGATTATGGTGCCGATTGAGAATCCGACTGTACATCGGCAGATACTCGATCAGATCATGGACGCTAACTTCAGGGACAAGGCGCATTCTTGGCTTCTGCTGCCGGACGGAACCTACCGCCGCCGGTCGCGGAACCCCCGCAGCTTCAGCACGCACGAATATTTCATGACGAACCCAAGCCTCTCGGGGAGAGGGTCCGCGCTCGAGGCCCGAGTGCAGGATGCTTTGCAAAAGAAGCTCGCCGCCGCGGCTGAAAAAGCCAATTGACGAAAAGACCAATCGCCTGATTAAGAAAGCGCCCGTTTCAGCCGTTGCAGGTCCGCATCGGAGGCTGGAATGCCGATCCGGAGCCATGTTGGCTGTTCGGGGAAAGACCGTGTAAAAATGCCGGCTTCGCCAAGGTGCTTGAACAGTCTTTGCGCTCTTTTATCGACGATGAAACGAAATAGGGCTGTCCCTCCGGCAACGCTCAGATCGGCATTCTGAAGTATTTGATCTAAGGCTTCACATCGTGTTGTTAGCTGCTTGCGTGCGGCATCGATCCAAACATCGTCACGCAGCGCTCGAGCGCCGATCTCAAGCGCAGGACCGGCAACCGCCCACGGGCCAAGGCGACGCTCTAAATTCGCTATAATATCCGGCGCGCCGATGGCGAATCCGAGCCGTAGCCCGGGCAGGCCGAAGAACTTGCCGAAGGATCGGATCACCAATGCATTTTCATTGCGAAGGAGCGGTACGATGCTCTCTTCGGGGACGGTGTCTGTGAAGGCCTCGTCAACGACAAGCAGGCTGGCCGCGCCCGTTTTTGCGCGAGCGTGATCTATCAGCTCCGTGGCGCGGAACAGACGACCGTCAGGATTGTTTGGGTTGACGACGACCGTAACATTTGCCGCCTCCGCATCGGCGGTATTCTCGACAACAGCAACCCGGTGGTCGTGTTCGGCCCAGGTCTTGGCATGCTCCGCGTAGGTCTGTCCGATGATGGCAACTTGGCCCGTCGGGACGATCGACGGAAGATGCTGAAGCACGGATTGCGAGCCGGGTGCGGCGGTGATCGCGACAGCTTCCGGAACGCGATAGTAATGTCTCGCTGCTGCCAATAATGCATCCAATGACGATTGCTGGGACAGCAACTGCAGGGACGATGCGGCAATATCGGTGGCTGGATAGGCCTCTGCATTTATGCCGGTGGAAAGATCGAGCCACCCCGCTGCAGGCCGGCCGAATTGCACTTCAGCCTCTTGCAGATTGCCACCGTGATAGGCGGGTGTGGGCGTCGTCGAATCCATAACATCCTTAAATTGGTCGACTGAGAAATTTCTGGCGGTGGCAGTGGCGGCATGACTACCATTACCTCTAGGTATAGTCGAATGGGAGAATGTGTCGTGCGGGAACTGGCGATTGAGTTCAATACTTTTACCATTGTGGGCCGCTGTGCCCGGACTGGTGCTCTTGGGATTTGCACATCGACTGGTGAAATGGCGGTCGGCTCGCGCGTACCGTTTGTTAAGACTGGTGTCGGGGCGGTCGCGACACAAGCGCTGACCGATCCTCGTCATGGTCCGGTAGGTCTTACACTTCTGGAGGAGGGGCTTTCGCCTGTCGAGGTCGTTGAACGGCTGGCTGCATCGGATCCTTATATCGAGTCGCGGCAGATTGCCGTGGTGGATGGCCAAGGCCGTACCGCCGCGCGAACCGGCAGCGATAACAGCGATTGGAAAGGACATCATGAGGGTGAAGGCTTTGTCGCCATGGGCAATCGCCTGACCGCCGGCGCCGTCGTGGATGCGATGGCATCGGCGTTCCGGGATAACGCCGATGAGGCACTGGAGGCACGGTTGGTCCTGGCGATCGAAGCGGGGCGGGATGCGGGAGGCCAGCATGGAGGCCAGCGCTCTGCGGCGTTGAAGGTGTGCGATGAGCTGGATTATCCGATTGTTGATCTGCGCGCTGATGATTATGACGAGCCGGTAGCCGAGTTGCGGCGGCTCTTCGATGCGTATGCGCCGCGTATTCCCTATTACCGAGTGCGCGCAGCCAACCCCACGGTTGGCCCGTTCTATTTGTGGAAAAAGAAGCAAGGGCTTTAGTGACGAAATGAACCAGGATACGACAGCCGGCGCAAAGGTCCGGGTCGGCGATATCGACATTTTCTATCGGTGGGATGGTCCGGAAGATGGACCCATTGTCATGATGGCCCACGCCATGGGGACGAGCCATCGGCTGTGGGACAATCAGGTCCCTGACCTGGCGGATCGGTTTCGCGTGCTCCGCTACGATTGGCGCGGGCATGGCGATACGGATGCGCCGGAAGGCGCTTACACGCTCGATCAGTTCGTCGTAGACGCGGTTGGATTGATGGATGCGCTCGCGCTTGAAAAGGTGCACTGGGTTGGGATATCGACGGGTGGCATGATCGGGCAGGGGCTTGGCATTGAGCATCCCGAACGAATTGCCTCATTGGCGCTGTGCAACACGACGTCTCAAGCATCGCAAGATTACAAGGATTGGGTCGATGCTCGTCAGGCGAAAGCGCGTGAACACGGTATGGTTCCTATCTGGAAAATGACGGAACGTCGCTGGTTCACGGACGCCTTCGCTGATGCCGCCGGGTCAGATTACCAAGCTGTGCGCGACGTTTTCGTGCGGACTCCTGTCCCTGGCTATATCGGGGCGACCTCAGCGACGGCCAATCTGGATTACCGTGACCGGTTGCATTTGATTACCGCGCCGACATTTCTTCTTGCCGCCGGTGACGACCCCGCAATCCCGCCGGAGCATTCGCAGGATATTCATGAGCGGATTGCCGGATCGAAGTTAGTCGTAATTCCAGGGCAACGGCATTTCTCCAACGTCGAAGTTCCGGACCAGTTCAACCCGCCGCTCCGGGCATTTTTAGAGGCGTGCGCTTTTGCGCATTGAGCGCCTTTAGGGTTTTTCCGGTGTCGGGCTGACGGTCGGCAAAAATAGCAGGATCAGCACGACTGGTGGAAATATCGCCACGGCCACACCCCAGCGAAGCGCACTGCGGTTCTTATTCTGTGCCACGATGCGACCGAGCAGGATACAGGCGATCGTGATGATCAGCGAAACGACAAGCCAGATGATCGAATCCGTTGTTAGCGCCATCTAACACCCCGCCCAATTCGCTTCAGAGAGTGCATTGTACACTTAAAATGTGCCGGCAATCAGGTGGCAAGGTCAACGAGCGTATCGGCGAGTACCTTCACGCCCGCGGCGAGGTCGGAGGCGGTGGCGCTTTCTGCTTCGTTGTGGCTCACGCCACCTGCACAGGGTATGAAGATCATTCCGGTCGGGCAGACTCGCGCGAGATAAAGCGCGTCGTGGGTGGCCCCGGAGGGCATGTCCATCTGGGCGAGACTTAGCCGCTCCGCACTCTGTCGCACTGTCGCAATGACATCTGGGTCGAAGCGAGCCGGGGTGTTTCGGACTGTCTCTTGAACGTCAACGTCACAACCTCTGGCATTAGCGGTGCAGATGGCTTCGATCTGATCGGTTAGGTGTGCGATCACTGCTTCTTCCGGATGGCGGAAGTCGATGGTGAAGAAGACCCGGCCGGGCACAACATTCGGCGAGCAGGGGTAGACCTCGAAGCGGCCGACGGTAAATCGGACCGTGTCCGTCTCGTCCGCCATGATCGTTTCCAAGGCGGAGATCATCGACATTGCGGCTTTAAGCGCATCCTTTCGGATGGCGAGCGGCGTGGTGCCGGCATGCGCTTCTTCTCCGGTGATCTCGACCGAGAAACAACGCTGACCTTGAATGCCGGTCACAACACCGATCGTTTTGCAGGTATCTTCCAGCCGTGGGCCTTGCTCGATATGCGCTTCGACATAGGCGGCGACGGGTGTGGCCAATGCACGTCTTGGCAAATCGTCGAACGCGGCAAGCGTTTCCGCCAGAGCCGATGACACGGTGATGCCGCCGCTATCGGTGATGGCAGCAATGTCGGCGACCGACTTTTCTCCGATAAATACGAACGACCCCATGCAGCCCGGCTGAAAGCGTCCGCCTTCTTCGTTGGTCCACGCAACGACTTCGATGGGGTGCCGAGTTTCGATTCCCGCGCGTTCGATGGCTTCTAGTGCCTCGAAGCCGCCGATAACGCCGTAGGCGCCGTCGAACTTACCGCCTGTCGGTTGGCTGTCGAGGTGGCTGCCTGTGACGATCGGCGGTAGGTCTGCATCCCTACCGGCGCGGCGAACATAAAGGTTGCCGATTTCGTCGATACCCGTTTCGAAGCCGAGCTCGTTGGACCAATCGGCCAACCGTCGCCGCGCTTGATTGTCTTCGGCGCTCAGGGCCGCGCGATTGACGCCGCCCTTCGGCGTCGCGCCAATAGCAGCCATATCCATGAGCCGTGACCAAAGCCGTATTTCGTCAACCTGCGCGGATGCTTTGCCCATCAGGCGGTTCCTTCAGTCTGAAACCTTGTCTTCGGCGCGGTCCCGCTCGATCAGTGCGGTGTTTCGATCTTGCGATGCACCGTATCCCCCGCCGCCCGGCGTCCGCATCATGACGGTATCGCCGGTCTTGATGATGTGCTGTTGTTTCGGATCGACGGTCCGGCCATTGATCTGCAATTCGCCTTTCGCACCGTCTTCTCCGCCGGCAATTCCAGGGGCGCCGACCCGGGTCCGTTCGGCGAGAAAAGCAACAGCTGTGGGTGTCTTGGAGGTGCTTTCGAACAGGACTTCCTGCCCAAGGCCGCCGCGATATTCTCCATTGCCGCCCGAGTCCTGCCGCAGTTCGCGCTTGTGCACACGTAAGGGTGCAAGCTGTTCGATGACCTCGATCGGTGTAGTGGAAATATTGCTCGGCCAGCTCAGGCAGCTTTGGCCATCGGTCTGGTTAGTGCCGCCCATGCCGCCATTGAAGAAGAACAGCTTAGCAAATGGCGCACCGCTTTCCGTCACGCCTGACTGATTGATGCACCATAGCGGTGAGCCCGCGCCGGCCATAATCTTCTCTGGGATGACCTTAGCCAGTGCGCCGAATATCAGCGATGGCACGAAGTGCCCGATCAGCGCTCGTGATCCGCCGGATGCCGGGAATTGCGGATTGAGGATGCAGCCTTCCGGCGCCGTCGCCTTGATCGGGCGGATCGATCCGTCGTTGTTGGGAAGATTGGGGGCAGCGGCGCATTTTATGGCGTAGGCCGTCATCGCATAGGTGTAGCACATGGCGCAATTGATCGCCTTGTCGACCTGTGGCGCCGAGCCCGTGAAATCCGCGTGCACCTCGTCGCCGTCGATTGTTATCGTAACCTTGAGATCGAGCGGTTCTGTGAGGCCATCGGTGCGGATCGTGTTTTTGTAGACGCCGTCGGGTAGGGCGACGATCGCGGCGCGCATGGCGCGTTCTGACCGCGACTGGATCTCTGTTGCCAGATCGTCGAGCGTCGCGAGCCCGTATTCCGTCATGAATGTATCGATCCGCGCATCCATTAGGTCGAGCGCTGTAATCTGCGCCCAAAGATCGCCAACTACTTCATCTGGCGTACGTACGTTTTTGCGAAGCAGACGGAAGAAGGTCTCGTCCGGCTCTCCAGCGCGGATGAGTTTCATGATCGGGATCTGGAAACCTTCTTCGAAGACCTCGCGTGGTTCCGGCGACCGAATCTTGCCGCCAATATCCGGCGCGTGTGCGGTGCTGCCGGCGAAGCCGACGAGATTGCCGTTGAAGAAAATCGGTTTTCCAACACTGATGTCCGGCAGATGACCCGTACCCATCCAGATGTCGTTGGTGATCAGGACGTCACCCGGTTGTAGTGTTTCTGCTGGATACTCGTCCAAGAAATGCCGGATGGTCCGTGGCAGAGTGCCGATGAAAGACGGAATGCTGTCCGTTGCTTGAACCAGAGAGCGGCCTTCGGCGTCGGTAATCACGCAGGAGAAATCGTGGCTGTCGCGGACGACGGTTGAGAAGGAGGTGCGGACAAGCGCAGCGGCGGCTTCATCAACGATTGATACAAGCCGTGTCCACAGCACTTCCAGTGTCGCGGAATCGAAGGGTTGTGTGCTCATTACGCGGTGTCCGGTAGTTCGACGATCAGGTTTCCGTCTTCATCGACCTGGATTTTGCTGCCAGGTCCGACAATCAGGGTCGACTCGCTCTCCTCGATGACGGCGGGACCGTCAAAGTTTTGTCCAGGACGCAGTTGCGCACGATTGAACACAGTCGTATCGACATAATCGTCATTCTCTGGAAACCGTACGGGCCGCGTCTGGTGGGTAGCGCCGTCTCCTGCCGCTTCGCCGGAGGCGGTGAACCCCACACCATCGCCGGGAACATCCGCCCGCAAAGAAACGCGGATATTAATGATTTCGGCGTTCA
>Ga0114999_10005963_pt1 | contig 14215 bp, 11 predicted proteins | sample ArcticOcean_MG_C_3_FD_89820 | JGI IMG/M metagenome (GOLD analysis project Ga0114999, IMG submission 89820) | Marine microbial communities from western Arctic Ocean - ArcticOcean_MG_CB8_126 | ecosystem: Environmental > Aquatic > Marine > Oceanic | place: Arctic Ocean: Canada Basin | collected...
CCGGTTACGAGGGCTACACGATCCGACTGATGGACCCGGCTGACCGCCAGCCCGCCCACGGTGCCGCGCAGGTTACCCGTGAGGTGCTGGAAGACATCGGGTTCAATGTGGACCTGCGGGTTATGGACTGGGCCACGATGACTCAGGACAGGGCGACCAAAGACCGCTGGGAGTTCTTCCACACATGGACTGGTCAGGCCCATAGACTGGGCCCTATCGGGCACCTGAGGAACGGTCCGTTGCAGTTCGAGACGTGGTTCAACCAATACAACGATGTTGACGGGACCCAGAGGGAACTGTACGACGTGTTGGGCCGCGCGACTGACCCTGCGAAGATAGATGAGGCAATGACTGCGATGCAGCAGCACTTCTACGACGACGCGATCTTCCTGCTGGTTGGTGAGTTCTTCAGCAACTGGGCAGCCAGCAACAACGTTGCGGGCCTGCACGGCGGTGCCGGCGGACAGAAACCTTACGACAAGTGGTTCGAGTAGATACGTTGTCGGTTAGCCGACAGTAAATTCGCACACTACGGGGGAGCGGTGCCATTCATTTGGCCCGCTCCCCCGTAGTAGTGCGTAACTTCATTTTCGGCGCGACGGCAGCGCGGGAATCGTGGCGACGATTACCGCGCGACAGACGTCGTGCATGTGTGGAACGGACCAGCCTACTTTGTTGCGTTACATTACCCAGCGCGTTTTAGTGTCGATCCCCGTGATATTCATGGTCGGGATCATAACGTTCACGCTTGTTTATATCGGGCCTGGCGATCCGGCGGCGATCATTGCCGGTGACGAGGCGACTCCTGAAATCCTGGAGAGGATTCGCCACGACCTTGGCTTTGACAGGCCGTTCCTGGTTCAAATGGGCGAATGGTTCTTGAATTTGCTGCGCGGGGACCTCGGGACATCGTACTTTTCCGGTCGTGAGATAACGTTCCTCATCACGCCGCGGCTCCAGCCGACCCTCTCGCTCGGGTTCCAGGTAGTGGTGTTATCGACGATTATCGGCATCAGCGCGGGGATGCTGGCGGCCTGGAAAGCGGGGACGCGGCTGGACAAGAACCTGATGGTCTTTGCCGTTCTGGGATTTGCCACCCCGGGGTTCTGGCTCGCATTTCTGACCATCTGGGTATTTGCGGTGAATCTCGAGTGGTTCCCTGTAATTGGTTATAAACCGCTTTCGGCCGGGTTGATACCCCACCTCCACAGCATGTTTTTGCCGGTGATGGTCAACAGCATTCTCGCGTCTGCATTTATCTCTCGAATTACTCGTTCGGCAATGCTCGAGGTGCTCCGTGAGGATTACATCAGGACGGCGAGGGCAAAGGGGGCGTCGGAGTTTTCAGTGTTCCTGCGGCATGCCTTCCGGCCGTCTGCGATTCCAGTTGTGACCGTTATCGGAGCTTCGATAGCGGCGCTGGCTACCGGCTTCGTGCTGACCGAGACGATTTTCGCCATCCCCGGTCTGGGCCGGATGCTGGTCGACGCGATAGTCAGGCGCGATTATCCAATAATCCAGGCCCTGCTGATGGTGGTCGCGACGGTGCTGATCGGGGTAAACTTGATTGTCGACATTCTTTACGCATACATCGACCCGAGGATCAGGTACTAACGATGGCTACAATCACTGATTCCACGACAGAGTGGGAGCTCGCTCCGCCCATGTCTGCCAGGTTGCGCGGGTCGTTGGGGGCGACTTACCGGGCGGCGAGGCGGGACAAGGTGCTCGCATTCTCGATTACTGTTCTGCTGATCGGTCTATTCCTGGCATTTTTTGCACCGACGCTGGCGAGGACCGATTACGAGCGGACCGACCCGGTGAACAGGCTTCTTGGGCCTTCCACCGATCACTGGTTCGGCACGGACAACTGGGGGCGGGACGTATTTGACCGGACGATTGTGGGCACCCGGCTATCGTTTCTGGTCGGGGCTTCTGTGACGGTGGTATCGACGGTTATCGGCGTGAGCGTTACGCTGGTCATCAGTTATTTCCGGTTGTTGGACTCGATTCTGATGCGTGTTGTTGACGGGTTCCTGGCGTTCCCGACGATTCTCCTTGCGCTTGCGCTCATTTCGTTAATTGGGCCCAGCGTGGGCAATATAATCATTGCTCTTTCGGTGACTGCGACCGCGGGGAAGATACGCCTTGTGCGGGGGGCGGTCCTCAGCCTGCGGGAGTCGACCTATGTCGAGGCGGCCAAGGCGGTTGGGGTGCCCGTGCCCCGCATATTGATGCTTCACGTCTTGCCCAACATCGTGAGCATCATCATTGTCCAGGCTACGTTCACGCTGGCGGGGGCAATTCTCGCCGAGGCAAGTTTGAGTTTCCTGGGTGCAGGCGTGCCCGAGTATGTGCCCAGCTGGGGCAACATTATCGCCACCGGTCAGGGGTACATGCAGGTCGGGTTCCATATATCGTTCTTCCCCGGCCTGTTCCTGACAATTACGGTGCTGGCGGTCGTGTTGATTGGCGATTCAATTCGCGACCACCTTGATCCGAAGTTGAGGGGGCGGCTCAAGACGACGGCACATTCGTGAGAAGCCGGTCCGTATGAGTGATATCCGATGGCAGAAGTTCTTTTAAAAGTAAAAAACCTGAGTACGCTGTTCCGCACCGAGGGTGGTGTGGTAAAGGCGGTCGACAACATTTCGTTCGAGGTCCGGGCGGGCGAGACGTTCGCGCTTGTCGGTGAGAGCGGGTGCGGCAAGAGCGTCACCGCCCTCTCGATCATGAGATTGATCCCAACCCCGCCGGGAGAAATCACGTCGGGAACCGTTGAGTTTGACGGCATCGACCTGCTCAAGCTCAGGAACAGAGAAATGCGGGCCATCCGGGGCTCCAAGATCGGGATGATTTTTCAGGAGCCGATGAGTTCGCTCAACCCGGTGCTGACCATCCAATCGCAGCTGGCCGAGCCGCTCAAGATTCACATGAAGCTCTCCAGCGGCGCGGCAAACGACCGCGCTGAGGAGCTGGTCAACATGGTGGGCATTCCCGATGCGAGGGCCCGCCTGCAACAGTATCCACACGAACTCAGCGGCGGCCAGCGGCAACGGATCATGATTGCGATGGCCATGTCGTGCGCACCGCGGCTGTTGATCGCGGATGAGGCGACGACAGCGCTGGACGTGACAATCCAGGCCCAGATCCTGGACCTGATGCAGGACGTTACCGAACGGTCGGGTGCTTCGCTGATGATAATCACGCACAACCTGGGGATAGTTGCCAGGTACGCCGACAGGGTGGCGGTGATGTACGCGGGGAAACTGCGTGAGGTGAGTGACGCGTCTGACATGTACGCCGAGCCTCAGCACCCCTATACGGTTGGGCTGCTTCGGTCGGTGCCAAGGCTGGATTCTGATAAAGGGGCGCCGTTGACTCCGATTGCCGGTGAGATACCCGACCTGACGGACTTGCCGGACGGTTGTGCGTTCAACCCGCGATGCCTGTGGGCGGTCGAACGCTGCTTTACAGATGACCCGGAGCTCGAGGAAATTTCAACAGGAAAACGGGTGGCCTGTTTCGAGCATGCATCGGTTTCGTTGCATGATTGATAGGTCGCAAAAGTCCCAGAAGGTTCAACCAGTGAGCGTACCTCATGCTGCGAGCGGCCAGACGTCTCCTGTGGCGCCAGAGGACCGCGCTACACCAGATAGTTCCGGAGGGGCAACCCCGATCCTGGAGACGCGCGATCTGAAGGTTTACTTCCCTGTGAAGCGCGGCCTGATCATCCAGCGGGCCGTGGGCGTGGTGAAGGCCGTTGATGGCGTCGATATTCAGATCATGCCCGGTGAGACGCTCGGGCTCGTCGGTGAGTCGGGCTCTGGAAAGACGACTCTCGGGCGGGCGATCTTGAGGTTGAGCGACGCTTCGGGAGGGAGCATCCGGTACGAGGGGGAGGATGTTCTCGCCCTGCGTGGCCGCGAAATGCGGCAGCTTAAACAGAAGATTGCGATGGTGTTCCAGGATCCGTACGGATCGTTGAATCCCCGCATGACGGTGGGCAACATTGTTGCGGAGCCGATGCTGGTCCATAAGATATTCGATGACCGCTCGAAGATCAGGGACCGGGTGATGGAGCTGTTCGATACGGTGGGACTAAACCGTTCGATGGCGACCCGTTACCCGCACGAGTTCTCTGGGGGCCAGAGGCAGCGGATTGGCATTGCCCGTGCCCTGGCGTCGGGTCCAAGTTTGCTGATTTGCGATGAGCCTGTATCTGCGCTGGACGTTTCGATCCAGGCACAGATCATCAGCCTTTTCGATCGCCTTAAGGTGGAGCAAAAGCTGACCTATCTGTTCATCGCTCACGATCTATCAGTTGTACGGCATGTGAGCGATACCGTTGCCGTGATGTACCTGGGCAAGGTCGTCGAGCAGGGTGATGCCGACGCTATTTACCGCGACCCACAGCACCCTTATACCCAGGCGTTGCTGTCGGCTGTGCCAATTCCCGACCCCGAGGTTGAAGGCAAGCGGGCGAGGGTGGTCCTGAAGGGCGATATGCCGAGTCCTCTGAACCCGCCGAAGGGGTGTGTGTTCAACACCCGATGTCCGATTGCCGAGGACCAGTGTTTCGTGGATATTCCTCTGCCACGCACGTTCCCCGATGGACGGCAGATTGCCTGTCATGTGGTGTCCCGGGGGATCGACTCAGGCAGTACTGCCGCGCCCGACGCGCGCATAAATGGGCGGCCTCTCGAATCTCGCGAAGGACGGGTTGCAGCAGGGGGCGGGCCTCCGAGAGAATCTTCGTTTGGTCTGTTGGGGACCGAGCCTTCTTCGCAACGAGACAAGCCAATCATTTCCAGAGTACGGCTTGCGATGCTCGTCGGGGTCGTTTTACTGGGTGTTTGGATAGCGATGTACCTCGGTAATTTCGGTCTCGGCGCAGAGAAGGAACATAGCATCGTGCCTTCCGCCGTGATCGAAAGCAGGATCGATGAGTTCATAGATGGTTTTGATTGCATTCGAGAGGACGCTGTGGTTCAGCTCGATCTCTTAAACGCATCATTTGCTCGCATCTTGTATTTGAAAGATAATCCTTCGAAACCCGGATCGTACCTTCCGCCGCGAGTCGAGTACCGCTACCACTATGCCGAAGGAACGATCGAAGCGATTCCGGAAGTGACCGACTTCTGTTACTAGGTCGCATGGGCGGAAATGTCCGGGGGACCGAGATGCCTCTTCGACCCTGATTACCCGGCGACCCCGACGAACACGATCGCGCGACTGGTTAATGACCGGCGAAAGTGTGTCGCGCTCGACATTTTCCGAAGGGTCGGTGTCCGATCCGCGGCGAGACACAAATCCCCAAACAGCGACTCGACCAAGTAGACATACTGATCATTCGTGTTCACCCGAGAGTTCGACTCTCCCCCGTCTCCACCAAGAACACAAAGTAGGCCTCATCCGTTTGGATGAGGCCTGGTTGCGACCACGAGTAGCCTCCATGCAATTGCCGCGACATCCATGTGTTCGCCTAAGCAATTCCATTGCCCCAAGTGACTATTTTATGGTTGAATTTCCGACAGTTGCGGAGTGTTGGTCGTCGGCAAAAGTGCGACAGATGTTTCCCTGAGAATTCACAAGGTCATTCGAATGATGGAACAAGCTTTGAGAACTGGCAAACCCCTTCATAGCGGTTTCACATTCTGATAACTGTCTGTAACTGAGTAGTTGGGCTCATCAGCGCTTCGAAATTTTCTTGTATTTCATCGAGCGTAATGATGCTTGTATCCGACATTAGGGATGATGCCGAGATCTTTCCGCCGGCGAGTAGATCCAAGGAAATTTTCCAGTCCTCAGGCAACCCTCCCCAGCTTGACCTGAAATCAATCTCTCTTGCCATCCACTCGGCCGGGAGAAGCGGCAATGGCTCCCAAGGCACCGCAACCAACACGACCTGACCGGCCCTTCGAACGGCATCAAAGGCCTGTTGTAGCGTGTTCTTCATACCTGCGCAGTCAAACACCACATCGGGGCCGCGACCGTTCGTAAGTTCTACCATCCGCTCCACGGGATCTTGCTCAAACGGGTCGATCACTGCCATTGCACCAACCTCCTTTGCTGCATCCGAACGCCCGGGTGCAGGCTCAGAAACGATCACCTGTGCCCCGGCAGCACGTGCAGCCTGTGTAACCAGCAGACCTATTGGACCAGCTCCGAATACGCCTACTGTATCCCCCAGTCTCAGCGATGATCTTCGTACAGCATGGACGGCCACCGCACACGGCTCAGTCAGAGCAGCAGCTTCGTCGGGAACACCGTCGGGTATCGGGAGTGGTGCCCAAGCATCTAGCACGGTGTACTCCGCGTATCCCCTGGTACGGGTATCGGTAGAAAAACCCATCGTGCGGTAGTTGTATCTGGGATGACTTTTTGTAGGTGGTTCCTTGCCCACCGGCCACTCGCCACCACCACCAACCACGCGATCGCCCTCTTTCCAGCGCGTCACACCGCGGCCCACGGCTGCGATCACACCTGCGAATTCATGCCCAAGGACCGTTCCACCGGGAGCGAGATCGTACATGAAAGCATGTACGTCAGTACCGCATACTGCTGATCGATTGACCTTGATTAAAACCTGCCCGGCAGCTGGTTCTGGTTTTGGGATGTCGGTCACCTCGAACAATTGTTTACTGCGGTACACGGCAGCTTTCATAGTGATCATTCCACCTTGATGATTTGTCTAGAGCCTGGCCGAACCTTACCGAAATTGAACCTCAGAAATCAGTCTGCCGTTGGTTTACCAATAAGACAATGGAGATCTAAAGTGAATAACAATTCAGGTGTACTGCATCAGCCAATCAATGTAGATGGAACAGTAACGCAATGCGTCATCACCTTCCACTTCAGCCCCAGTCCGACAACAAGCCCAAGTCAGTCCTCGACCGAAGTACCAGACGGGAAATTGTTGCTGAGGATAAATGACTGACCTGACCCTCTCAAACGTATCCAGTTGGAAGATCAGATACTGGGCGTTTTGAAGGGAGACAGGGATGCCAAGGAAAGGTCATAGACCGGAACAGATCCTCAAAAGCTCCGTCAAGTCGAGGTTGCCGTTGCATGCGGCAAGAGCGTCGGTCAGGCAGTCCATGGGAGAACGGCTCTAACGAGAGCTTCAACGGGAAGTTGAGGGATGAACTTCTGAACGGCGAGATCTTTTAATCGTTGAAGGAGGTACAGATACTGACAGAGCGGTGGAGGCGGGAGTACGACACGATACGGCCTCACAGCTGACTTGGATGCTGGTGGCCGGTACCTGAGACGATCATGCCAAGGCTTCAGTTGGCTGCAAATCCGAGATAATGAGCGGTAACGATCGCGGGGGCAGGTCAGCTATACTATTCCGAGACTTCGGGAATTCCGACTAGAAACTTGTAGACATTCACTGGAGACATTCAGATGGTCACCGCGAGTAAAACGATCGCCGAGCAGTTCTTGGAAAAGGGATTTGTAAAGGTTGAAGGCGTTCTAGATCCTGCAACCGTGCTCGACCCTGTCATCGAGGAGTATCACGGTGTGCTGGACAACCTTGCTGCTGATCTCTTTGGGGCGGGTGAGATCAGTTCAAGGTTTGAGGAGCTTCCGTTCGATAAGCGTCTCATCAAGATCTATCAGGAGACTGGGCAGGCCCATTCGCAGTACTTCGACTTCTCGCTTCCCTTTCAGAATGTCCGCGACGACACACCGTTCTGGACGGGACCTGCGGTGTTCAATGCTTTCGTAAATGAGAACCTGCTGGATGTTGTCGAGGAATTTATCGGCCCTGAAATCTATTCCAATCCGGTCCAGCATGTGCGTATAAAGCCGCCCGAAAAATATTTGCCTAAAAATGACCAAGGCTTGCCTGTGATCGGACCCACGGTATGGCACCAGGATAATGGTGTTGTTACCGAGGAGGCTGATGACACGAACATGGTTACCACTTGGTTTTCGCTGACTGATACACCGGTGGAATCCGGACCCCTGCGGGTCGTCCCTGGAAGCCATCGAACGGGGTTGTTAACTCACTGTGATGACTATGCAGAGAACGAACCTTGGCTACGGGGTAGGCAGATACCGCAGCGTTTGTTTGACTACGAGCACGCGATCCCGGTTCCTACGAAACGAGGAGATGTCATTTTTTTGCACAAGCAACTCGTTCATGGCTCGCTATCCAACGTGAGCAACCAGGTTCGGTGGAGCTTCGACCTACGGTACAACCCGATCGGTCAGAGCACGGGCCGCGAAATCTTCCCGGGATTTGTTGCCAGAAGTCGAACTCATCCGGAAAGTGAACTGCGCAGCGCTGAAGATTGGCGCCGCTCGTGGCTGGATTGCAGAGCCCGGATGGCGAGGATCAACCAGGCCGATATGGATGAAGTTCCCTTCGACCGCTGGGCCGACGGGCATCCCGACTGCGAAACCTAGAGGCTCGTTGGCTACATATGCCGCAACTACCGGTTTCGTGACGAATCGTGGAGCGCGGGTCGTTAGGGGTGATGAGTATCGTTGTCTTTCCGGTTGGTCCAGTTCTCTTTTGGTCGCGTTGTTGATAAGATTTCGGACTCTGATCACCGCGTTCGTTATGAAGGGAACCTCTGGTAATGACCATCGCTGAGCGCAAGCTCCACTCGGCTGCAAGACCTGTCTGGAGGAAGTACCTGCAGCTCCCGCAGACGGCGAGGCTGAGGCCCTGCACTGCCACCGCCTCAACGGCTTCCTCTGCCAGCACTGAGCCCCACCTGGCCGAGACCTCTACCGGCTCCCGCAGCCCCTTCGCCTCGACGTGAAGGGTGTGCAGCGGGTACTTGATCGTTAGCTCGATCCTGCCCGCTTTGGAATCGTCCACGTCGATGCCGGGTCCGTCTGCAGAAAGGCTGAATTCGTCACAGTTTTCAGTACTCAGTGTTTTTCTAAATTTTTTAGCCATTCGTTTTCCGTTTACCGGCGTATAATAAGTATAGAAGAGCCTGTACATACATCTATGAACAGCCCTTATTGTCATTATACGGCGTTTATCGTGAAACTAATGCCGGAAATCGTCTTTTTTAAAAAAAGGTCGTAAATCATAAGAAAAAGTCTTTTGACAGGGAGTGAATAATGAGCAAGCGAGCAAACGGGGAAGGAACGGTTTATCAGAGAAAAGACGGACGGTGGGCGACGCAATCGTTATCCGCTACGAAGGGCCCAAGGGCGGACCTGGCATGCGAGAAATGCTGTCGGTAACGGCCGCGCTTGTCGGACAGGGACTCGGTGAAAAAGTGCTTCTCATGACCGATGGTCGATTCTCCGGGGCATCCCATGGATCTATGATCGGCCACATCGGTCCCGAAGCCGCTGTTGGTGGGCCAATCGCTGCCGTGCAGGATGGCGACCAGATCGAAGTAAATCTCGACGACTTCGAACTCAACGTCAAAATCAGCGACGAAGAAATTAAAGTCCGACTCGCCAAGTGGCAGCCAAAACCTCCGCCTTACACCAAAGGCGTCCTCAGCAAGTACATCAAGCTGGTAAACCCCGCCTCAACTGGCGCCGTCACGGGCTGATCGATGTAGCTTCTCCCTCTCCATGTGAGTGAGAGTTCTGTTTATCGCGTGTCCGCTGATTACCCGTCGTACCAATCCGTACTGCAAATAGAGTTTAAGACAAGGATTAGTAACCCTCCATCCTTCGTCATATTGAACCGTTTGTGGGCAAGTTAGTGGGCACATGCACTAGCCGGTACGCACGCCAGCAGAGTTGAAGTTGTACGTCAACCGTACACTGGGTGTTGATTGGTGTCGTTTAGTGATTGGATCTCGTCGCATAGGGCTGCCTTATACCGATGGGTGTTGGTAGTCCGGTAGCAAAATTGCAGCAGGTGTCGAGAGCAAAACAAAACGGATAACTCGAGGCTACTACTTGCGTAACGTAGACACGCATGAACCTGCCGTATTCAACAGCAATATTCATCTTAATGGAGTCGTCGCAACGGTATTTTCGGTTAAATCTTTAACCTATGAGACCGCAATTCATGTGGCGGCCGCTCACGAGACCGAGGTCGAGACGGTGCGAATCACCGGGCTCTGGGATTTCTTCCAGGAATGTGCTTCCTGCGGATTTGAAGGAGTGTCGCTCAATAGCGATAGCGACTAGATGGGTCGTCTAGCTAGACTGAACGACTGACCCGTCGGGCCACCCAGTTTCTGCGAAGCCAGCCACAAAGCCAGCGGAGCAACCTCTTCCGGAGTCTTCACCCGCTCACTGGCAGCAAACGGAGGTGGACCACCAACCTCCATGAAGTCCTTGGTTGCATCAGTAATAACTGGTCCCGGAACCAGCTCGTTCACTTCGATGCCCTGCTCCCAGAACTCCTCGGACATGCACTGGGTAAGCATCCACACACCGGCCTTACCCACCCGGTAGGACGAGTTCGAGTTACCCGAGCTGTGCCCCATTCCAGAACCAACGTTGATGATTTTTGAGCCTCGCTTCATCGAAGAAACAAGCGCTGCCGTCATCAGGTAAACACTATCGATATTTAACCGAACCGCCGCCAGCCAATCATCACGCCTCGACTCTGTGATTTTAGATCGACTGGTCGCACCACCCGCGTTGTTTACGAGAATGTCGACCTGTCCGAACTCGTACGTAATCACCTTCACGGCAGCATCCACGTTTTCCGGAATCGTCAAATCAGCGGTCACCGGAACACCCTTGCAGCCTTTTTTGCGAATGAGCTCCCCGACTTCGTCTATCTCAGAAAAGGTTCGGGCAACAATCGCCAAATCGGCCCCAGCATCGGCAAAAGTCAGTGCAATAGCCCGTCCAATTCCACGCCCCCCGCCCGTCACAACAGCCGTCTTGCCACTCAAATCGTAATCAGTACCCATTTCGCTGTTCTACCTCACCTTGTGCTCAAAATGCACAACGATGTCTCTTTGTTCGAAAATCTATCGACTCTAATTTACGTTCTAATCAGGCGATCAGAATAGGTGGACACCGACCTAAAAAACCACCGTCCCCCAAAACTTGAGCCTTGAGTTCTCCTGTTCCGGTTGCTTCAGTCGCCTTGCCTGGTCGATCGAAAGAGCACCGTACTCGTTTGGCCAACGTTAATAGGTTTGCTCGGTTACCGCTATCTGTCTGACTGCTCGTGCAGTTGTCTCGCCTTTTGCCAGAGCTACTTCAATTGCTCGGAGTTTCCGTAAATCTTGTCTCTTTCTTGGGACTTCTACCCCTTTCAAGAAACAGAGTTTCTAACATTTACCCTGGTCTACTTATTGGGGGGGGGCAGGTCACGAGCACCTGATATCGACTATGGAATATCGAATATGGTGAGGTCGGGGCGAGGGTCGGGATGTGAACGAATACATGCCGTGGATGCATCATATTAGTTCAAGCTTTAACGATCATCTAAAACAAGGAGATAAAGTATGTCTTTAATCACAGGTGCAGGCCGTTCCGGGCTAGACCCAGTAGGTAAGTGGTCGCTAATTCTTGCTCCCATTTTGTTTATCGTTGGCGGTAGTTTGACTGCCCCTTTTGGTTCTTATCACTCGGGACTTGTGGCAGATATCGCAGCGAATGGTGAGACTGCCAAGCTCGGATTAACTATAGGTATTATTGGGGTTGCTCTATATGCTCGATCGATTCTGGGCTTGACTCGAATTACTCCTGAAGCTGGTGATGCTCTGGCGCGTATGAGGATCGCAAGCGCAGGTGCGGTCGCATTATTGGCTATTTTTACGATACAAACCGGAATGGCGATGGGAATAGCAGCTGGGGATCTCACTATCGGCCCCGCGTTCCTTGGAGTCCAGACAGCAGGGACCATAATAGCGTTGCTCACGGTAATACCTCTTGCTGGCGGCCTTGCTGCCGGTGGCTTGGTAAGTAAATATTTCGGTTGGGTACTGCTCGCGTTAGCCGTGGTTGGACTGATAACCGTTTTGACGATTGGTCTTGACGAAGAGACTGGAGGGCTTATTAATGGTGTCCTTCAGGGTGTTTGGGGGATTGTGATACTCGTTATCGGAATCATCATGATCAATGGAGATGGCGACTAAATCGCTTCTGTTATAGCTTTTTGCAGGGTGCGCAGTTTGCGCACCCTGCATTTTTTAAACAACCTGACAGCGCATTAGCTTAGGGTTGTTTTGTTTCTTTTCTTAACTTAGATATCTTCGATCGACATCGGAACACCGTTGCAAGACCCGTTGGTCACGGATGACGATTGTTGGCATCTAGTCGTGGAGGCATCAACCAAAGAACGGCGGCAACCACTCCCGTTTCAGTTCGATACCGAAGCCCGGTTCAGGAGATGGCGTCAGCACTCCATCTTTTGGAACTTGCTGTCCTGGCAGTCGGTCCTTCTCCTCCAGTGGCACGCCCTCAGGAGTCATAACTGGTCCGCTGCACTCAATCATCGGTATCGCTGTTAAACCATAGCTGGCATGTTGCCCGTAGGGTGTCCCACCGCTTCCGTGTGGAATGACAGTGATCCCGGCAGCTTCCGCAATGCCGCATATCTTGGTCAAGGGTGTCATTCCACCCACCCAAAGAAGGTCTGGTTGCAACAAGTCCACGAGTCCTAGCCGGGCCGCATGAAAGAATGGGTAAATCGTGGACCAATGCTCCCCGGTTGCCAGACCCTGCCAAGGAATACGCTCTCTGATCCTTTCCCATTCGTCGATTGTGTCAGCGATCACGCAGTCTTCGAGCCAGCGGACGTTGTAAGGCCTCAGTTGCTCAGCAAGGCGGACAGCGTATTCGCTGTCCATGCTGAGCCAACAGTCCAGCATCAAGTCGGAGTCCGGGCCAATCAGTTCCCTTGTTTTCGCGATGTCTTCTACATTCCGATTGAGCCCATCCGTTCCTTCTTGTGCCCCAAACCGGCATGCGCGCTTGAAATTGTTGAATCCCAATTCCTTTGCCCATCCCACGTTGTTGCCGGTGGCATATAACGGCATATTTTCGGGCTCATGGGTCGGTCCACCTAACAACTCGTATACAGGCTTTTCAAACAGCTTGCCTTTCAAATCCCACAGAGCCAGATCGACTGCGCTCGTGGCGTAGGCAACAGCACCCTGAGCCGATACCGGTGAGGCGATCCTGACCATCAGGTCGTATATCTTTTCCGTGGCCAATACACTCTCACCAACAAGTTTTGGCGCAAACCAGTCCTCGATTATTGCCGCCGTCGTGCGCCCGAGATCGGTCATGCCGAAACCCCAAGTTCCATCCTCGGCAGTCACCACACAGCCGACGTCCCTGCTTCCCGGTGGCTGCCATGTTTCGCGTGACTGTCGAAAGGCAGGGTACTTGCCCATTGGAGTCGGGTCGGGTTTCAGGTCGCTTACTTCGCGTAGTCTTGGCCTAGTGGGATTATCCACCGGAGGGTAATCGATCTTCACCGCCTCTATACTCGTGATTTTCATTGAAAGACTCCTGTTCGCTGGTGCGAGGTTAATTGCTGCAACTCTACTGTAACTGCTGTTGTCAGCGGAATTCGCATGATCAGGTAGCACAGGAGACAATAAGGCTGAAACAGGCCGTCGGACTTACATAACGAGTGGTACAGGTTCTGGAGGCAGATCAACCAGGGAACTGAACCCCGCCGATCTCTCTCTTAGTTCAGGCCCGAAATGTGTCCCATTTTTGCTGACGTTCAACACGAATCTACGAACATCTAGCCAGCGATTGCAAACACCGCCTGCACGGTGACCGAGAGGTTCACGTCGCCTGCCGATATTGGCGTGGATTTGAATCCGCTGTCCATCATCGCCATTTCAGCCTGCGGGAAACTCCTTGCCATCGGCACATCGCTGCCAATTTCGGTCAGGTAAACAAGCTGTCCAAGTGTCACACCCATCGCTCGGGCGTAGACATCGGCTTTTGCCAGAGCATCTGCAGCGGCCTGTTGGCGTATCTGTGCTCCAAATGCTGAAGAATCGTCGACGGCGAACTGGATCGAGTTGATCCTGATCAGGTCGCCACCAGCAGTCGCTGCGGTGTCGACAACCAGACTCAAATTATCGATGTCTCGAACGGTTATATGAACAGTGTTGCTCACGGTGTAACCGGTGATACGAGGTTCACTATGTCGACCCAGCGCGTCTGATACTTCAACCCAGATCGTTTGTGGGTAGATGTTGAAGTTCGTCGTCACGATGTCGTCTTCGGATACGCCGTTCTCTTTTATCGCGCTCAGAACTTTTTCCATCGCAGCAGCGGCGTTCTGGCG
>Ga0114999_10005973_pt1 | contig 14196 bp, 10 predicted proteins | sample ArcticOcean_MG_C_3_FD_89820 | JGI IMG/M metagenome (GOLD analysis project Ga0114999, IMG submission 89820) | Marine microbial communities from western Arctic Ocean - ArcticOcean_MG_CB8_126 | ecosystem: Environmental > Aquatic > Marine > Oceanic | place: Arctic Ocean: Canada Basin | collected...
TGTCTAAAGTGCCACCGTCACCAGCTTCGGGGGAGTCTAAAGTAGTAATTGGTGGTGCCAGTGGTCGCCCAGCACCAAATAACAAACTGATTGATGCTCTTGCCAATATTAAAATCGATAATTCTATTATAATTAACGAGTTTAATGATACACCAGCAGATGATGCCTTGTGGTCTGCTCTCAAACAAGGAGGGTTTTTAACACAGAATGCAGACAACCTTCGCCCAGCGTTTCAGAAAGTAATTCATGTCAAGACACTTGTAGCAGACTTTGTATGGTTCGTGTTGACCGGTATGTTGGTTACTACAGTAAGTTATAATTATATAGTTAATTCGGGATGTAAAACTTCGCTGGCTGAAATGAAAAAGAGACATGAGGATTATGAGGACGAAATGACACAAGCAACCTCTTCGGCGGCAGATACCACTCAACGTGTTTACAACCAAACTTAATAAAATGGTATTTTAGGATAAGCTAAATAATATAAAACCATGAAGTAGGATAAAATTGCTAAAATAATGGCTAAAAACCACGCGGGAATAATTGTTCTTCGTTTGGTTCCAAGCCCAAATTCTCTTAAACTCCCATCTAAATTATACAAAAAAAACGGTCGGTAATAAATTATGCTACCATATATAATTAAAAAAATAGCAATTGCAATTGAGTTTATATTATTTCTTATAAATGCACGTCTCATGATTATATATATATTTATATATATATATAAAATAGACCATTTTACACCCTAGATAATTTAATTACATTGTTTATCTATTAAAACCTCGCGGGCAATATTTTTTATAATCTTATTTTCAGTATTTTCTTCTAGATCCCGTGTAACACTTTGTATCATTTTTGTATATTCAGATGTGCCCACATCAGTGTCCGCCCAATCGGGATTACATCTTTCCCATTCTTTAACCAGGCGGATAAACTTGCCATGACCAATTTCCTTAATGCTTTTCTTAATTTTGTCCTTTTGATCCCCTTCTTTCGACCATTGATCATCATCTTTTACATACATAATGGTTCTTTTAACATCGCTACAGTGAATAGGGCGTTGATACATGTCCAGTTCCTTCAATCCTCGTATAAAAGCATTTGATATGCCTTCAACAAATCCATATTTATTCGTTGTATTTAAATCTTCAATCTGGACTTGTAAGGAATTTATAAAATCGGTGAGGTTCAATGCATTCTTACATTGCTCATTTAAGAAAAAATTAATATTAAATTGATTATTCGTTGTATTATTCGTTACGCTGTTGGTCGACAAAACAATATTGTCCTGTTTTTTCATTAATTCGGTACTATGTTGGATTTGTTCTCTTAACATTTCTTGTAGCTCCATATTTGTACTTAATAATGTTTCTACCATTTGAGTATCAACCTTACTTGTTTCGGATTTCAGTTTACTACATAATAAACGGTGTTTGCTTAATCCTGAGGAGTATTTATAAATTTTCCCACAGAAACATTTGAAGGCGGATTTGGCGGGGATTACTGCCTTTTTCAAAGTGTGTCCTTGTGTTTTTAAATGTCTGCCCCACATTCCAGTATGTTCTGTAAAATAATCACACTGTTGACATCTGTATAAACCCAGCGTGTTTTCATTAATATCATTTGTGTGTTTTTGTGTGTTTTTAATTCCTAAATGTTTTCGGGTTAAAATGTGTCGCCGCCACGTTCCGCGATGTGATGTTTTATAGTCACACTTTTCACAGACATATTTTTTTGTGTATTTTTGTGGGATTGTGTGTGTGTTTTCGTTATCCATATTATCCATATATATTAAACACACATTTTTTTATATATGTTTTTTGGACATTTATCTGAAAAAGGACATTTATTTGACTGTGCTATTTTCGATAAATGTCCAAAAAACAGGTCATAAAAATTTCACTCATTATATGTGTTCTGTACCATATTATGCTATTGTGTTTTTTTTGCGCATTTTATGGTGGATGATTATTTGTACTAATATTTTATTCAACTACGTGATGACAGTGGGTGTTAAAATATTATATAATGGTTTAACGATTTACACCATAAATGATTTTGCGCATTTTCGTTATCCAAATGGTAGAAAAAAACACACGACCTTAAAACAAACGAGACTAATATTTTATGAGACACAATATGGTTTGAAATATATTATACAAAACTCAAAAAATAATTTAGAATCAAAGTTATCCATATTATTATCCATTCATGAATATGTTGATAGACTGATTTTACAAGAAAAACAGGAATTTAGTGCCTTTTTCGCAGTCCTTGAGGAACCCCCTACATAACTTATTTTTAATTTTAATGATTTTTGTTACACTGATGGAGATAAATCAAGGTTTTCAACTTTTTTTTAATTTTCATCTTCGATTCAGCAGAATAGGACATTTATAAATGTCCTTTTTCAGATTCTCAAACGAAAGGAATTTTTTACATAAATAAAAAATCCAGCCTACAGACGCCTCCATAAATCCATTATACATAGTATTAAATATCAAAAATATACAAGAGGTCATGGAGGTAGAAAACCTGTTCTGGCTTAATATAATATATTTTGGGATATATTTTTGGGCATATATCTGAAAAAGCACATTTATTCATTTATAATAAATGTCCAAAAAAACAGGTCTAAAATATCACGATCATTTATATATTCTATGCCCTAATATGTTGTGGTGTTTTTTTGTGCCTTTTTTGATATTTCGTTTGACAACCTCGATATTTTGATATATCCTGTATAAAGGCATACCTAACTGAGTCTCGTTTTTCTGCGTCAAGGCATTGTTTTGATCAATAAATAGTTGTGTGTTTTTTTGTAATTCAAACAGTCCGTAACAAATACACGACCTTAAATAATTGCCGCAATTAATAATTTAACACACCCTATGCTGTAATTTTTTTTATATCAAAAAGGTCGTAAATTTTCTCGTACATATTAATCCATTTTGCCTATATTTTGATAATCGTTTTCCTCATGATTTTACAGGAAAATATTGCCTTTTTCGCCGCCCTAGAGGAAATGCCTCCATGCTTAAATTTTAATTTTAATGTTTTTAACTACACTGATGAAGTATTTTGATGTTTTCAACTTTTTTTTAATTTTCAGACGAAAGGATTTTTATACATAAATAAAAAATCTAGCCTTGTGAAACCTCCATAACAGCTATATTTCCAATATTAATTTCCAATCTGTATACTAGAACCCTGAAGTATATTTTTATGCTTGAGAGGCAATACAATATATAACCTATTTAAATATAATTGTACAAAAATACTATGAATGGTCGTGGCGGTAACGCAATAATACAAACAGCAATGGATACATTTCGTTTAAATATAATTTCGCAATTCCAAACTGGAAATTATGTTTTTGATATGTTGATTACAACATGTATTTTTGGGTTTATAACAATGGTTGTTAATTTAATATGTAATTTCCGTGTAGCACCTAGAAGTATTTTCTCTGCTGTGGACGAAGTTCTTTTTAAAAAAAGAACAATTACAATAGAAGGGAGAAGATGTATAAAATCTGGGGCATATGCGATGCGGACCGACCAATTATTCAGTAATCGTTTCAGAGCCCTTTGGCATTATATAGGTGCACATATAAATACACATCCTTCTATTGTTTCGATAAAGGAGTATGCAGAAAGTGCGAACTCACATACTACCTATGGAGATAAAATAACGTCTCAAAAACACCAAGAACATCAAGATATATATGTTGTAAAACAAAATAGATCTTTTGTTTTAACAAAGGATATATTTTGCAATGTTCTCTTTAATAATGAAGACCTCGGTGAAGGTACAAAAACGGTCTGCAAAATTGAAACAATTAGTTTACATATTTATTCTTATAAAAAAACCCTCGCCGAATTACAAGAATTTATTGATGGTGTAACGAAAAAATTTATGGTTAATATTGAAACCTGTCGCTGGAACAATTTTTACATCTACAGCCTTATGGGACCGTCAGCAGATGACCACCACGAACACAATCTATCTTGTTGGGAAGAATGTCCTTTTAAATCAAACCGGACCTTTGATAATTTATTTTTTGATAATAAGAACGTTCTTATGGAAAAGTTACTCTTTTTTGAAAACAATCGTGCGTGGTATGAAGCGGAAGGACACCCCTATACACTAGGTGTTGCTTTGCATGGACCACCAGGCACAGGCAAAACTTCGGTAATTAAATGCATGGCGAATATGTTGAAACGACACTTAATTGTTATTCCATTAAACAAAATTAAAACACAAAGGGATTTTTCAAAATATTATTTTGAAAGCCAGTATAATAAGAATAATCGTGCAGGGTCAATAGATTTTGATAAAAAGATTATTGTATTGGATGACATTGATTGCATGTCCGATTTGGTTAAATGTCGTAGTGATGTGACCCCTGAAAAGGGTGATGAAGCTCCACTCACATTGGAGATAATGAAAACAATATCAGATATTGTTAGCAAGGACCACAATGAGAATAATACGGACGTATTAAAACATTTATTAAGTAAAGAAGATGATAACATTACCTTAGCTTTTTTGTTAAATATAATAGATGGCATACGGGAAACACCAGGAAGAATTCTTATAATAACCAGTAATTATTATAACCATATAGATGAGGCGCTAAGAAGACCTGGGCGCATAGACTTCCCTTTAGAAATGAAGAATGCGTCAGTAGCCACTATTTGTGAAATGTATAAACATTATTATGGAAAAGACCTTCCAAAAGAATGTTTGAATTGTTTAAAAGATGGTGTGCTAAGTCCAGCTCAAATTGTAAATATTCGATTACAAACCGGAGATTGTGATAAGTTTGTGGAAATATTAATTTCTAAATTTATTTAAGCAACGTGCAAATAACCATCATTATCCTCGTCGTTGTCATCGTCGTCGGGTATATAACTGATATCGTTGACCTCGTCCTCTATTTCCTGAGCATTTCGGTCGTCCATATTTACATCAAGCGTATATATTTCGCGATTCATATCGGTAACAAATGTATTTTTCCCCAGTTTAATATCCATAAGTGCTTGCTGTTCTAGGGCAGCACGTTCTTGGTCATATGTTTTGGGATTATATTGCGTTAATCCTTTTTGTAGACCAACACCCCACCGTTCAAGTTTATGATTTTTGAAGATGGTATCAATATTTCTTTCTTCGTCAGTTTTGTTTTCTAAAGAGTCGGTAAATTGTTCCTTTTCCTTTTCTTTTGAACGTAAAACTCTACCCATAATGGCGTCTTTATTATGATTAATAGATTTTTTGTTATCAAAAACTTGTTTTAATACTACTAAAACAACAGAGGCAATATTTTTTGACAATCCTTTTATCTCTCCACGAACAATTTCTAATTGTGAAATATTATAATCTTCGTTCTCTTCTTCCTCAACCTTCTCCTCCGTGTCGGAGGAGTCGTTAGTTATGAGCACAAGGAGGGGGTCGGATGATAAGACAATTATATTATTTAATAATAATAATAGATAAAATTCATATAATAATTTTATCATGCGAGCATCTAATATAGAATGTGATACTACGTTATTTTTATAAGTATTGGATAGAAATGGTGTAAGCTGTGATAATATATTTATGAGCTTGGATTTTTCTTGAATGTTCACACACAACGCAGTCATTTGCGCATCATTATAAAATTTTGAAAGGGGTGCGTAGTATTCTTTAATCTTCATAATAATATCATTGTTATGGATTTGAGACAATTTCCAGTGTTGTGGGAGGGAGACATTTTTAAAGTCAACCTTATTTTTAATAATATTTGGAAAAACCTGGGTTATATATTCTATTGCATTGCGTATAAAATTAGCACCTCTAAAGGTTGTTTCAGTATCCTTTTGATACATGATTTCGTCACCCACAGATTCAAAATCAAACACATTATCTATTTTTTCTTTTAAGACCGACAGACCCTTTTTTCCTAATTTTGAATGTTGTTTTATAAAACTTATAAGGTTATTAACCATATTTTTATTTTCTCTGGCCAAGGTATTTTTCATGGTTCGAACTGCGACAGGTTCTGTGGGGGTTGAAATATCAAAAGTATCAAGAACATCTGACAATTGTTCTACAAAAGTTGAAGGGACCCAGGCATTCGGTGTATCTTTCAATTGTGTGGTGACGTCTCTTAATTTTTGAATTATGTTTGGTTCGGTCTGGGTTGTAGCGATATGAACAATATTTTGTTTATTTATTATATCTAACAATTGCATAAAAGAGGACTCTGAAAAGTTAAACCCTTCTTGCTTTAAATGCGAGATTTGGTCCTTAATACCTTTAATGGATTTAAGGTTGTCTGGCTTGTTGATACAAAGTGGTTGTAAGTTTGTCGGGATGGGTAAACTGTTCTTGTAATTACATAAAACAATAAAGACCTTATAGATTGTTGATTCTGAGAAATTGTCGGACAATGTGGGGTATATTGGCTTTGTATCGGACAAATCTAGGAAAAAAGGAGCCATTGCAGATTTTCTTAAATCACCAATAAACTTAGACAATGCAAGAACCTTAACATTGGTTGTACCTATGTGTGGGTCTAGATGATTAAAATATGCATACGTTTTGCCTTGACGTTCATTACAACAAGCATTTTCTAAAAAGGGTTCCTCAACCGAGTTAGTTAAAACCGCGGCTTTATTTTTAACAATATTAGAGATCATTATTTGTATAGTGAATGAAAAATACATGATTTTTCCATTGATAACATTAAATTGTTCATTTTGTAATTTTACACCTTTTTTAATATTATTTACAAGGGATTCCTTAAATTCAGTGCTTATATTGTGGACTGTTTTCATGGTAATTTCTACAAGTGGTGGTAAGAAGGATAGCCACCCCGATATTTTGTGAATATCAGGTATAATTTCAGAATTATCGGAGGAAAGATAGAGCAATTTTGTGGCCATAAGTTCGCGCATGTTATTATCATTCACGATATAGGATGTAATTATATTTTCAATGCGTCTAACAATCGCTTTTTGCGAAGCTTTTTTAATAGAATTCCATGGGTCTGAAGACTTTTTTAGTTTATGCATAACACAGGCGACATAGGTAATGCCACTTTTATCGGCATCACCAGTCAGTGGAAATCCTTCAAATGACCTTATGCAATTAGGGAAAGTTTTTCTGGTTTTAATAGACGGGATGTTAATTTGAATTCCTATTAAATAAAAAGCGGCGGTAATATAAATTAACGAAGAATTATATAAATTTGAATAGGACATTAATGCCTTTTTGCCTTTTTTATCAGCCGCTGTTTCCTGGAGCTTATAATCCTGTTCTGTAGGAAGTGTTGTTTTAAGCGCATAAAGGGTGCTATTAATTATGAATTCTCTCTGTGACTCAATATTAATCCCCATATATTGAGACAATGACGAGATTATATTGGATATGGTTTGTGTATTGGGGTCATCAAATTTTTTAGTTTGTTTTTGCAGAACGATACTACCAATGTCCTTTTCCAAAAATCCGCGGGAAGTGTCCTTAAATCCGTCTGCGGTGAAACCTTCTTCGGTGTCAAAATCCCTCTTTTTAATGACATAACCACTGTATTTATCAACCCACGAATCTCCGTCGTCACTAATTTCGCCCTGTTCTTTACAAATTTGTGCGAGTTCATCAATATAGTTATTATTAAGCGTAAAACAAATAGCTAATCTTTGAATAAAGGTGGGTATAAGTTTCACATTTACAGTATTGCAGTATAACCAGTAGGCGTTTGGGGGTGCCGCATCAGCTTCTTGTTGAGTTGCGGCACGTGTAAATTTTTCACAAAAACGGAGAACATCACTTTGCTTTTTAATAAAGTCAGATTGCTGCAAAATTATATCACGAAGTTTTAGATAAGGAGATTTAATGATGTCTTCCTCCTCTTCAGATGAACCAAGATGCAAATGGATGTTGTTATATTTTAATTGCCGAAGATTTTTAACATATTTAATGCGTAAAATGTTTTGTAAATCATAAGTAAAAATCTTTGCAATATTCTTATTCATTTCAGCCTGTGATTTAGAATATTCGTTATCAAATTCATTCAACATGGTTTTTACAGTACTAATATTATCGTTTAGTTTTGTGTGGTCCAAGCTGGCACAAATATCGTCTGTACTATAGCACTCTTTCTGTAAATTACAAAAAACCTTGTTTTCATCCGTAAACACGTCGTCACTTATGGTGTCGGCACGGTGCCATTGGTTGTTAGTGCGTATATAATAATGATGAATATACATATCATCTTCACCATCAATTTCTAGAACAGCATAATCCCCTTCTAATACTTTTCTTTTGCCTTCAATCATTGCTTCTGCATCTCTGACCGCATTATTTTGTGAGAGACCATTATTATTTTTCAGTTGTTCTGTAAGAAATAAAACAAACTCATCTGGACTCATCATATTTTGTTGTTGCGAATATTCATCAACAATGTCGTAATAGGTTTTATCATAATGTTTATCAAAAGAAATATTCTTATTGTTGTCCTCTTCTAGTTCATCAATTGCGATGTATTTTTTTGCCAATACAAATTGTGTGCAATTATCCTTTAAATCTGTGGGTTGCGTTTTTTTAATGGATGTTAACGATTCATTTAAATGTAAAATTTCCTCAAATTTCCCAGACACAACAAGTCCTTCATTTAATGATATAAGCGCAGATGTAAACAGTTGTCCACAATCAGTATTAGTTATTCTTGATAGTATTTCGGTGTCGGTCATACCACTGTTTATATTATATGCCTGTGTTATGTGTTGTTTAATTCCCTCATGGTCTTTTAACAATTCTATCAAAATAGGAACAGGAGAGGAATGTTTCTTAACATAAGCCAATAGTTGAAACCCTCTACTTTTAATAATATAGTTTTTTTTATAACTACTAATTTTTCTTTCTATAAAATCGACCATTTCAACATATTGCTGATAGCTTAGATCATTATGATATACCAGAAAGGGTTCCATATAGCCAATGATTTTATTAAGAGATAAACCGCCTTTAATATATTTATGTATTCGCTTGAACAGAGTAAGTGTTTTAGGAATTATTTTATTTAAATATTTGTTATACCGGTCGTCATCATTTATTCTTTCATCCAGAACATAGTTATTAATCATATCTAGATTTGTGTTATCGGTGTTATCATCCGCTTTGTTAATATTATCAATTAAAACGGTGGATACATTTGTGCGAGTATTTAAGAATTGCCAATAATTCACAAAATTATCTTGCAATACAGATTTGGTCATAATGTTTGTTTCTGGAAGATTTATTTTTGAGAATTGTATGATTATTTCTGGCAAGGTTAAGATTGACTTAACAAACAGAACATCATTGTGGGTAATTGGTGATGGGGCAAACACAGCGAGCGGGGGCAACACTTGATTCTTTATTAAATGTGTCAGACCAACGTTATAGTTTTGCATAAAGAAACGGTCCGAAGTAAGGTTTTTGTTGCTCCACACCGAAGAGTTCATGTCCTCATGATTATCAATAATGGCGGCAATATTATTCGATACTGCAATTTCCGCCAAGGTTTGGTTATTTGGTGTTGGATTAGCAAATGGCGTTAAATAGGAATTTAAGGATTTAAATAAGGAGACATATTTATTGGTTCCTTCAGTGATATCATTATGTAGGTAATTTTCATATAGATTGGTTACGTTTATCCTATTATTGGCTAAAGTTTCCTTTTGTATATCAGTTGCATCTTCGTCATTAAATTCTAAATCATATATTTTTTTTTTATTTTGAACAACTGGTAATATCCAATATAATTTTTGATCAAATTTCATTAATGAGTTAACTAATGGTTTAAAAAGTGGACCCTTTTTGTCGGGTTTATTTGCGCTGCCATATTCGTCAAATTTTGAATGAATGTTTCTTAATTGTGAATAACGCTCAATTAGTATTTGGATTTTATTCATGACGGTTGTGGTTCTTTGTGAATTAGGAATACGAGCTAAAATATAATTTAACATATCTTCGGTTTGATTTTCCATACTAAAACGCCTTTCTGATTCGGACACCTCTACCAATTGATGACGTTCCTGTAACATTTCGCCAAATTCAAATTGGTCAGCATCTATCAGGTCATCATTTAAATTCTGACGATTTGGAGAAACGGAATTATCGCTGGAATCATCGGTCGGTAAGCCTATTGGTGTGGTTCCAAGCATGGTTTCCTCGGCATCAAGGTTGGTTTCCACAGTGCCAAGGATGGGTTCTTTAGCGGAAGGAGGAGACCTATTTGTAGTAATTTTTTCAATAAGGAGCTCTGGTGGTATTCCTTGATATGCGAAATCAATATATATGACATCGTTTGATGGCCATAATTTAATCTCAATCATATCTTCCTCTAAATTTGTGATTTGACCAGTTATAGTAGTGGGCAAATCTCCGCCAAAATATATGTCAATTCATGTATTTTTGTTCAGACCATTTTGCTGTGCATATCCTAGTTCGTCTGCACGACTAAGCAATATAATATTTGTGATGGATTCGTCGCGTAAATTACCATCATTTATATATAATTTTTCACGGCGCCCAGTTCCTTCCTCTATTAATATAATTATTTCTGTATCTAAGTATTCAACAAAAAAATGTTTTTGATCAATAGTCTTATTATTAGGAGCAATAATTTGAATGATATCGCCCAAATGAATAGCTAATTTTTCTTCTTGCGGTGATTGAACCATTACCTTATATTTATAGTAGAAATTTTTATCAATTACGAAAAAAGTTAAAGATATAGTCAGATATATAATATATATGTCTATATGTTATGACTTAGGAGTGATTGAAACGGTGCCCTTATGTGACATACTTGCAAATAAGGATACGAATAATATAGAATCACTAAAATCAATTGAAACACTAAAAATAATACAAAAGAGGTGGCGACATCGGGAGCAAAATTATAGTATAATAAAGTACGACAAGCAATATTTATCGTTGGGTCGTGTAAGCACGATTGGTCAATTACGTTCTGTTATATGTAATAATAATGAGATAGTGTCCTTTTCTCCACCAAAATCACATGATTATAATTTATTTAAGAATATCTATTCAATGCCAGATTGTGTTGCAGAAGAATTTGTAGAAGGAACGATGATTAATTTATTTTTTGATAAAAATCTAGAGGAGGATGGAGATTGGGAAATATCGACAAGGTCTACAGTGGGGGGACGTGTGTGTTATTTTAAAAGCGGCGAATATGATAATGAAAAAAGTTTTAGATATTTATTTTTGAATGTTTGTGAAGAGGTTGGATTAAATTTTGATGTTTTACCTAAAGAGTATTGTTACAGTTTCGTTTTTCAACACCCGGATAATCGCATAGTGATTCCCTTCACAGAGACAAACTTGTATTTGATAAAAACATACAAAATAGACGAGTATAAGGTCACCGAAATTCCAACTCACAATATGTTGGCTCATTTTAAAAATACTCGGGTAAAATTACCCAAAAGGCTTCCCTTAACAACGTTTGAAAATTTAGAAAATTATATGTTAGAATTGGACGACTATAAAATGGTGGGAGTAGTTATTTATCATGAAAAATCAGGTGTTAGAACTAAATGTCGTAATGCTGCATATGAAGAAATACGGCGTTTGCGGGGGAATCAACCCAAATTACAATATCGTTATTTAGAATTACGCAATCAAAAAAGGCTAAATGATTATTTATATTATTTTCCTGAAGCAAAGAGTGAATGTGCAAAATTTAAGGGTCAATTATATGATTTTACACGAGAGTTACACACAAATTATATCAGATGTTATATTCAAAAGCGCAACCCATTAATAGATTTTCCACACCAATATAAAAATCATATGTTTAAATTACACAAGACCTATTTAGAAGATACAAAAAAAATAATAAATTTCACAAGAGTAAAGGATTATATTAATGACCTTCCAGTAGCAAGTTTAATGTATAGTTTAAACTATAATTTACGGCAGCAGGTGAATGACTGTAAGGTTGCGGATAAAATAATTAACCCTTAGTTTCCTCCACACCCTCACTGTGTGTTGCGAGAAGAGTGTCCGCGGTATAATTGTCGTCAGCTAATTCGCGTTTTATAGTTTCAAAAATTTCCTTACCTTCATCAGTGATGGCAATAATATATTGCACAAGAACATTTCTTTCGGTAGCTTCTTTAAAAGCGACACGAACAACGCTATCATTATCATGGGGATGTTCTTTTCTAAAACCACAGAAGTTGAGAGTTTGTGATTTTAAATAATAGTTTGAGTACATAAGCCACTCGATCGCCTTACCTAGTGTATAATCTTCGTTTTCTAATACAATATCAAAGGAGTTTGGCATGGTCGTGGGGCTATTTTTAATAAGAAGAGTATTGGATTGAATTACTTGTGAAAGATTAGAGAATTTTCTGATAAGAACATCACATGCTTTATGAACGATTGTTATGTTCTCAAATATCCCTAAGGTTTCAATGATGAAATCAAAACTGTCTGGGACAGTATACCTCTGTGCGTCTAAAAGCAGCCAATCTTTTTTAATGTATTCAATTGACTCTGGGGAGGTGGTTTTTTGTAATTCCTTTTCTTTCAAAGTCCATTGGCGGTTTATTTCCACAGCGTCTTGTGTATAACCATAGCAACAGTTAGATACAATATTAAACATAGCATCTGTCTTCGCATTAGCAATGGAAAATTTACAGGTAATATGTAATTCTTCGCCGATAATATTTTCGTTGACTCCTGGGCGCAAGCGAACGAAATCAATATAGTCTCCTGATATTTTATTGGGCGGAAATATTTGTTTTGTCATGGTTTCGGTTAAATATTTTTCAGTGATGATATTTTTAATTTTAAAGTTTTCAGTGGTGACATGTCTGGTCATTTCTGTGTCGTTTTTAACATGAATTTCTAGGATATAATCGTTAATCGGAAACTCTGGGTCTGATATATGAATAGGTATACAGCTCAAGCGTTGCTTTAACAGTTCGTTATTCATACGTGTTGTATTCATGTGAAATACAGATTGATTTTCGTTGTGTGGAGTTGTGATAAAGACCACCGTGTCTATATCAGAAACAATGGTTCTACGAAGTGCATTAGCAAGGCTCACGTTTGTCTCAGACAATTTAAATTTAAGAATTTCATTTTCTTCAAGGGCTTCGGTAATTCTGTACATGGTTCTATTAATATATAGTTGCGAGATTATTAAATCAATTTTATTAAAAATAGGTTAAAAGATTAAATCCTATTTATAATTATGAGTTCAATTTTATATTATAGTAATTATTGTGAAAATTGTAAGGCTTTATTACAAGCATTATCAAAGTCTGAAGCAAAAGACGATATACACTTTTTATGCATAGACCAGCGTGTTGCGAAAAATAATTCAACCTATATTATCATGTCAAATGGTCAAGAAATGTTATTGCCACCATCCATAACAAAGGTTCCTGCGATTTTATTGTTAAATAAAGGACACCAGGTTCTTTTTGGGGAGGAGATATATAAATATTTAAGTCCCACAGACACAGTTGTTAATAAACAACAGAAGGGTATAAATGAACCAGATGCTTATGCGTTAAATGGTGGAGCGTTTGGGGTTATGTCGGATAGTTTTAGTTTCCTGGACCAAGAGACGGAAGATTTATCAACAAAGGGCAATGGGGGAGTGCGACAAATGCATCATTATACAACATTGGATACAGAGAATACGATAGAAACACCACCAGAGGATTATACACCTGATAAGATAGGAGATGTTTCAATGGACCAATTACAACAGGAGAGACAGAGTGCGCTCAACTAAGAGGGAGGAAATTCCCCCTTTTAAAAGAAAAAAATAAGTATTAATAAAAACTATAATGGTGAATATTTACGTTCTTAAGTTAACACGGATTCTAATGATGACTTGGTGCTGACAATGTTACATTGCCTCTCGGTGAGCAGCGATGGCCGCATCCAAATCACGTTTGCGTGTGCCCCTTGGATACGATATTGCACGCAGAATTGCTTCTGATACTTGCCTTGCCGCTATAGTATGTTGGCGTACTTTATCATTTTGTTGTTGTGTTCTAGTAGGCATGTTGGATGCGATTAAATTGCGATGAGCTTTTAGCCGGTCAATTAAAGTTCCCGTATGTACATAATTTCCTGACATATGAATATAAATTGGTGTTGTTTAATAATACTTAA
>Ga0114999_10005974_pt1 | contig 14195 bp, 13 predicted proteins | sample ArcticOcean_MG_C_3_FD_89820 | JGI IMG/M metagenome (GOLD analysis project Ga0114999, IMG submission 89820) | Marine microbial communities from western Arctic Ocean - ArcticOcean_MG_CB8_126 | ecosystem: Environmental > Aquatic > Marine > Oceanic | place: Arctic Ocean: Canada Basin | collected...
CGTCGCTCAGGCTGCCCTGCGGGGCCGCGAACCAGATCATCAGGCCCAAAGCGAGGAACATCGGCGACACGACCCAGGCCATGCGCCAGGTCGCGGCCAGGTGCTGCTCGATCTTCTCCCCTTCGCCCGCGGCCATCGTGCGCGACAGCGCCGCCGTGAGGCCAGTGGAGAGCCCGACCCAGATCGCAATCATCAAGAAATCGAATGGGACCGTCAGGCCGATCGCCGCTACGGCGGTGTCACCGATGGTGGCGGCGTATGCCGTGTCCACGAACGTGAACGCCGCGCGCATGACGAAGGACACCACCAGGGGCGCCGACATCTGCAGCAGAGTGGGATCTGGACGGGCAGCTGATGTCACGCGGGAGTCCAGGGGGTCGCTGGGAAAGAAGGCTCAGTGTAACGGAACCGCACCAGGCCATGCGCGACGTGCAGAGGCCGGGACACGGGGCAGCGTGCCGTGGGACACTCTCGGCGATTTCTACGCATCCGACTTCCACTGATCGACACCGTCGTAATCCGGAGAATCGCCGTGAAGCCGTCGCGCCATTTGCTAATCGTCGCCGTCGCCATGGCAATCATGGCGTTTGTACCGGCCAACGAGGCCATCGCGCAGTCCGACCACGAGGGCCGCGCCATCGCCGAGTCGGTGATGGAAGCCATGGGCGGACAAGATGCGTGGGACAGCACCCGGCATCTCTCGTGGGACTTCATGGGCCGTGGCCGCCACCACCACTGGGACAAATGGACCGGTGATGTTCGGATCTCGGTCCCCGCAGGCGAGGATCGCCAGGGCAACCCTCGCCCCGCGACCGTGACTCTCATGAACATCAACACGCGTGAGGGTCGCGCCTGGGCTGATGGCGAAGAGGTCGTCGGCGAGCCGCTGGCCGAGATGCTTGAGCAAGGCTGGCGTGCCTGGGTCAACGATGCGTACTGGATGTTCATGCCGTACAAGATGCTCGATCCGGGCGTCAATTTGACCTACGTCGGTGAGGACATCATGGCGGACGACCGCGAGGTGGACGTACTGCAACTCACCTTCGAGTCGGTGGGCGTGACACCCGACAATCGCTACCTGATCTACGTGGCCCACGACAGCGGCCTGGTCGAGCAGTGGAGCTGGTTCCCCAACCGCGATGACCCGGAGCCGGGCTTCACGCGCCCCTGGGCTGGCTGGGAGCGCTTCGGCGACATCCTGATCGCCACCGACCACGGTGCCGGCGCGGACTGGAAGATCGCTGTGTTCGACGAGTTGCCCGCTGCCGTCTACACCGATCCCGACTACGAGCGCGAGTAGCGCCTAGTCGTCGCTGGGTTTCGGCCCGGCCAGTGCTGGCGCACGCTTGAGCAAGAGTTCCTCGCCGAGCGGCACGGTCTCAAGGATACGGACGATCTGCGCCGCGGCCGTGCCATCGCCGTAGGGGTTGTCCATCCCGGCCAGGGACGGGCGGAACTCATCGTCGAGGGCACGATCCAGACCCGCCCGGATCGCCGACGTCGTTGCCTCCACGTCGATCACGTTGGCGGCGCGCTCGCGACCTTGCTGGCGCATCCCGATGTTGACCACCGGCAGTTCGAGAGCCGGAGCCTCCATGATGCCGCTCGACGAGTTGCCGACCAGTACAGCGGCATGGCGCAGCACACCCCAGTACAGCACCGGGTCAAGGTTCACGAAGAGGTGCGCATCCGCCTGACCAGCGCAGAAAGCGGTACTGCGTTCGATCAGATCATGACCGCCGGCATCGCTGTTGGGAAAGCAGAAGACAACCGGGCGATTGATCTGCGCCAACGCCTCGAACAGCGCGTCGGCCTCGCGCGTCGTATCGCGGGCCAAGGTCACCGGATGTGTGGCTACCACGACCTGTGCAGGATCCAACAGCACTCCCAATTCCTTCTCGATAGCGTCACGATCAGGGATCGCGCTGCGCTGCAGATGGTCCAGCGACGGCGCGCCAACGCGGTGCACGCGCCACGCCTCCTCCCCCATCTCGACCACGCGCTGGGCCGCTGTCTCGGTCGGAGTCAGATGAACATGACTCATCGCCGTGAGTGCGTTGCGGACCGCATGATCGATAGCCCCCTCGCTCACTTCGCCGCCCTCGATATGCGCGACCGGAATGCGGAGGGCCAGCGCCGCAGCGGCGGGGGCGAGCATCTCGTAGCGATCAGCGATCAATAGCAGCAGATCAGGGCGCATGTCGCCGAGAACATCGGCCAGGCCGAGAGTAGCGGCGCCGATGGTCTTCGCCATACCGACATCGGTATCGGAACTGAGCAGACACTCGATGCGACTGTCGACGACGAAACCGTCGGACTCGATCTGGCGCACGGTCATACCGAAGGCCGGTGACAGGTGCGCTCCGGCCACGATCAGTCGCAGCTGAATCTGGGGGCTCGCGTCGAGCTCCCGTAGCACCCAGAAAAGGTGGCTGTAGTCGGCTCGCGAGGTGGTGACAGCGGCGACGGTGCGCATGCCCAGATGGTACATGGCACCGCTGCCGCGTCGATCACATGGGGACCGCCGACCCGGCGCTAGCGTGCCGGCAGCCCGGCCGCCAGCCCCTGCTCACCCTGGACCATCTTGCCGTCGGCAAGGACGTCCAGCGAGCACGTGTAGTCATCGGTCATGCGATACACAAAGGTATCTCCGAACAGGTCGTAGCCGTCGACGATGAACACCTGCCGGTTGGCATCGATATCGACCCCGTTCACGCGCCGGAACGCGCTGCCGCCGCATATCGGATAGGCGCCGGTCTTCTCCAGCAGGAGCAAAGTGTCGCCGTTGCCGACCAGGAAAGTACCGTCAGGCTGGGCGGCGAACGCGGTGACGTTCAAACCGGAACGGTTGTACAGCATCTTCGGTCGCGTGTAGTTGGGAGCGCCGACCTTGAAGATCGCATCGAAATGCCACTGCCCATTCGTACCCGGCAACTTCGGACCAGCCGCCTTGTCGACGACGTAGATCGTGCCCCACTCGTCCATGTCGAGGAACGCGGGATTGATCCAGTTCTGATGGGTCGCTATGCGCCGGATATCACCCTCGGGAGTGATCAACCAGAGCTTGCCGCCCTTGGGCCAGCGGCCGACGGCATCGCCGCCCATGTCGGCGACGATCAGGTTGCACTGCATGTCGTACTCGACGTCAGCGATGAGGCCGAACTCGGCGCGCTCGATCACCTGAACTGTGTGGTTCCACGTGTCGTAAACGACAACGTTGATGCTGTTGGCGACGGCGACGCGCTCGCAGTACGCGTTGTGGGTGACGCCCTTCGGCTTCATCCGCGTGCCCATGGGGATCTTCGACACCTTGTACTTGTCCGACTTCTTCTTCTTGCTGAAGTGGATCAGGGCGTCGTAGCGGCCGGAGGCAGTCACCAGGTCGCCGGGGCGAACCGTCACCTGGCCCTCGACCTCAGCGGACGCCTGGGTCTGCGCGGGCACCGGCGCCGGGGCCACAAGCAGAAGGCCCAGGGCCAGGGTGGCGATGAAAGTTGTGCGCCGGGAATGCCTCATTTACGTCGCCTCGTCGGCCCCAGGCTCAACATTGCAACGATTCAGACCAACCCGGGTGACAGGTTGGGGCCCTTGCGGGTGATTGGGAGTCTAGGAAGACCGGCGCCACCGAACAATGCTGACGAACCAAGCAAGCGGTCAGACGAGGCCAGGTGCGGCCAGGCGCGGTCTGCGTCGACCGACCTCCGTCGGCCAGATGCGGGCTCGCAGCCACAGGTAGGGCCGCGAGCGCACTGGAGCGGGCGTCACCGGCCTGTGAACAACCGTTCGACTGCGGCCGGGCTGACGGTCGCATGCAGCCTGGCGTCGTCCCAGCGCGCCGCGAGTCTTTCCGCAAGAACTTCGGCTACGCTCTCGGCGGCCGCGCTGCCGGACGCTCCGTCGGCCGGGAAAGGCAACTCGACCTGCAGGTCGCCCCGCACACTGACCCAGGCGCCATCGTGTTCGTCGAGCAACTCCAGCCCTGGCCAGCGCAGACCGTGGCCGCGCTCTCCCGGCGTGGCGCTGAATCCGATGCGGAGCTCCGGGCTGTGGATGCCCACTCGCGCCTTACCCAGTCGGGACAGGTAGTCCACCTGAACTTCCGCACCCGCCGGCAGGAGGAAACTACGGTCGGGGCTGCGCCGCAGAAGCCGACTCCTGACCCCACCCGGCGACGCCCCTCCGAGGAGGCCGCGCAGACCCCCAGGCGCGTCGGCGAAGACGCTACCTGACATGGGCACGGGGAGCTCTTCCAACTTCTGTTCCGCCGCCTCCACTCCAGACTCGCCAGGGGACAACAACTCCGCGACTTCCTCGAGAAATACCCAACTGCTGAGCTCAACCGCGGCCTGCTGCAGGCGCTCCGGCGACGCGAATAGCTGCGCGGCATGTTCGGTTGAGAGACCCGCAAGAACAGCCTCGATGGAGTCCGCAACACGCGGCTGCAGGATGTCGGTACGCAGCCCGGCCGCCCCCTGCTCGAGGTGGAGCGTGAACTCGACACAACGCGCGCCGTCGCCGAGCGCTCCGCCGAAGAGCCACCGTAGCTGCGCGTCGCTGACTCATACCGACCTGCTGCATTAACGCCGAGCACGATCCGTCCGCCATCGCGGTTGGCCAGCGCAACGATATCGCGTGCCAGCTGCTCGCGGCCCTCGGCGGTCTCCAGCAATCCCGGCGCGGCAAAAACGAGCCGTTGCGCATCGGCGGGATAGGCGGTGATCGCCTGTTTGATCTCGGCGGCTGTGGTCATCGGGATCTATCCGAAAACGTATGGGTTCAGTCGCCTTTGACCTGGGACCCGGGGGCGACTTGATCGACGCCATCGTCGGCGAACCGCACCCAACACTTCGTGCCGCCGTCATAGTCGAGCGCACGCACCACGAGGGTCGCGTCGCGACCGAACGCGGTGCACGGCGTCGATCCTTCCGGATCAAGACCACGCCAGATGCGGACAAACGAGTTGTTGTCCCACTCCTCCGCGATCGTCGTGGTGTCGGTGTGCCCGGGATAGACGACGGTCTCGCCGGGCAGCTTCATCAGCACATCCATGATCGAGTGCTTCAGGTCGCCGTAAGTAGCGTGTGCGGGCGCCATGGTGCCGCCGACCGTGCCCTTGAACAACGTGTCGCCGGTGAACACGACCTCGTCGTTCACCACGAGGGCCAGCATGCCGACCGTGTGGCCGGGCGTGTGGAGGGCCTTGATGGTGAGGTCGCCAGAAACGATCTCGTCGCCATCGCTCAGGTCGTGCTGAATGTCGTCACAGTACGGTCGTTCGAGGGGATGGCCCCAGATCTCGCAGCCGAACTTCTCGACGTACGCGGCGTTGTGCAACACATGGTCAACGTGATGGTGCGTCAACAACAGATGGGTAATCGAGATGCCGTTCTCCTCGATCGCAGCGAGGATCGGCTCGGGCGGACCGCCCGAATCGATCAGCACGCCGTGTCCACCCGGACGATCAGCGACGACATAGGAATTCGAAAGATATCCGTCGCTCATGCTGCCCTGAATGATCATCGCAACTACTTCCCAGTCCTAAAACGTGATGACGGAGCGGATACCGTCCTGCGCTTCCATCAAGTCGAAGCCCTTCATGACCTCATCGAGACTCAGATGGTGCGACACGAACCCGTCGAGATCGAGTTTGCCAGCCATATACATATCCACGAATTGAGGAACGTGTGTGCGCCCTTTCGCGCCGCCGAAGCTACCGCCCTGCACCTTGCGGCCAGTAATCAGCAGGCGCGGGACGATATCAACGGTCTCGCCCTTGCCCGCAACGCCGAGTAGCGTGCACACACCCCAGCCAAAACGAGCGGCCTCAACGGCCTGCTGCATGACGGCCGTGATCCCTGTCGCCTCGAAGGTGAAATCGGCGCCGTTGCCGCCGGTCATCTCGAGGACGCGATCAACTGCTTCATCGCCGCCTGCGAAGCAGTCCGTCGCGCCGTAGCGCTCCGCGATGGCCAGACGGTCCGGCGAGTTGTCGAAAGCAATGATCCGCTCCGCCCCGGCAATCTGACTGCCAGCAATCGCGCCTAGCCCGACGAGCCCGCAGCCGAAGACCGCAACCGACGCTCCGGGCTCGACCTGCGCCTTGTGGATAGCGGCGGCGAGGCCGGTAGTCGCGCCACAGGCCAGTGTGCAGATCTTGTCGAGCGGAGCTTCCGGATCGACTTTGGCGAGCGCGATCTCGGGCATCACCGTGTACTCGGCGAACGTGCTCGTGCCCATGAAGTGGCGCACCGGTTCGCCGTTGTAGGACAGCCGGGAGGTGCCGTCGGGCAGGTACCCGTTGCCCTGGGGTTCGCGGATCGCCGTGCAGATGTTGGTCTTCCCACTGGAGCAGTGGTCACACGTCCCGCACTCCGGCGAAAACAGCGTGATCACATGGTCGCCGGGCTTGAGCGAGGTAACCCCCTCACCGATCTCCTCGACCACGCCGGCGCCCTCGTGTCCGAGCACAGTGGGCGTGTAGCCGCTCGGGTCGACCCCGCTCCACGTATACAGGTCGGTGTGGCAGACCCCGCAAGCATGGATCTTGACCAGAACCTCGCCAGCCCTTGGCGGCGCCAGGTCTAACTCGCGAATCGCCATGGGCTGGCCGAACTCTTCCATCAAGGCTGCGCGTATCTTCATCATGAATCTCCCGGATCTGCTCTTTCACCGTGTCCAATCGGCGGCGGGGCGGACGGTAACATACGGCAACGACCGCCCACAGGAGCCTGCCGAATGCCCACGCCCGACCGACCTGCCGCCCAACTCGAAGGTCGGCGCCTTCGTGCCATCGTCGACCCGACCATCGGCCTTCGTGCCATCCTCGCTATCGACGACGCGCGCAGTGGGTGGACTGCCGGCGGCACCCGTACTCGGCAGTACGAAACTGAACTTGAGGCAGTCCGGGACGCGGCCGGGCTAGCGCGCGCTATGACCCTCAAGTCCGCCATCGCCGGGCTCTCGGCGGGCGGCGCCAAGATGGTGATTCTGGAAACCCCGGGAATGGACCGCGCGGCCGTTTTCCAGGCGCTGGGCAAACGCGTGCAGTAGCTCGACGGGCTCTTCTACACGGCCGGCGACCTCGGAACCACTCTTGCTGATCTCGGGCACATGGCCGCTGAATCCGATTACGTACGTACCGATGAAGACGCTCTGGGCGCCGCCGTGGGCCGCAGTGTGCTGGCCTGCGCACGGGCCTGCGCTACCCACGCCGGACACGATGACCTGGCGGGGTTGCGAGTGGCGATTCAAGGTTGCGGTGCAATCGGCAGCGCCGTGGCCGCCGAACTGGGCCGAGCCGGATGCACGCTGCTCGTTGCCGACATCGATGCTGCAGCCGTCGGTCGCGTAGCTGCCCAGACCGGCGCGGAAATCGGTGATCCGAAGACCATTGTGGCCGCCGACGTCGACATCATCGCGCCGTGCGCCATGGGCGGTGTCCTGACGAGCGCCGCCGTGGAAACGCTGCAGGCCTGGGCGGTCTGCGGCGCCGCCAACAACATCCTGGCGGAGCCGAGTGTGGGCGAGCGGCTAATCGACGCCGGGATCGCGTTCGTTCCCGACATTCTGGCCTCGGCCGGCGCCGTAATTGCGGGGGTGTGCGCGGTTCGCGGACGCGACGACGCGGAGAACCTGATTGCAGCATTGGGCACGACAACCCCGGCCGTTGTGCAAGAGTCTTCGCAACGGCGAATACCGACCGACACGATCGCGCGGGAGCACGCCACCGCGCGCCGTGCCAACTTGATCAGCTAGCGCGCCTGCTCTAGCTCGGCCGCAAGGAACTGCGCCATTGCCACGACCCGGGGCGATGGGCGTAGTGTCCACGCCGGATCGATTGCGATGACCTCGACTCCAGCAAAACCCGGTAGGGCGCGCCACTCCGCCGTGATCTTCGCCCCGTGGTCGGCTCCCGTCACCGCCTCCACCACCACATCGGGTACGCGCGCCAGGAGCACCTCGAGACCGCTCTTGAAGGACTGGCGTTCGATCTCGGCGAAGGCGTTGGCACCGCCTGCGATCTCGACAACGTCGTGCAGGAAACCGACGCCGCCGCTTACCCAGAGTTCGGCGAAGCTGCTCGGGCGACGGCCGAAAACCACCAGTACCCTCGGCCGCGGACGGCCCTCGACTGCGGCCGCGACGGCGGCGAGTCCGGACTCGATGTTCGCAGCGACCATCGCCGAGCGAGGTCCAACATCCAGACGCATTCCCAACAACCTAACGTGCTCGACCACTGCAGCGATCGTGCCGGTACCGAACTCGTACGTCTCGATTCCCGCCGCCTGCAGCTGAACCGCTAGCGCGCCCTGTGCCGGGTCGACGATCACGAAATCTGGGCGAACCGCCAGAATGCCTTCCAGGTTGGGATCCACGAGGCCACCGAGCCGCGGCAGGCGGGTTGCGGCCTCGGGGTAGTCGTCATAGTCCCCTACGCCGACCACGCGATCGCCAGCACCAATCGCGTACAAGACCTCGGTCGCGGCGGGCACGAGCGACGCTAACCGCTGCGGTGTCTGCGCCAGTGCGGGATACCCGACGAGCCCCATGGTGGCCAGCGCCGCCACGCGGACGAACCACATCGCCTCGAACTGACCGGTCGCGAAGCGCCTACCCACGCCCGACCCCGCGCCGCAGGAGCAGGAAAAGAAAGAAGGGTCCGCCCAGACAGGCGGTCAGGATGCCAATCGGCAGTTCGACGGGGCGAATGATGATGCGGGCCAGCACGTCGCAGATGACGAGGAAGCCGGCGCCACCGAGGAGCGCGCCCGGCAAGACAATCCGATAGTCGACGCCGCCGAGCAGTCGCACCGCGTGCGGGACCAGGATCCCAACGAACCCCACGGGGCCAGCCACTGCCACGGCTACGCCGGTCAACCACGACGCCCACAGCAGGCCGCGGCGGGTCTCGCGATCGGCGTCGATTCCGTGCGCCTGAGCCTCTTCGCGCCCGAGACTCATGAGATTGAATGTACGCCCGCAGCGCAGCAGCAGAATCCAGGCCGGCACGGTCATCACGAACTGCACCACGAGAAGCCGGTAGGTCGCTCCCTCGAGGTCACCCATCATCCACCGCACCATGCGCGCGGTGGCCGTGTAGTCGGCGAAGAAGTGGACGAGCAGCACGACCGCCCCGATGGTGAAGTTGAGCGTTACCCCGGCGAGCAAGAGCACCGCGGGCGGAGAGCCGCCGCTGCGGGTGGCGAGCGACATGACCAGCGCCGTGGTGCCGAGAGCCCCGACCAACGCCGCGACAGGCAGCGTGAACTCAGCAAGTCCGCCGCTGGGCAGGAAACGGATCGCGAGGAAGGTCATCAGGCTAGCGCCAGCGGTAACCCCCAGGGTGTAGGGGCTAGCAAGCGGATTGTGGAGCAGCGACTGGTAGGTCGTTCCGGCAAGCGCCAGCGACGCCCCCACCAGCGCTGCCAGCAGAACCCGCGGCACCCGCGCCATGAAGAAAATCGCCGCCGCCGGATTGTTCGACCAATCAAAAGGAGCGGCCCACACTGCTGCCATATCGATATTGGTCGTCCCGACCAGCGGCCCCAGAACCAGGGCGCCCAGGAGCAGCCCCAGTCCGGCGACCAGGACCCTTGCGCGGCGCTGGCGCGCTGTGGCCGCCGGGTTCATATAGCAGCCTCGGTGGTGAACCGATCGGTGCCGTAGGTGGCGTTGAGGAGTTCTGGCCGCATCACCTCGGCTGGGGGGCCCTGCTGCAGAACCCGTCCGTTCCGCAGCACGACCACACGATCGGCCAGCGCCTCCACAAACGACAGCCGATGACTGCTGATTACGAGAGCGACACCCTCTGCCTTGAGGTCCGCCAACGTCGCGGTGAAATCGAGGACGAAGCCGGGATCGAGCGCCGCAAGCGGCTCGTCGAGCAGGAGAACCTCGGGCTTCCCGACCAGGGCGCGCGCCAGCAGAACGCGCCGCTGCTCGCCACCCGAGAGTGTCGCGAACGTCCGTCGGAGCAGGTGTTCAGCGCCTACCCTCCGCAGCGATCGCGCCACAGCCAACCACTCGCCCTGCCCCTCCCATCCACGTGCGGGCAGGAGCGAGTACAGACCCATGAGCACCATCTCGTGCACGGCGAAACCTGCCGCCCGCGGAATGCGCTGCGGCAGGTAGCCCATGGCCTTGGCGCGGGCTGCCGAATCGAGATCGTCAACGCTGGAGGCGCCGTAGCGCACCGCACCGGCATCGGGCCGCAGCAGGCCGCCGAGCAGCCGCAACAGGGTCGTTTTTCCCGCGCCGTTGGCGCCGATCAAGCCGACGCACTGGCCCGGCGCGACCGTCAGACTGACATCGCGCAGAAGTGGCACGTCATAGGCGAACGAGACGTCGCTGGCGATCAGCGAACGATCAGCGTCCATAGGACGCCTGATCGCGGCAGCATCGCAACATATTGTCCTTAACCCTCGAAGGCCGGCCTGGGAAGGGCCGGTGGCGGTATCCTGGCTTACGGATCGTCCTACCGTCGCCTTCCCAGGTCTCCCCGGTGGCGTTCCGGGCCTTGGCAGCCCTTGGACGGTGTTCGTCCCCGTTTACAGTTGCGGGGCAGCGCGGAGTTTACACCCGCTTCCCGTTTGAAAACGGGGCCCGCTTATACCATGGCCGCCAAGATGCCCACAACGAAGTCCTGCCAACTACGCAACGCGATCGTCCACATCGGCGACGGTACCGCTGCGTCGGTGGCCGACGTCCAGATTGCCGACGGGGTGATCGCCGCCCTGCTCCCGCCCGGCAGCGCGCTGCAGGCTGAGCGCTCGATTGACGCGGACGGGCTGTGCCTGACGCCCGGCTTCATCGACATCCACTCGCACTCCGACGGAGCCCTGGCTCACCCCGCTGCCGCCGAACTCCTGGAGCCCTTCCTGCTGCAGGGCATCACGACCTAGGTGATCGGCAACTGTGGTCTAGGGGTCGCACCCGCGCCGATGGCGCATCGGGCCGAACTCGCCGCGTTCATGGCCCTGATCATCCCGGAGGGGATGGAGTTCGCCTGGGACAGCTTCGCCGACTACATGGACTTTCTCGAGGCTCGCCCGCTTCCTCTGAACGTGGCCGCCCTCGCTCCGCACGGCAGCCTCCGTTGTGCCGTGGCCGGCACCGAGCCCGGCCCCGCGCGCGGTACCACCCTGGACCTGATCACCGCGCAGCTGTCCGCCGCGCTCGACGCGGGCGCCTACGGGCTCTCCGCCGGCCTGATCTACCCGCCGGGGATGTGGTCGGACACCGACGAACTGACGCACCTATGCCGAAGAGTCGCCGCCGCCGACGGCGTGTTTGCTTGTCACGTTCGGGGTTCGAGCGAACTGGCGATCGACGCCGAACACGAACTGTTGGAAATCGGCGTACGCACGGGAGTGCGCCTGCAACATTCCCATCACGAAGCCTTCGGCCCCGGCTACTGGCACCTGGCCCGCGAAACCCTGCGCATGGAGGATAGCGCGCGCCGGGACGGCATCGATGTCGCCTCCGATGTGGTGCCGTACCACGCCGTCAACACAACGCTGCTTGCAGTCTTCCCACCCTGGAGTCTGGCCGGAGGCGTCGGCGCGCTCTGCGAACGTCTTGCTCAGCCGGCGCTTCGCGCCCGAATCGACGACGAGATCCACAACCGCGTGCCCGTCTGGCCACCCTGGGACGACGGCTGGGCCCACAACCTCGTACGCGCCGGCGGGTGGGACAACATCGTGCCGCTCCAGGCCCGCAGCGAGGCCCACTCGGGCTGGCTAGGCCAGAGTTTCACGGCGACCGCCGCGCGCGAGGGCAAGTCGCCCTTCCAATGCGCCGTCGAACTCGTGACCGCATCCGCCGGCGACGTCATGGCGCGCTACCACGGGATCAGCGGGGCCCCCGGTGACGAGGGAATGTTGCGCGAACTCATGACCCATCCTCACCATGCGATCGGTGTCGACGTGATTCTGAAGGGTGCTGGAGTTGCCCACCCTGGCGGCTTCGGCGCCATGCCGAGGCTGCTCGGTCACTACGGTCGCGATGAGGCCTGGCTCGAAACCGCCGCCGCCGTGCGCAAGATCACCTCGCTGCCTGCGGATCGCATCGGTCTCGCGCGCGGGCGCATCGAGGTCGGCGCCGCCGCCGACCTGGTCCTGTTCGATCCGACGGGGGTGGGCGAACGCGGCACGTATGCCCACCCGGATCGTCCGCCCGGCGGCATCGAGCATGTCTTCGTCAATGGCACCCACGTCGTTGCGCGCGGCGCAGTACGAGCCCACGATGCCGGCCGGCTGCTCCGCCGGGGTTCGATCTAGCAGCCCGTGCTAGGACGGGGTCCGGCCCGCGAAGGCGTACAGCGCCGCGCCGAGTACCAGTGCAATCCCACCTGCAGCAAGGGAAACCGCATCCGCGCCGAGGATGATTGCCGCGCCCACCGCGAAGGCGAGTCCGGGGATCAGGATGCCGCCCGGCAATCGGAAGCCGTCAACCTCGGCCGTTTGCCGCCGCAGCACCGGAACCGCCGCGCAGGTCGCCAGATAGAAGATGAGGCGCGCCACCGCGCTGACTTTGGCCATCTGCTCGAACGAACCGGAAAGCGCCAGTCCCAACGCAATCACTGCGTAGATGACGATCGACACATCGGGGGTGCGATAGCGCGAGTTGATGTGTCCGAACCAGCGCGGCGCCTGCCCGCTCTCGGCTAGCGCGAAGGTGACCCGCGGACCAGCCAGCATGGTTCCCGCGTTGGCGCCGGCTATCGAAATCAAGCCACCCACCGCAACGAGCATGCCGCCGAGCGGGCCCAGGAATACAGCCGCTGCGTCGGCCACCGGGGTCTCCGAGGCGGCCACACCTGGCAAGGTCCCGGCCGTCACGTACTGCACCCCAACGAAGACCACGCAGACGATGCCGATTGTCGACAACAGCGCGATCGGCACGTCGCGACGCGGCGACCGCGCCTCGCCGGCGGGCAGCGTGATCAGCTCGAACCCGCCGAACGCGAACATCAGCAGCAGGACGGCTTCGCCAGTAGACGCGTCGATGATGGGGCTGAACCCCTCGAAAGCGGTGTTGTCGACAGCAGCCAGGCCAAGCAGCACGAAAGCCAGTAGCGGCACCAACTTGCTGACCGTGAAGAAATTGACGGTCCACGAACCGTAGCGGACTCCGAGCAAGTTGATCGTTGCCAAGGTCCCGATGAGCAGCGTGACCGTAGCGGCTCGCCCTAGCCCGACAGAGGCCCCCGGGATGAAGTAGCCCAGGTACCGGGCCAGTGCGTTGGCCAACGCCGCCAGCGACGCGAGCCGCGTGAGCCAAAGCATCCAGGCAACCTCGAACCCGACGAACGGGCCAAAGGCCTCCCGCGCGTAGACGTACGGTCCGCCGGTGCTGCGGAATCGTGTTGAAACCTCCGCGAAACACAGCACGATCAGCGCGTTGGCGAATCCGGCGAGAACCACTGGCCAGATGCTGTTGGCCACGCCAACCAGGGCGGCGACGGCTGCCGGCAGAACAAAGATGCCACTGCCGATAACCTGATTGACGCCCACCGCCGTCAGGTCCCAACGGCCGAGGACCCGAGCTAGCCCGCCGGGTTGACCGTCGTTCGCAGCGCTCATGCGTCCCTCCGCGATTCCCTGGACCCTTTCCGGTCGTCAGCCTATTGTGGGCGGACGTCTCTGGCGGCGCCCAGCGTAGCAGCCAGGCTCACGAAGGACCGCAAGATAGTGCAACCGATCGTCAGAGGCCGGCGTCGAACGAAGCAGAACGGGCTCACGGGGCCCACTAAGACCACCCGCAACGGGTGAAATGCCATGAACTGGGTAGCTGACGCTTTCGTTTATCTGATCCCGATCACCGGGACCATCGCGCTGTTTGCGTTCCTCGCCGTCAACAGTTGGGCCGATGCACGCCGCAAGGAGCGCGAGTCGTACTACCGCTACGAGTTTCGCAAGCAGCTCGTGGATGCCGGCAAGATGGACGTCACGGACGTCCGCGAGCTCATGCAATATGAGCAGGAACTCGAGATGAACCGCATGCGACAGGCCAATCTGATTGGCGGCTTCGTGCTGATCGGAGTTGGTGTCGGCCTCATCTTCGGGCTGAGCTGGATCGCCGAGGGTATCTGGATGGTCGGCTACATCCCGCTGTTCATCGGCATCATGCTGATGATCTATGCGCTCTTCGTTGCGCCCAACACACAGCCCAAGCGGCCGGCTTCGTTCGAGCGC
>Ga0114999_10005975_pt1 | contig 14192 bp, 14 predicted proteins | sample ArcticOcean_MG_C_3_FD_89820 | JGI IMG/M metagenome (GOLD analysis project Ga0114999, IMG submission 89820) | Marine microbial communities from western Arctic Ocean - ArcticOcean_MG_CB8_126 | ecosystem: Environmental > Aquatic > Marine > Oceanic | place: Arctic Ocean: Canada Basin | collected...
ACCCTCGCCCCGCCCGGCGAATCCACGTGTATTAGTCCCCGGCTCTACTCCCGGCGAAATCGGCAGGCGAAAGAACTCGAAGCGCGCGGCCGCAGGGCCCTTTACGGGCCAGAGAACCGGGATCGAGAAGATCCAGGTTCTCCCGCGAAGCGGAAAGATCCCGAAAGGGATCCCGCGGAGGGAGTGGGATTTGAACCCTCGCCCCGCCCGGCGAACCCACGCCTATGAGTCCCAGCACCACACCCGGCGAAATTGACAGGCAAAAACGACTCGAAGCGCGCACGCGCAAAGGCCCTGTAAGGGTCAGAGAACCGGGATCGATCAGATCCCGGTTCGCCCGCGGAGCAAAAAGATCCCGAAGGGATCACGCGGAGGGAGTGGGATTTGAACCCACGGAACCGGTAAACCGGTTCAACAGTTTTCGAGACTGCCGCCTTCGTCCGCTCGGCCATCCCTCCAGGAGACAGGTTAGGAGTCGCGTTTGCCTTCGAAGAACTGCTTGAGCAGTGTCGCGCATTCCTCTTCGAGAACGCCGTGCTCGACTTCAATGCGATGATTGAGACGCTGATCTTGGGGGATGTTGTAGAGGCTCCACACGCCCCCTGCCTTCAGGTCGGCGGCGCCGTACACGATCCGCTCGACACGCGCCCATACGGCCGCCATAGCGCACATCGGGCATGGCTCGAGAGTTACGACGAGTGTGTGCCCGGAAAGCCGCCATCCGCCGGCTTCAACCGAACCTGCGCGGAGGACGAGCATCTCGGCATGCGCGGTTGCGTCGCCGTCGAGCTCGCGGCGATTGTGCCCGGCAGTAACGATCTCTCCCGACGGGTCGACCAACACTGCGCCGACAGGGACGTCGCCATCTGCGGCTGCCAGCGCCGCCTCGTCGAGGGCGACGCGCATCAGTCGGTCCCACGCTTGGGTAGAGATCGCCATCACCTCTTGAGTCCTACACTTCTCGAACCTTAGGAGGGATCGCATAGTCCGGCCGAGTGCGCACGCCTGGAAAGCGTGTAGGCGGTGTGAGCTGCCTCGAGGGTTCGAATCCCTCTCCCTCCGCGGGCGAACCTGGATCTGATCGATCCCGATTCTCTGACCCTTGCAGGGCCCTGCGTGTGCGCGTTTCGAGGTGTCGTTGCCTGTCAATTTCGCCAGGCGTGGTGCCGAGGACTCATCCGCGTAAGTTCGCCGGGCGGGGCGAGGGTTCGAATCCCTCTCCCTCCGCGGGACCTTCCGGTTTGCTACGGACTCACGGTTCCGCTCGTCGGTTTCTGTGAACGGTTCCAGAACTACCATCGTGAATAACCGTGCTAAGCGGGGCACTAGGGGTGCCCTGTACCCGAAAACCTCTCATGCGGGGCCTAATTCCCCGCCCGAGGGTGGATGTCTATCGGGCAGCATCGGGATATGGCGACGTTGAAAGCTGGGTCCTACGCGGCGAGGCGCCGTGAATTGGGTCAGGTCCGGAAGGAAGCAGCCCTAAGCGGGCGGTCCCGGGTGCCGTAGGGGCGCCTGGCCGGAGTCGTCAGCCCGGAAAGCGCCGACGGACCGCCATTCGAGGGCGGGGTGCACGGGGTGGTCGACCGCGACCACCTATCTCGACGGACTCCGCCTGCGCCTCAACGTTTGGCGAGGATGGCTCCGTAGAAGAACCCCATGGGGCCCATACGCCAGACCTTCTCCAGAACGAGCGGCCCACCGGCAAGGAAGACCTCCGGCGGGGGGAGCTTGTCGAGCGTCTTATGGAGATACCAGTACGCCCGGGGCGCCCCTGCCAACAGTCCGACGGTGGGCAACACGGCTGCCGTACCGACCCGATGGAGGCTGCGCTGCCAGCCCTTCTTCGGCCGCCCGAGGTCGACGATTCCCAGCTTGCCCCCGGATCGAAGGACACGGGCAGCCTCTGTGAGTGTCTTTTCGATCGAGTCCAGATTGCGAAACACATAGGCCGAAAAGACGGCATCGAAGCTGGAACCGACGAGAGGCAACGCCTCTCCAGTCGCCGCCAACCGGTTCAAAGCGTCATTGCGCGAAAGCATCCCGAGCGAGGGATCAAGCGCCACGACTCGCCGAGCACCGAAGGTCGCGTTGGCGGCCCCCGTCCCTGCACCCAGGTCGAGCAGGTCGCCTTCGGGTAACAAACCCACCACAGTGCGGCGCCACGCCTGGTCTCGGCCAAATGACAGCACCGCATTGACCAAGTCGTAACGGCGGGCAATTGGCGTGAAAAGCTCCCGATTCGACATCGTCACACCATCGAGACCCGAAGGCCTGCACTCACGAGATCGAATCGAAACCGACGTAGGGTCGCAGTACGTCGGGAACCCGGATCGATCCATCGGGCTGTTGGTGGTTCTCCATAATTGCGATAAGGCAGCGACCAATCGCAACGGCGGTCCCGTTGAGCGTGTGCACGAGCTGGTTCTTCCCGGCACTCCGAAAGCGGGTTTTCAACCGCCGCGCCTGGAAGTCAGTCGTGTTGGAGGTAGACGTGATCTCGCGATAGCGCTCCTGGCCGGGGAACCAAGCTTCGATGTCGTATTTCTTCGCCGCAGGCCCTCCCAGGTCGCCTGCAGCAACGTTCACGACCCGGTAAGGGATCTCGAGCGCTTGCACCAGCTCCTCCTCGCGGGCGAGCAAAAAGTCGTGCTCGTCACCGGACGCAAGCGGATGGCAGAACGTGAACATCTCAACTTTGTCGAACTGATGAACCCGGAAGATCCCTCTCGTGTCCTTGCCGTGGGTTCCCGCCTCTCTGCGAAAGCAGGTAGAGAAGGCGACATAGCGAATGGGTAGCGCATCCTCATCGAGGATTTCGTTCATGTGCAACGCTGCCAGCGGTACTTCGGAAGTGCCGGCGAGATACAGGTCGTCTCCCTCTACGGCATACACCTGTTGACGGTCACCGGGAAAGATCCCCGTACCGACCAGCGCCTCTTCACGAACGAGGACCGGCGGCACCACCGGCTTGAACCCGTGGGGTTCGAGTCGATCCAACGCAAACTGAATCAGCGCAAACTCAAGCCTTACGAGTCCACCCATCAGGTAGCCGAATCGACTGCCTGAGACGCTCGCAGCGCTCTCGATGTCGAGAACCCCGAGGTCGGTCCCCAGCTCAACATGATCGCGCGCCCCATCCGGGATCGTCGGGTCGCCCCACCGGGATATCTCGACGCTGTCTTCCTCGGCGAGACCTTCCGCGGCGCTGTCGTCGATGAGGTTCGGCAGCGAGATCCAAATGTCGTGGAACTCCGCATCAAGAGCATCCGCCTCACCGAGGGCGGCTTTGTAGTCGTTCGCCAACGCGGCAGCCTCCGCCAGCGCACCCTCACGGGCCTTGCCTGTCAGCTCACGGATCGATCCCCCGAGCTCCTTCTGCTTATTGCGCATCGACTCGGCGTCCGCCCGCACGCGCCGCCGGCGTGCGTCGAGAGCGCCCAGAGCAGCAAGGTCTACCTCAAGACCCCGTCGCACTAGCGACTCGGCAATGAGGTCGGGCGAGTTCCGAAGAATGGTGACATCGATCATCGGCGCGATGCTACCCAGCGAGCGCCCGGTCGATCGCTGCTTCTTCTTCGGGCGAGAGCGGCTCGTCGCCTAGCCGGGCGGTGACCTGCTTCGTGTAGAACCGCGTCTCGCCACGCCCCACAAGCAGGCTGATCACTAGGCCGTTGCCGCGGCGATCGAGCAGCGCGATGGAACGCGATTGGTTGCCGGCAATATCACCGAAAGCATCGTACGCGACCACCCCGGTAAAACTTATCCCGGAGGGCAGCATCGTCTCGATCTCGGTGAGACGGGGTGCCAATGCCGTGACCGAGTGGTCGACGCGAGCGAGATCGTTGTCCAAGCGACGCAGAAAGGCCAGGACATCGTTGTCCTCGGGAATCACGGCCAGCTTGGCTCGAACGCGTATCAGCTGCGCCGAAAGCCAAAGCACTATGACGAGAGTGATCCCGAGGACCGCCAGAATGAGGTAGGTCACGGCTGATTCCTGATGAAGTCCAACTCCCAAACGTTGTTGTCCGGTACATCATCGTGTGCAATATCCGCCGCGATCCTCAACCGGTATGCGGCGCCGGGCTCGAGCATTATGTCGCCAAAGAGCACTGTCGTCGCTCCGCCGGCGTCCAACGTCGCAACGATCTCGCTGCGCTCTTCGAAACCTTCGCCGCCAACCTGCGTGAGAGTAAAAGAAACCGTGATGAGGTCGGCGGCGACGTTCCCTTCGTTCGTCACAACGACCTGGACGGCGAAAGACTCTGAATCCGGCACGACCGGTACGCCGTCAGCACTGCCAAGAGGCTCAGGGTCAGTCGTGGCCCTGACGGAAACGTCCATGTTCTCCTCGAACCTGAGCGTCGCGCGGAGACGGTCCGCAATGACCTTGGCGTCATAGAGCAGCGGCTGCTGCCCGACGACATAGGCCACATCCGGGTACTCCGGAGCTCGCAGCTCGGGATCGAGCTCATCCACCGCCGCCCGAAAACGTTCATACGCTCGATCGCCAACTCTGAGATCGGCGAACGCGTCGGCGAGCATCAACTCACCCGCGCGCCCGTCATCGACCCCGTCGAGAACCTCCACGATGGCCACGTCGAGAGCGCCGAGCGCCGCGCCCCACGACGAAACGGCCACTACGAAAAACCCGTTGACCTCACCCATCGCCGCAGTAACGATTACCGGATCGAGAAGGGCGGCGAGATCCTGGAATTCTTGGTCCAGCCCGCTAACCCGTCCAAGTATGTCGGGCCGCTCGAGATCGTCCAGCGAAGCAAGCAGATCCGCGAGCGAGCCGGACATCGGCACTTGATCATCGGCCAATTGCTTGGCAACGGCCAGGTAATCGATCGCATCCCTACGCTCGGTGCGAAACCGAACCGCGAGCGCGACGAGGCCAATGGTCACCGCCACGAGCAGAAGAGCGACGACGGTGGTCCGGCGACGCGGGCGTCTACTGGTCGCGAGAGGGGGATACGCCATGTGCGTGGGCGAGGAGGGACTTGAACCCTCACGAGTGTTACCTCACAGGAACCTGAATCCTGCGCGTCTGCCAATTCCGCCACTCGCCCTAGAGGGCTGTGATGGTACCAGCACCTTGATTTCGCGGTATGGGCGCACGGCGCCCGTCGTTGACTTCGACCCTCCTTACACTTCGCCTGGTGAAACTTGCACGAGAGCTCGAACTACGCCTCGAACGCCTAGTGGAGGGCCTGTCTGCGACCCTATTCCGCGGCCGCCTGCATCCTGTGGATCTCGCCAACCGCCTCGTTCGTTTTGTGGATCTAAGCGTCACCGACGGCGATACCGGGCCTGAGATCGGCAACCGTTATGTGGTTCGCGTCCACCCGTCCGACCTGGATTCTTCGATTGACCTCAAGGCCCTCAACTCTGAACTCGCAGCGGCCGTCCGTGAAATCGCGGCACAGCACGGTTGGCGCATCGGCGGTCCGATCGCAGTGAGCGTGGCGCCCGACCTCGGCATCGGTTCGGGCGGCGTCACCTGCACGGCTACTGCCGATCCGGGCCCCATCCACCCCTGGTCCCAACTCATAGAGCCCTCGGGAGCGGCCGTTCACGACATCGGCGACAACCGGGTCCGCGTGGGACGCGCCTCGGACGCCGATGTCCGGATCGCTCACAGTCGGGTGTCACGCCATCACGCACTCATCTATCGCGAGGGCCAAGTCGTGACCATCGTCGACCTCGATTCGGCGAATGGGACGTCGGTAAACGGCAACTCTTTGCCCGCTGGCGGGGCAGAGATCGGACCGGGGGATCTGATAGCCGTAGGACCGGCTACTTTTTCTTTCAGGCTGTTGATGTAAGGAATCTCGTGCCGGCTCTCTTTCTCAACCTGCTCAAGCTCATCTTCCTGCTGCTGATCTACGTATTCCTCTGGCAGGTCGCACGATCGATGCGATCGCACGTCTCGCCCGGAGCGCGGCGGCCCGCGAAGGCTGCACGGGAGATGCTCGTGGTGCGCTCAGACACGCTCGCCGGGCAGCGATACGGGCTCGAACGGCCCAAGATTGTCGGCCGAAGTGACGACGCCGACATCATCATCGACGACTCGTATGCGTCAGAGTTCCACCTGAGGGTGGGGCTACAGGACGGCGAAGTGATGCTCAACGACCTCGGTTCCACCAACGGCACCTATCTCAACGGTCGCCGCGTAACCGTGCCGACGGTTATTACGAAAGGTGATTCCATCCAGATAGGGAAAACGATCTTCGAGGTGCGTTGAACAAGGTCGGAGCCAAAAACGGCCTCCGCACCTCGTCCAGTACATCGGGTTGAAGCGCCTCCCGGACTTATTGGGGTGGGTGTCATTGGCGCGGCGCCTGATATCGGGCACTGCTAGCGGCCATTGAACGTTTCGAAACTAGGTCCCGATTCGAAGCTGCGCGAAAGGCGTAAGCGACCAACCGGTAGTTACATGGACCACCAAAGGCACCAGAATGTCGGTGCGTCGAGCATCCTGACGTGGTCGGCAAAACCTGAGAAAAGAGCGAAACACCCCCGATGAAGTACGAATGGGCAACGGCTTCGCACGTTGGTCACGTGCGTGACGGCAACGAGGATTCCGTTGCGCCGCGCGACGATGGAACGGGAAACAGCCCACTTCTCATCGTCATCGCCGACGGAATGGGCGGCCACGTCGCCGGCGAAGTAGCGAGCAGGCTGGCGACCGAGGCGGCGGTTGCTGCTCCGGCAGACGTCGGAATCCCGGCGCCCGAGCGTGTCACTCTTGGCAATGAGGCAGTCATATCTGCGGTTGCCGATGATCCAGCCCTCACCGGTATGGGCACGACGATGACGCTCGGCCTGTTCGAAGCCGACGGCACACTCCGCGTGGGCCACGTCGGTGACAGTCGGCTCTACTTGCTCCGCGACGACGACTTGCGGTTGATAACGCGCGACCACACCTGGGTCATGGACATGCTGCTGGCGGGACAGATCACCGAAGACCAGGCAGCCACCCACCCCCGGCGACACCTGCTTACCCGGGTGCTTGGCATGCCGGATGTCAAAGTCGACGAAGAAGAGCTCGAGGTGCAACCGGGTGACCGGATCGTGGTCTGTAGTGATGGGCTCACCACGATGCTGGCGGACGACATCATCTGCGACCTCGCTCGAAATGCTGAAACGGCTTCCGAGGCCGCATGGGCGCTGGTAGAAGCGGCCAACGCCGCTGGTGGATACGACAACACGACGGTGGCGGTGGTGGACGTCGCGTCATGACTCGCACGGCCGAGGCTGCACTCCTGGCCGCTGCGGTGGTGATAGCCGCAATGGGAGTGGCTCTCGTCAACTTCTCGACCGGGGCATGGCTGGACGCACAGGTCGCGCTGACGCTCCTCGTCTTCACTGTCGCCATCGGGGCGATACATGTCGCCATAAGGCTTTGGGCTCCCAAAGCGAACCCCTTCCTGTTTCCGATAGCGGCCTTCCTCACCGCAATCGGTTTCATCGAGATCTACCGGCTGGACTCGAGGCTGGCATCGATCCAACGCTGGTCTCTCCTCGTAGCTGCAGCAGGAGCCGTCTGGTTGCTGTATGCGCTGCGCACGGACGGTGTCGCGACACTCCGCAGATTCCGCTATTTGTTCCTCACTGCGGCGGTCGTGCTGTTGCTTCTCCCATTCCTCCCGAGTGATTGGCCGCTGCGCGGGGCCGAGGTCAACGGCTCTCGACTGTGGGTGAGGCTGGAGGTGGGTTCGAGAACCGTCAGCTTTCAGCCTGGCGAGGCAGCGAAGGTGCTTCTCACCATCTTTTTGGCGTCCTACCTCGCCGAACGTCACATCGCCATGGCGCTCGTGCGTCGCAAAATAGGGCGGCTGACCATTCCCGAGCCAAGGCAGCTAGGCCCGCTCGTTATCGCGGCAGCCGCCAGCTTCGTCATTCTTGTGTATCAAAGGGATCTCGGTGCGGCGTTGCTCCTCTTCGTCCTCTTCGTAGGAATGATCTACCTGGCGACCGGGCGAACCGCCTACGTCGTCGCCGGTGGAGTCTTTGGCCTCGCCGGAGGCTTGCTGGCGTACCGAACGTTCGATCATCTCCAGCGTCGATTCGAGTCCTGGCTGCACCCGTTCGACGACTACGCCGGCGGCGGTTACCAAATCATCCAGGGCCTCTTCGCCTTGGGCAGCGGCAGCTTGACTGGTTCCGGCTTGGGAAGCGGCCGGCCCAACCTGATACCGGCGGCAGAAACAGACTTCATTTTCGTTGCGGTCGCCGAGGAGATGGGTTTCGCTGGCTCGGTCGCCGTCATCACGGCATACGCGCTGCTGGTCGCTCTCGGGTTCGGCATTGCGCTGCGGGCTCGCGATGTCTTCAAGAAGGTCCTTGCCGCCGGCCTCACGTTGGTACTCGGACTCCAAGCGATCCTGATCCTCGCCGGAGTGCTGCGGCTGCTGCCCGTCACGGGCATCACGCTGCCGTTCATGTCGTACGGCGGGTCATCACTGATCGCCAACATGCTGCTGATGACATTGCTCGCCCGCGTCTCACATGAGGTAGGCCAATGAATGGGCCTATCCGTCGAGTTGCGCTTGCCCTGTTCATGATGTTCGGCGTCGTGCTCTCGGCTGCGATGTACTTCCAGGTGATTGCCGGGCCCGACTACAGGGATGATCCGCGCAACCTGCGCGTCGTGGCCGGCAGGACGGGTCGGGAGCGTGGCACCATCATCACCTCCGACGGAGTGGTCGTAGCCCGCTCCGTGCAAAACCCGGACGACCCGAGAGTCTTCCGGAGAACATATCCCGAAGGTCACCTGTACGCCCACACCGTTGGGTACGCGACGTTGCTATTTGGGGCAACTGCCCTCGAAGATGAGAAGGCCTCAATCCTGGTATCGGATCGCGACTCGACCATCTCGGGCGTAATCGAGGCCCTTCTAGGAGCCGACGTGCGACCACAGGGCATCGTGCTGACCCTCGACCACCGCCTCCAGATGGCGGCCGATGCGGCTCTCGGAGAGCAGGTTGGAGCGATCGTCGCGATAGATCCGGTAACGGGCGCCATCCTGGCGATAGTCTCAAAACCCGACTTCGACCCCAACAGCTTGCTTGGCACGGCCGCAGCGCCGGCCGGCGACGAGCTTGCGGCCCGCAGTGACCGTCCCCTGACGAACCGCGCCGTGGCGGAGCTCTACGCTCCCGGCTCGACATTCAAGATCGTCACCGCTGCATCGGCCCTCGAGACGGGCACAGCCGGCCCCGGAACGATGTATCCCAACCCGGTCGAATTCGACCTACCCGGTTCCACGGCGACGATTCGTAACTTCGACCGCAACCGGTGCGCTGGCGGAGCGACAATCAGCCTCGCCAATTCCTTCGCCGTTTCGTGCAACACAACCTTTGCGATGATCGGACTCGCTGTGGGAGCCGACCAACTGGTTGGCACAGCCGAGGGCTTCGGGTTTGGGCTCGAGGTTCCTTTCGATCTTTCAGTGGCCCCCTCCAACATCCCGCCCGGGGATACCTTTGCCGATGATCTGCCCGGCGTGGCACAGAGCGCTATCGGGCAAAGGGACGTCCGTGCGACTCCACTACAGATGGCGCTCGTCGCTGCGAGCGTCAGCAATGGCGGCTGGATGATGACGCCCTACCTCATTTCCGACGTGTTCAGCTCGTCCGGGACGATGACCGCGCATACCGATCCTGTCGGCTGGCAACGAGCAATGAGTCCATCGACTGCCGAGGTTCTCGCCAACCTGATGGAATCGGTGGTCACTTCGGGAACTGGCAGCCGGGCCGCCGTTCCCGGCGTGCGAATCGCTGGCAAGACCGGGACAGCGGAGGTGCCGGGACAATCCCCACACGTGTGGTTCATCGGGTATGGGCCCGTAGAGGCCGCACCCGGAACCCCGCGCATCGCGATCGCAGTGATCGTCGAAACCGGCGGCAACGTCGGCGACGGCGCCACGGGCGGGACTGTGGCAGCTCCAATAGCTCAGCAAGTGCTCTCGGCCTTTTTCGAAAACTAGCCGGCCGAGTCGGCCATCTACCTGGGAGAGGCATGCGACCGGGAACCGTGATCCGCTGTCTGCTCGTTCTATCCAGGTGCGCAACAATCATTCCGGCTCCCCACCGGTACCATCCGGCGCTGTGACCGAACCCCAAGTGCTTTCGGAGCGGTACCGCCTCGTCGGCCATCTCGCTCGTGGCGGGATGGGCGACGTGTTCCGCGCTGAGGATCTCCTCCTCGGCCGCCAGGTGGCGATCAAGATCCTTCACCCGCAGTTCGCCGGCGACGAAAAGTTTGTGTCGAGGTTCCGGCGGGAAGCCCAGGCTGCGGCGAACCTCAGCCACCCCAACATCGTGTCGATTTTCGATTGGGGCGAGCACGAGGGCACGTACTACATGGTGATGGAACTCATCGAGGGCCGAACACTGCGAGACATTCGCCGCTCGGAAGGACCACTGCTGGCGCGGAGGGCCGCCGAGATCGCCGCCGATGTAGCTGGAGCGCTCAGCGTCGCCCATGCCGCGGGGGTGTTCCACCGTGATGTAAAGCCGGGAAACATCATGCTGACCACCGATGGAGCGGTAAAGGTTACCGACTTCGGCATAGCGAGAGCGCTCGACGACTCCGAAGAGCTGACCCGCACGGGGGCCGTCATCGGGACGGCCACCTACTTCAGTCCCGAGCAGGCCCAGGGCGTTCCCGCCGACGAACGATCCGACGTTTACTCACTGGGAGTTGTGCTCTACGAGCTGCTGAGCGGCCAACCGCCCTTCACCGGTGAAAGCCCGGTCGCGGTCGCCTATCAGCACGTGTCCGAGAACCCGACGTCGATCCAACAGATCAACCCCGACGTTCCCGCCGAGCTCGAGGCCATCGTGTCCATAGCGATGCAAAAGGACCCAGGCTCCCGTTACCAGACCGCCGACGATTTTCGCTCGGACTTGCACAGCTATCTGCGAGGCGAGTTCGTTCTCAAAAAGGCAACGGTCGGCAATGGTGGACCCACGATTTCCGCCGACGCTGCAACCGAGCTGATGACATCTCCGGGCGCGTCGGCATCGGGGGCCCCGGTACACACCGGGCGCATCGAAGTCGAAGACCGCCGCTCGAACGTCACCTACATCGTGTCGGTTATCGGACTGCTTGCCGCTCTCGCCGTCGGGATCCTCCTGCTATCGGACCTGCTGGCCGACGATCCGCCCGCTCCCGTATCGATAGCGGTGCCTGCGCTCGACGGACTCGAGAAGGATCTCGCCTTCGTCACCCTCCAGGAACTGAACCTCAAGGTTCGCCAGCGGGACCAGATATCCGATGCGCTCCCTGCGGGTCTCATCATCGGCACCGACCCCGCCTCGGGCACGCTCATGCAGCCCGGTGACTTCGTGACGGTGATCGTTTCGACGGGGCCCCAGGAATTCACTCTGCCCAACGTGGTGGGAGACACAGAGGAGTCGGGCAGATCCCGCATCGCGGCCAATGGATTTGTGGTCGGACTTGTCACATACGCGAGGAGCGAGACCGTCGACGATGGTGTTGTCATCAGGCAGACGCCCGCCCCCGGCTCCGCCGATCAGGGCACGGTCGTCGACCTCGAGGTCTCAACCGGTCCTTTCGCTCTCACGATGCTCGAAGTTGTCGGGCTTGCCCGGGAGAGCGCGCTGCGCACTCTCGCCGACCAGGCCTTCGACAACGTTGAAGTCATCGAAGAGTTCTCACCAGACGTGCTCGAAGGGTTCGTAATCCGGACGATGCCCGTGAGCGGGCAATTGGTTCCCCGAGGAAACACCGTGCAGGTCTTCGTCAGCAAGGGGCCCGAGCCATTTGTACTGCCGAGCCTCATCGGAATGTCCGAAAGCGAGGCTAGAGACTCCCTGTCGACCCTTGGCCTCATTCTCGTGGTTGGCGAGCCGATCGATGTGACAGCTGCGAGCGGCCTCAACGGTGTTGTGGCATCGCAGGAGCCCCAGGGCAGCGCCAGTGTCGTCATCGGAGATGAGGTGACGGTCTCGATCGGCCAACTCATACGGGTCAGCGTGCCGGACCTGACGGCAATGACACTCGCCGAGGCCGAGGCGGCGCTGGCCTCGCAGGGCTTGTCTATGCGGGACTCGGGCTTCGTTCAACCAGACCCCGCCCTCGGACTCGAGGGCAAGGTTGCCCAGCAGGACCCTGAAAACGGTCTGCTGATTCCGGATGGGTCCACAGTCAGGGTCTGGATCGGGCTGGCGCAGGTGCCGGATTTGGCCGGGGTCGACATCGCTGAGGCCGAACTCGCACTGTTGGCGATCGGTCTCGTGCCGGTCCAAATAGGGACTCAGACGACTACTGACATCGAGATGGAGGGGACCGTTGCGATTCTCAATCCTCTTGCAGGCACCTGGTGGGAGGTCGGCACCGAGGTAGAGATCATCAGGTTCGTGTTCGAGCCGCCGCCGCCGCCGACGACCACAACGGTGCCCCCAACTACGACCACGACGCCGCCCCCAACGCTGCCCCCAACGACCCCGCCTTGAGCCGCAAGGTCGGCAACGGAGTGATCGAGGCGGAACGTAACGAAGCCCTGATCACGTGGCATCAAGCCGCCGGGAGAGACCTGCCGTGGCGACATACCAACGATCCGCACCAGATTTTGGTCTCGGAGGTCATGTTGCAGCAGACCCAGGTTGATCGGGTCGTGCCCTACTTCGAGCGGTTTATCGACCGGTACCCCACCGTGCCGGCACTGGCGGCCGCAGGCCTCCGCGATGTTTTGGCTGAATGGTCGGGGCTGGGTTACAACAGCAGAGCGCAGCGCCTCCACCAAGCCGCCCGTGACATCGAGCGCCAGGGCTGGCCGAAGGACGTCCACGGCCTCATGCAGCTGCCCGGAGTCGGGATCTACACCGCTCGGGCCATCGCTTGCTTCGCCTTCGGTAGCAGTGCAATACCTGTCGACACCAACATCCGCAGGGTGCTGAACAGGTGGCACGGCACGGAGCTGAGCGACAAGCTGCTGGGCGATACCGCTGGCGCGGACCGGCTCAGCACCCCGGCCGCGAACTGGACGCAGGCCGTCATGGATCTGGGAGCAACCTGCTGCCGTCCTCGGGCGCCGGGCTGCGGATCCTGCCCGGGCGCTGCCTGGTGCTCCGGGCCCGAGACGTATCTGGCTCCGCCGCGGCAGAGTCCCTTCGAAGGGTCGGCCCGGCAAGTCCGCGGCGCTGTCGTCCGCGAGCTTCTCTCCGGCCCGACGAGCGCGGAAGCTTTGCACCAAGCAACGGGATTCAGCAGCCGCTCGATCGAAGCTGCGCTCACCGCCCTTGCCGCCGAACAGCTTGTGCACGCGGCGAGCGACACCTATCGGCTGCCTGACTGAGCGGCGTCAGACGACAGCAGGAACGGGGGCTAGGAAGTTTGCCAGCAGTTCCTTGCCCGACGTCGTCATCACACTCTCGGGATGAAACTGCACTCCCGTAATTGGCAGCTCCCGGTGCCGAACCGCCTGGACCACGCCGTCCTCGGAACGAGCGACGACGTCGAGAACTTCAGGAATGTCCACGGTGGCCAAGGAGTGGTAGCGCGTCGCGGTGAACGGGTTCGGCAGCCCGGCGAAAACTCCCAGGCCGTCATGGGTGATTTGTGACGTCTTGCCGTGCCGGGGCTCCGGAGCCCGATCGATAGTTCCTCCGAAAGCAACGCTGATCGCCTGGTGGCCCAAGCAGACACCGAGTGTCGGAACGACTCCGGCGAATCGCTCTACGTACTCGACCGAGAACCCGGCTTGTTCGGGCCGTCCCGGCCCGGGTGAGATCACCAGACGGTCCGGTGCAAGGTCGGCAGCTTCGTCCGGGCTGAGTGCGTCGTTACGCACGACTATCGGCTCTGCTCCCAGCTCCCCCAAGTACTGCACGAGGTTGTAGGTGAACGAGTCGTAGTTGTCGACCACGAGAACCTTCATCCCACGGTCCCGCCTTGGTCCAAAAGCACAGTGCCCAACCAGGTGTAGAAAAAGTGGAGCCCAACGAGCACGCCCACCACGATCACAGCCGTCTGCAGCATCCTGATCGGTAGCGGACCGGGCAACAGCCGGAACCCTTTGGGTATCCAAATCATCCGGTGAGCCTGTCGATCGTGCCGAAGTTGGGGCCGTCGACCAATTGAGCAAACACTATCAGCCTCTGACGGGCGGACAGTTTCGGATGGCACGTCGTGAGCGTCAGCCAAGAACCCTCGCC
>Ga0114999_10005978_pt1 | contig 14190 bp, 14 predicted proteins | sample ArcticOcean_MG_C_3_FD_89820 | JGI IMG/M metagenome (GOLD analysis project Ga0114999, IMG submission 89820) | Marine microbial communities from western Arctic Ocean - ArcticOcean_MG_CB8_126 | ecosystem: Environmental > Aquatic > Marine > Oceanic | place: Arctic Ocean: Canada Basin | collected...
CGCGCTGCACCCACTTGCAGCCGACTGGCAAGGGCACGCGCATTCGGTAGGCCTCCGTCCGGGAAGGGTCGGTCGTGATTGTGCCCACCCTCCTCGGAGCGGCCAAGCTACCTTTGTCCCGCGAGATACGAGGGCGAGCCTCGACTTGCTCCACGCCAAAACCCACCAACGAGCCCAGGGAGTAAGATTCCAGCCGAGGTGCGACATGCTGACGATCCCGGAGAATGACCTGCTGACCCAGACCGGCCCTGGCACGCCGATGGGAGCGTTGTTCCGGCGACATTGGATCCCGGCGATGCTGTCGTCAGAGTTGCCCGAAGCCAACGGCCCGCCTTTGCGGCTGCGATTGCTGAGCGAATCGCTGGTGGCGTTCCGTGATACGGAGGGCCACATTGGAATCGTGGAGGCGTACTGCGCACACCGCGGCGCGAACCTCTTTTGGGGGAGAAACGAGGAGTCGGGCCTACGGTGCGTGTACCACGGGTGGAAGTACGACATCACGGGCGCATGCGTGGACATGCCCAACGAGCCCGCCGAGAGCACGTTCAAGGACAAGGTGTCGGTTGTCGCTTACCCCACGCAGGAGGCGGGTGGCGTGGTGTGGGTGTACATGGGCCCGCCTGAGTTGACGCCCGAGATGCCGCAGCTTGAGTGGACGTTGGTTCCCGAGAGTCACGTGTACCTGCACAAGCGCATCCAGCACGGCAATTACCTGCAGAACGTCGAGGGAGAGATCGACTCGGCGCACGTGTCATTCCTGCACCGCGATCTGACGCGCCAAGGCCTTGGTGCCGTGCTTGGCCAGGCGGCTTTGCAGTCGTCGCAGGACGCGGCGCCTCAGTTCAACGTTCGCGAAACAGACTACGGTTTGGCGGTCGCGGCGCGACGATCCCACGATGATGACCACTACTACTGGCGCGTGACGCAGTATCTGACACCCGCCTACACGATGATTCCGACCGAGCCAGGGTTTCCCGTATCGTTCACCGGCGCGATCCCTATCGACGATCAAAACATGTGGGGCTATACAATCACGTGGCATCCAGATCGACCGCTCAAAGAGGAGGAGATCGCCGCAATCGAGACGTGGAAGGGCATCTACACGGAGCTGATTCCTGGCACGTTCGACAATGCGCTCAACTTTGAGAACGACTACGGGATAGACCGAGGGCTTCAGCGAACAGCGTCGTACACGGGGATCAGGGGCATCAGGGAGCAGGACCTAGCGGTGCAGGAAGACCAGTGGGGCACGATCACGGACAGGTCCCGCGAGCACTTGGGCACGACTGACCTGGCAGTCATCGCGATGCGCCACAAGCTGCTGGCACAGCTTGAAGCGCTGGATAAGGGCCAAGAGCCTGCCGAGGTACACAACGGGGTAGTTTACCGGGTGAGGTCCGCGGCATTCGTCACGGAGCATGACACTGTGTGGTACGAAGCCGCTGAAGCCAAAGACTGGATGTCGCCCGCCAGTTGAATCGCAACCAACCTGCAACTCTCGGGAATCGGTTCGCAGGTAACGTGCTGTTAGCATCACCCTAACATTTAGGGTCAGGTGATAATTGAACGAATCAACAAGCCGCATCGACCGCATCGTCGAACGTCAATGCGAGTTCTTCAGCATGATGTTCCGTTCGATCCCCGACGAGTGGGTTGAATCCGAGCTGACGATGCCCCAGCTCAAGACATTGCTGCTATTGAGTCACGGGCCGACGCGCATGCGAGATGTCGCGGAGGGCTTAGGCGTTTCGACTCCAACTGCCACGGGAATCGTGGATCGATTAGTGGCGGCCGAGTTGGTGGTTCGAAGCGACGACCCTCTTGACCGTCGAATCGTCGCATGCTGCTTAACCGACAAAGGTGAGAAGCAAGCATCAGCCATGTGGAACTCCAAGATCGCCATGATGCGACGACTGCTTGGAACGCTCGCCGATTCGGATCTGATCGCAGTAGAGACGGCGATCGATGTCCTACACGGGGCGGCCAGCGCCCTCAATCAGCAGCAACCACAGCCTGAAAAAGGCTAGCAACACCATCCTGTCGTGAGCATCGGCAGACAGATCACGAAGGAGCAGCGCCCCATGCAACAAGCCCGGAAACCATCGATGATATTTGACCGTTGACCCAGATACGCCTCCCGCCAACCATGGGTTGTGATGGTCGGCACAGTCCTCTTGATTGCGACGCTGATCATCGGCGCGCAGGTCGTAGGCGGCGAATACAAAGACACCTTCGAGATCCCGGGCACCGAGTCCCAGGCCGCGTTCGACCTGCTATCGGAACGGTTCCAGGGCCTAGGTGGTGGTGATGCCGCAACCATCGTGTTGAAAGCAGAGGCAGGATTCGACGCACCAGAGACGAAGATTCTGGTCGCCGATATTGTGGCAAAGTTCGCCGCGCTACCTTGTGTGGCGGAAGGCGGCGTGGTGTCGCCCTACGACGCCCCGGGCTCGATCTCCCAAGACGGCACGATCGCGCGGTTCGACGCCAATTACACGGTACCGGCGTTCTCCGTGTTGACTGAAGATCTTGATGCGCTTTTCGCCCTGCGGGACGAGGTCTCCGACGGCCCTATCCGGGTCGAGCTCGCGGGCGCAGTTGCAACGGCGGTTCAGGAAGAGCCTGGGAATTCGGAGCTGGTAGGGATGCTGGCCGCGATCATCATCCTGCTCATCGCGTTCGGGTCGGTGGTGGCAATGGGACTGCCGATCCTAACTGCGCTCCTGGGAATCCTCCCCGGCTTGATGTTGGTAAAGCTGCTGGCCGCGTTCGTCGACCTCGCGAGTTTCACAGAACAATTCGCGCTGATGATCGCGATGGGCGTTGGGATCGATTACGCGCTGCTGCTCGTGACGCGTTTCCGCGAAGGCGTCACGAGCGGTTTGTCCGTCGATGACGCGATTGCTCGGGCGATGACCACAGCGGGGCGAGCAGTGCTGTCTGCCGGCACCATCGTCATCGTATCGCTGTTCGGTCTGTGGGCCAGCGGCCTGCCGTTCATCGGCTGGGTTGCTACAGCGACCGCCTTCGTCGTCTCGACATTGGTCATCGTTGCGTTGTTCGTCCTGCCTGCAGTGCTCCACGTAATTGGTCCCCACATCGACAAGTTAACCATCCCGTTCATCGCGAAAAAGCACACGGCAGGCGATCAGGGCGCAGGGACGAAGTGGGCGCGGATCATTGCGCGTTACCCTGTGTTGTGGGTCATCGTTTAACTGGTCTTGCTCGGCACCTTGGCAGCTCCCACGCTGTCCATCAGACTCGGATCCGCCGACGCCGGAAACAACCCCGAAACATCAACCACTCGGCGGGCGTACGACCTTCTTTCTGATGGTTTCGGCGCTGGCTTCAACGGCCCGATTCTGGCCGTGTTCGACATCGAGAACGAAGCCGGTGTAGCAGCCATGGAAGCGCTGCCTGAGAAACTCGAAGCGCTTGAGGGAATCGCGTTTAGCACCCCGCCGTTCATGAATCCCGCAGGGGACGCAGGATTGATGACGATCATCCCCACAACCGCTCCTCAAGACGAGGAAACCAGTGAAACCCTGGATCGCTTGCGGGCCTTCCTCGCTACCGAGCTTGAGGGCAGTGGCGCCACCGCCTATACCGGAGGTCTCACTGCGGTGTTCTCAGACATGGCCAAGAAGATGAGCGACGGTTTGCCCATCTTCACGGCGGCGGTCATCGGCGTGAGCATACTCATGCTCATGGTCGTCTTCCGATCCGTGTTGGTGCCCCTGAAGGCAGCGTTGATGATCACGCTATCGGTTGGCGTTGGCTTCGGCGTCGTCACCGCCATGTTCCAATGGGGTTGGGGCCAGGGGCTCATCGGCCTGGATAGCACTGGACCGGTCGAGTCGTTCTCACCGATGATGTTGTTCGCCGTGCTCTTCGGCCTATCCATGGACTACGAAGTGTTCCTCATCACTCGTGTGCATGAAGAATTCTTGATCACTGGCGACGGAAAAGCGGCTGTGGAGCGGGGTCAAGCGGTTACCTTCCGCGTGATCATCGCGGCCGGTCTCATCATGAGTTCTGTGTTCTTTGCCTTCGCTCTGGGTGATCAGCGGGTTATCAAAGAGTTCGGGATCGGCCTTGGCACGGCGATTCTCACAGACGCGTTGATCGTGCGGATGATTCTCGTGCCAGCGATCATGCACCTATTCGGCAACGCTGCGTGGTGGTTCCCCTCTTGGCTTGACCGACTACTTCCAAACCTGAGCGTCGAGGGTGAAGCGCTTCCTGCGCCCTCCGGCGCGTCGGATATCTAGCGACCGTCTACCTGACGGTGGCGTGCCCTACGGGCAGAGGCAGCTCCGCTGCTCCAAGCTGGTACTGCACGCCATCGGCGGCGACAGCGGCGACGCGCCCCTCAAGGATCCGGATGCCGAACGGCACCGCAACATCGTTGTCGTCCGCTGGCTCGACCGTCAGCAGTAGTCGCGTGCTGCGCAACTGTACGTCGGTCACAGACAAGTCGTGGGGCAGGAGGCCCTCCGTCACCAGGCTCGCAGCATGATCGTGCTCATGGTCGTGACCAGCTTCACCGTGATTCGGCGGAGCGCCACCAAAGCGACCAAGCGAAGTCACAGAGCCCCCGTCTAGGCTCCATGCTTCATATTCAAAACCAGCGATGAGCACCGGCAAGCGGAACGTCAGATCGGCGGAGACTCCATCCATGATGTACATCCCGTTTCCCGACGAGAAGTCCGTCCCGAACGCATGCGGGGACGTGGCGCTCAGGTCCGCTTCAAGTTCAGCGACGCTGCCGCCTATGACGTGCGGTGCTGCAGGCCCACGATCGTCGTTGGGTGGGTGGATCGTGATGGCCACCACCGTGGCTTCGGACAGGTCGATGCCGGCCCCGTAAACCCCATCTTTGACAGGAACACCTTCGAGGTCTACAAGCGTGCCATCGGCAGCAACATCGAACTTGCCCGCCGACCAAGCCTCACCATCTACGACCGCCCAGCCTTCGTAGTAGTAGCCACCGCCCAGTGACGGCAATCCGGTGAAAGATAGCTGGAGATTCTGCCGGCTACTGTCCCCCGGCGTGAACGCGAACACCAGCAGGGCAACAGCGATCACCCCACCAACAACTGTTATCACGCCTCGCTTCATCACACTCAGCCTCATCACACGGATTACTGGCGCGTGGGTTCCCCAAGCTCCTTGATGATGGTGCTGTGCGGGAGTCGCCGATAGGGGGACAGCCTTGCGAGTCACTGGGTGTTCGCCTACCACAGTTGCGAGGTTCGCGGGCGAGGAGAATGCGACCCACGACCAAAATCCGTCCGTGAACGACGTAATCTCCGGAGGCAAGAGACGACGGTCGGCCTTTGCGGCTCGGTCGACCGATTCGCTATGCCCTGCCGGGGATCTCGATGTTATACAAGCGGGACACGTTGGTGCTCAAGACCTTGGTCCGTGTTTCCGGGGTCAGGTGTCCCAGGTGCTCGGCTATCACTTTGCGCGAGTTCGGCCAGGTGGAGTTCGCGTGCGGATAGTCGTTCGACCACATGCAGGCGTCCTCGCCCCAACTCGAAAGGTAGCGGGTGCCGATCTCGTCGTTAAAGAAGCTAGCGTATATCTGGCTAGCGAGATACTCGCTGGGCAGTTTGTCAGGAACCGGTCCGGATTCGCGCTCCCGATGCCTGCCCAAATAGTACCCCCACTGCTGTAGTGCGAACGGGATCCACCCGATCTCGTTCTCCACGAGCACGATCTTGAGACGGGGAAACCGATCCAGCGCCTGGTAGAAGACCAGGTCGAAGAGGCTGTTCATGATCTCCGTAATCTTGATGTTCACGCTGGATCGATAGTGTTCGGTCCCCTGACGGAGGTGCGCTTTCTGCATGTACCCGTGTCCGGTGAGGATGTGGAGACTCACGGGCATCTGCAGATCCTGCGCAGCTGCCCAGAACCGCTCGTAGTGGTCCGACGAGAACGGCAGATCTTCAGGGGGGTTTTGCCAGATCATCGCGCCGCGCAATCCAGCGTTCCTGCAACGCTCAAGCTCAGCCACTGCGTTATCCACGTTGTAGAGAGAGATCAACCCAACGCCGAACAGTCGGCTGGGGCTGACAGCGCAGTACTCGATAAGCCAATCGTTGAACGCGCGAACGCAGGCTTCTTGGAGTGTAACGTCCTCGATGCGGAACAAGGTCATCCCTCGCGTGGCGTACAACACCTCAAGGCTCACGCCATCGACAGCCATCTCTTTCAGCCGTTCAGTAGGATCCCAACCGCCCGGCTTGGACTGATCCGAAGCTCCGCTCGGGAACGTGGGCGCTTGGTCACGCAGGCCCTTCGGCAGCCGCGATGTCCAAAGATCCCCCGGCTCCATGACGTGGGAGTCCGCAGAGATCAGCAGATCGTCGACGGGTCCCGGTGCTGCACTCCCGATCGCGCTCGTCGTGGCCATGGTGCTCCCTTTGCTCGAAGAACCGGTTGGGCTGAACGACCCGGAGGGTAACGGCTGGGCAAGATGCGCGCAAGCAAGCTGCGCGAGGGACCTATTTGCCGCCGATCTTGTCCGCGTCCGAGAGGTGAGGCACCGTCTCGCCAGTCGACGCGAACGTTCGTGTGACGTTGGTGGAGCCGTAAACCCACATGATGCTCATCTGGGCAGAACTCGTGTTGCGGAAGCAGTGCACCACGCCAGCGGGAACGTAGGTGGTGTCCCACGTCTTCACCGGCTTCACGACGCCGTCAAGCTCACACTCGCCAGCGCCTTCGAGGATGATGACCATCTCCTCAACGTTGTGGCTGTGCATGGGCACGTCCACGCCTGGCTGGAATGATGTCACGCCTGCGGAGAACGCCTGCGCGCCATCAGACTTGCCCACCATGGGGAAAGTGATGGCGCCATTGCCACGGTCGACGCGCTCGGCGTCTTCGAACTTCAGAAATTTCACATCTGCCATTGTTAAACCACCTGGGTGTATACGTCTACTAAAGCTACTCGGCCGTTCTCGACAACCTCTTTCCGTGCACGCTCGAAAGCTGCGGCCATATCCTCAGCCTTCTCGATCGTGCCCTCGGCGTAGGCCCCGAACGACTCCGCCAGCTTGACGAAGTCCACGTTCGGGTCGGTGATGTCGATACCCACCGTCTTGTTCTCCTCAGGACGACCGCGAGTAATGGCAACAGTGGACTGATGGCCCAAGTCGTTACCGTAGGTGCGGTTGTTGTACATGATGATAAGCATCGGGATCTTGTGGTGCACCGCCGTCCAGATGGCGGCAGGGGTGAACAGCATGTCGCCGTCGGACTGGATGTTGATAGTCAGCCGCCCCTTGTCGCGGTTGGCCAGCGCCACGCCTATAGCGTGACCGAGTCCCTGGCCGAGCCCTCCTCCGCCACGTGCGCCCATGTCTTGGTGCGGAGAGGTGAAGTTCCACAGCTTCTGTACCCACCCCCGCAAGTCACCGTTGCCGATGACCCAATCGTCATTCTTGACGACGTCGTAGATGGTCTGGGCGATCGTGGCAAGGTGCAATGGGAACTCACCCGCCTTATCCTTGGCGACCGCAAGATTCTTCGCCACGTTCGCGTCGTGCAATTCGGTGATCTTGGAGCGACGCGCCTCGATGTCGCCTGAGTTACCTGCGCCATCTTCGAGCCGACGCTCGATGATGTCGGCGAGCGCGGGGATCGCGAGGCCAGTGTCGGCGGCGAGCTGGATCTCCGTGGGGTACAGCGCACCGTGGTCGTCGGCCCAGCTCTTCACGAGCAACTGGCGCAACGAGATGTCGATGAGCTTGGCATCGGGCTTCAGGATGTCCTCATTGGTGCGTGTCGCCCAGTTCTGGCGTGTGAGGATCTGCTGGAGGTCGTAGACATCCAGCGCTACCACAACGTCGGCCTCGCTGAGCAAGTCGTTCTTGGAATCGGTCGCATTCAGCGGGTGGTGCGTCGGGAAGTTGTACAGGTCACCTCCCGTGATCACCGGCACCGCAAGACTCTCAGCAAGCCGTACCAGACCAGCGGTCGACGCCTCGTTGCGGCCCAGGAAGTCGGCGATGATCGCTGGGTTCTTCGCGTTCATCAGCAGGTCAGCGACATGGTCCAAGCCCATCGGATCAGCGTTGAAGCGTGTGGGAGGCGGGAACTTCGAGAAGTCCGGCATCTCGAAGGGCTCCTCCAGCTTGCCCTCCTGCACGTCGGTGTCAAAGCAAACATAGACCGGGCCCTTGGGCTCTGTGGATGCCAGGTGATACGCACGGATCAACGACTCGACGGACGCCTCTGCGCTGGCGGGTTGGTCGTCCCACTTCACGAAATCGCGGACGGCGTTGCCCTGGACGTTGGCCGTGTGAATCCAGTCGATCCACGGCCGACGGTGGTTGGCGTCGACGGGGCCAGTGCCTCCGAGGACGATGACGCCTTCGCGAGCCATCCACGCATTGAACATGGCCATGGATGCGTGCAGCAGGCCGACGATGTCGTGCACAAAGGCGATCATGGGCTTGCCCGCCGCACGACCGTAGCCGTTGGCGATGGCGACCGCGATCTCTTCGTGGTTGCAGAGGATCATCTCGGGCTTGGTGTTGCCCAAGTAGTTGACCAGTGAGTCGTGGACGCCCCGGTACGACGCACCAGGGTTGAGCGCGATGTACTCGATGCCAAGTTCTCGGATCGCCTCCGCGATCACATCTGAACCGTATTCCGCTTTGCTTATCTTGGATCCTTGGGTCTTAACCATCTGCGCCTCCGGTCCTGATGGGTCTAGAGCGGGACGGGACTAGATCAAAGAGCGCCCCTCAAAACGTTCTTTCCAGCGAGGTAGAACGTCGGGGTTGAACACGTGCTCCGGCACCTCCCCACGTAGCGCGTGCAGCACATCCGCCGTACCCCAAACGATGCCTGGGCCGATCCCGGCACCGTAGTTGTTGGCGGCCACGTGCGGGGTGACAAACACTCGGTCGTCCATCTTCAACAACGGGTTGTCGAGCTCTACCGGCTCGTGCTCAAACACGTCCAGGGCCGCGCCCGCTATCTGGTCGGTCTGAAGCGCCTTGATCAAGGCTTTCTCGTCGATCACGGGACCGCGCGACGTGTTGATGACCACGGCAGTGGGTTTCATGAGCCCCAACTCACGCTCGCTCAGCATGTGGTGCGTCCCCTTGGTAAGGATGACGTGGAAGGAGACGACATCGGACTCGCGCAACAGCGTGTCGTAGTCCACTTTCTCAACGCCAAGCTCAGCGAACCGCTCATCGGAAACGAACGGGTCATAGGCGAGGAGGCGTACCTTCCAAGGCTTCATGAACTCCGAGTAGCGTGAACCGATCCGACCTAGCCCAACGATGCCGATCGTCATGCCTTCGTAGCCATCCTCGCGCTGCCCGATGTAGTAGCCCGTTAGTTCCTCCGCGCGCCACCCCTTGCCAGCCTTCAGGTACGCGTCACGCTCGCGCGTCTTCTTGAGCAGCGTGAGCATCATCGTCATTGTCGACTCGACCACGCCGCCCCAGTTGGCCTCCGTGGGTGCGTGAGTCACGACGATGCCGAGTTCAGTCGCTTCCTCAACGTCGATCTCGTCGACGCCGACTGTGTACTTGGCGATGATGCGCAGGTTCTCCGACGCCATCATCACGTCCTTGTTGATGCGTGTGCCCTTGATGGACGTACCGACCAGCACGTCGGCGTGGGCGGCCATCTTCACGAAATCCTCCTGGCTATCACCCGTGGGATCCGACCAAGTGGCGGAGCCAAGCACCAGCTCGCAACCAGCCGCTTCCATCTCGTCCACGCTCTCTTGGCTGCCAGGTGCGAATACGAAAACTTTGGGCTTATCCATAAGGGTCCTCCTCGTGGGTCATTGGGAGCACACGGGGGCGTAGCGCCAGCCCACTGAGCGGCGCACATCATCCACGTTGAGCGTTCCTAGCGCAAGAGAAAGACATGATTCTCGACGGTCAACACTCGTTTGCGGGCGAGCGCTGGCCGCAGGTACAATCTATAGACGTGTCGCGCGCCTACGGGCTGTCGCGCACCGTTCCAGCTAAGCGAGCCGCCGTAGCTCAGTGGTAGAGCAGCTGTTTCGTAAACAGCAGGTCAACGGTTCAAATCCGTTCGGTGGCTCCAGCATTACCCTCTCTTATTCCCGACAGCTCAATCCACGGTATCGTCAGAGAACAATCCCTGGGGATTCTTTATGCGGACATGCCTGGTTGTTCATCAGGGCGGCCTGCCGCGCTTCGTGAAGCACAGGAGCTGCTACCGGCTATCGACACGACCCCGTTACGGCACGTCGGCGGCTACAACCCAAAATTTGCACCTGAGTCCAGGGCCAACCCACGCCAGCCTAAAGATGCCGTACAGTCGTCGCCTGCGGGTACACGCGGTGGAGTTCCTCGGCTAGGGCATAGCTCCTGTGCCGACCTAATGCGCAGTAGAACGCCACGTCGTAGCCCTCGTCGAGCAGGCCCCTGGCCCTGTCGAGGATCAGTCCCGCCTCGCCCGATTCCAGCGCGCGCGCACGCTTCTCGGCGTCCGAACCTCGCTTGCCCTCCGGGTCCGAGATGCTGAGGCATGAGACATGTTTGATGTTCACGCCCGCAGGCCGGGACGATCGCCGTTGGGCGTACGAGTAGATCGTTCGCTTTGTTGATTCTTGGTTCATCGTACCAGCACTAGTCGTGGTCTCTCTGCTTGAAGACCGAGTGGCATTGCGATCCCGGTTACCCTTGCCAACTCGGTGGCTCCGGCTTTCTTTTTTTGCCTATTCGCTGACTGCACGATATTTGATGTGCTCAGATTGAGCAGGCCAGTGTGACTTTCGCGTGCGGCAATCCGCACACCTAGCAGCCCTGGCCCCCGTCTTCTCTACCTGCCGCAGAGCCCCGCTTCGGGCCCGTCGGTTCCCCGGAACTTTTTGATGAATTCGAGCAGCGCAGGTTCATCGTATGTAGCCTGAGGAAGCGCTCGCCCCCAAACGGTTGCCGTGATCTGGAATGACTGGTTGGCATACGATCCGGCGACGAGGCATTCGTCACCAAGGGACCGGACCAACTCGAACACCTTGTCAGCAAGCTGTGCATCGTGGGGTTGGTACCAAAGCACTACAGCGCCGTGTTCCATGTTGTGGACGACCGCCTCGGGAATCATGCCGTCGCCTTGGAACCCATAGACGCTTTGTTGCGCCAAGTGACTCCCAGAGCTCGGCGGGATCCGGGCAGACTCGCCATCGATCGTGACGTCCTGAACGTAGATGTAGGGGGCAGCGTGATTCCCCGGGAGTTGAGATATCCGCAGCCCGATAGTCCGGGGAGTTGAGGTCGGTTCAGCAACGATCGTCACAGTGGCTGCTGCCGCAGCATCAATCGCAGGCTGAGCGTCGAGGGGCTGCACAGGGGTCAGGTGACACGCAGCCAACGAGAATCATCCGAAGGCCGCACCGATCAACAAAGCGGAGTATCTCATCGCGTGACTATACCGCACGCGAGGTAGTTTGGAGGACGGTCCGACCATGCGGGGTACTGTCGATCAAGCGTCGGCAGCGGTTTGCCCGACGAACCTTTCAGGGTCTCATCGCAAGCCACATCAGGTATCATTATCGGTGCGGCTTCGCGCGTTTACGTTTCGCGGAGAGCCCTCAAGGCTCCATCGCAGGCCACCGTAGCTCAGTGGTAGAGCAGCTGTTTTGTAAACAGCAGGTCAACGGTTCGAAACCGTTCGGTGGCTCCATTCTCTTTACCACACCACGGCCTGCTAAACGGGGGTCGTGGTGTTTTTGATTTCACCACTGGTGTAGCCTCTGTACCCCCATTTGTACCCCCATTTTGCTTCCCCACCCTTCATTTCAGGCGTAATCCCGCCAGCCGGTAGGCACCCGGCCCCCCTTATTTATTATTAGGTGACCCCACTCGCGATTTAACCCCGCTGTGACGTTTGGGTCTGTGGGCGTATGCGGCATTCGCTGCGTGCCGTGAAATTTGAAATCGCCTACCGTTGGCCTAAGCAGGGGGACGCTCAGTAGCTACATGTAACCGCCAACGAACGTCCCCGCAGTGTTGCTGAAGTAACGCGAGGCTAGTCTCCCTGGTTGGCATTTAGAGGTTGTAGTCTCGCGCGTTAGGCCGTTGTGGCGCTACGGACCGTTGGCATTCCGAGGTGAACGTCCCTCACGGTTGGCCCGCTTATGCGGGTGTCCGCATGCATGGAAACGAGGAACCGTAATCGCCTCTCCTTCAATCACAAGAGCCTCGTAGTAAAATACGCTGGCGCTCCAGGTTGCACAGCAAAGCATGCTGCGTGGAAACTCAATCAATGGTGGTAAATAAAGCGAGGCCCATTGGCGTCAGAAGAGAAACCATGAAATTACCGGTCACGATATTGCTCCTGGGGTCAGGTGAGTTGGGCAAGGAATTTGTAATTAGTGCTAAGCGACTGGGGTGCTATGTCATCGCCTGTGATAGCTACGATGGAGCTCCTGCTCAGCAGGTAGCAGACGAGCGAGAGATTCTGGACATGCTGGATGCGGAGGAACTCAAGCGTGTAATTCGGAAGCACTCCCCAGACGTAATTGTTCCAGAGATAGAGGCCATCCGGACCGAGGTTCTTATCGAGCTCGAGGAACAGGGAATCCAAGTAAGTCCTTCTGCACGAGCAGTGAATTACACGATGAATCGCGACAAGATACGCGACCTTGTCGCTGATGAATTAGGTATCCGTACCGCACGTTTCAGGTATGCCGAATCCGAAACCGAATGCAGCGAAGTAGGTCGGCAGATTGGCTATCCGGTGGTAGTGAAGCCCGTCATGAGTAGTTCGGGTAAGGGGCAAACTACCGTTTCCAATTCCGCTGAGATGCCTAAAGCGTGGGCTTACGCGTGCTCGGGGATGCGAGGTGATCGCCAGAGGGTCATTATCGAAGAATTTATTGCATTCGAGTACGAAATCACCTTAATGACGATTCGGCAACAGAGTGGTAAAACGCTCTTTTGCTCCCCCATCGCGCATCGGCAAGAGCGCGGTGATTACCAGGAGTCCTGGCAGCCGGTTCCAATGCTACCGGGAATGCTGTTAGAGGCCCAAAGCATTGCTCGTGCAGTAACCGACAACCTCGGAGGAGCAGGCATATTCGGGGTTGAGTTGTTTATCACGAAGGACGAGGTGATTTTCTCGGAGCTGTCGCCTCGGCCTCATGACACAGGTATGGTGACGCTCATTTCACAAGACCTGAGTGAGTTTGATCTTCATCTGCGAGCGATTTTAGGAATTCCTATTCCGTTCATTGAAACCTATGGCCCATCAGCTAGTCATGTCATCTTGGCCGACAGGGATGCGGGAGCCATCGCTTTTGAAGGTGTAGCCGACGCCTTCTCCGAGCCTGGGGTAGATGTGCGATTGTTCGGCAAGCTTACCTCAAGGCCTTATCGCCGGATGGGGGTTTGTTTGGCAAGAAGCGATTCGTTAGACGACGCGAGAGCCAAGGCTCTCCGTGCCAGTCAAGCAATTCAACTTTCGTACCTGGCGTGAGCTATTCGATGTCAGATGCACGAAAGTATGATGCCCGGTGATCATCGCTAATCCTGATTTATAGTCCCTACCATGCGCGCCCTAGCGCAGCGGATGGTAGTCATTGTCGTATTCCATCTGAGCCGGTTTACGCCTGATGGATGAATGCCTTGAAGGTAACCCGTTCAGTAAATGCTCTATATCGGGTAGTATTGATGAGTTATCTTCGGAGATCCTTTCGATTTCCAGGCGTAGGCCACCGTAGCTCAGTGGTAGAGCAGCTGTTTTGCAAGCAGGGGGTCAGGGGTTCGAATCCCCTCGGCTCCACCACTCCTTCTACCTGGCCGTAGACTCCTTGCTGTGATTTCTACTGAAACCGTTGCTCGGTTTTGGCCAGCCCGGTTTCAGCAGTGGGCATCAGTTTGGGCATCAGTTCAATTCTGAAATTGCTCTTCGCTGGCGATTAGTAGACCCTCGCCGGTTGGCCCCGGCCACCCTTATTGATTATTAGGTGATGGCACTCGCGATTTAACCCTGCTGTGATACGGTCGCGCCATAATGTCTCGATACAGAATCCCTGGAGTTTTTCAGCTGATGCCAACACATTCTCAAACCGGCGACACTGGCCCGCTTCGAGAATCCGCTCGCGTTACCAGCCTCGATCTGATCCGCGGGGTCGCGGTACTCGGCATCCTGATGATGAACGCAGTTGCGTTCAGGTTC
>Ga0114999_10005982_pt1 | contig 14177 bp, 14 predicted proteins | sample ArcticOcean_MG_C_3_FD_89820 | JGI IMG/M metagenome (GOLD analysis project Ga0114999, IMG submission 89820) | Marine microbial communities from western Arctic Ocean - ArcticOcean_MG_CB8_126 | ecosystem: Environmental > Aquatic > Marine > Oceanic | place: Arctic Ocean: Canada Basin | collected...
CTTAACTTTTACAAAGCTTGGAAAAGCTATGAGGGCTGTCAGAGATTCAACAGATTTAGCAAGTATTTCAGGAATTAATTCTGACAAGATTATTTTATCAACTTGGGTCTTGTCAAGTATGCTAGCTGGATTAGCAGGCATATTTCAGGGGATGATTAATGATATAAGGTGGAACATGGGTTTTTTAATTTTATTATTAATTTTTGCTGGAACAGTTCTTGGGGGAATAGGAACCTCATTTGGGGCTATGGCCGGAGGTTTACTTATAGGAGTATTTGTTCAAACCTCTGTTGCTTTACCATTTATGGAGGGGCATACTGAAGCAAAGAATGCAGTAGCTCTGGGAATTATGATAATTATTTTACTTGTAAGGCCTCAAGGAATTTTTGGACGTAAGGAAAGAATTTCATGAGACTTTCAGGAAGAGGAATTGTAACTGGCCTAGTTACAATTTTCTCCTTAGCTTCTGTTTATATTTTAAACACAGGTAATGCTACAAGACTTATTCTGAGTCTCCTGACTTTTGCTGGAATTTATGGTCTTTCTGCAATTGGGTTAAATGTTCACTTTGGGTGGACCGGATTATTAAATTTTGGACATGCGGCTTTTATGGGAATGGGAGCTTACGTTACTCTCCTTCTCGTTCCACATGCAGCAGGTAGGGAGGGAGAGATTACAACTTCAGGACTACACATATTTCCCGCAGCTGTCATTGGGGTTATAGCTGCTTCTCTATTAGGCCTACTTTTGGGTCTTCCAGCACTTAGGTTAAGAGGAGATTATTTAGCGATTGTAACAATTGCAGCTGCTGAGATTTTTCGTTTATTAGTTAGAGACTTAGAAGGATTGACGGGGGGGGTCTATGGTATTATTTCATACTCCGACTCGCTTCAGAAATATAGACCTAAGTTGCTAGATTCTTTATTAAAAGATATAGATGCTTCATTGAATCAGGTCTGGGTTGGTGTACTTGCATGGTTTTCTATAGTAATAGTGCTCCTTATATTAAGACGTTTAAACAACTCACCTTGGGGTCGTGCTCTAAGAGCTGTGAGAGAAGATGAAGATGCAGTGCGTGCATTGGGGAAAAATGCAGTTTGGCTTAAGTTACAAAGCTTTATGCTCGGTGCGGGGATAGGGGGTCTCTCAGGAATATTCCTAGCCTTTAATTATGGATCTCTTCAGGTCACTACTTTTGTTCCGCTACTTACATTTTATATTTGGGCAATAATGATTCTTGGAGGAGTTGGAAGTTTATCAGGACCAGTTTACGGAGCTGTAGTATTTTGGGTCATTATTTCAGAGACCGATAAGATTGCAGGTTTAATTTTTGAGAATGCAAATGGACAGCAACTAGCAGGAGTCCGTTTCGCATTAGTCGGACTCCTCATAATGTTGTTAATGATCTACAGACCAAGTGGGCTACTAGGAAAGAAAGAAGAGCTGCTTTTAAATGTCAAATAATAAATTACTTGAGGTAATTAATTTAAAAAAAAGTTTTGGTGGGATACAAGCTGTTAATGTTTCAAATCTGATGTTTACAGAGAATATACTTACAAGTATTATTGGGCCAAATGGTGCAGGCAAAACAACTTATTTTGATTTAATTTCTCGATTTCAGTCTCAAGATGATGGAGAGATTTACTTTGAGGGAAAAAATATTTCTAGCAGTCAACCATATAGAATTGCACGCTTGGGGACGGTTAGGACATTTCAGTTAACTAAAGTATTTGAAAGAATGAACGTGTTAGAGAATCTGATGTTTGCCGGGTCTACTACAAAAAATGATTCGTTTATAAGTTCAATTATTAAATTTCCTTCTCAAAAAGAATATGAAGAAGAGTTAAAAAATAAAGCGTATGAAGTTATGAAGTTATTAAATATTGAGCAAATGGCCAATTCTTATGCAAGGGAGTTGTCAGGTGGGCAAAAAAAATTATTAGAATTGGGGAGAGCTATAGTCAAAAGTCCTAGAGTTTTATTATTAGATGAGCCATTAGCTGGTGTGAATCCAAAATTATCAGAACAGATCCTTGAGATTATTGACAATCTTATTATTGAGGGGAAGACGGTTCTAATGGTAGAGCACAACATAGAGGCCGTTATGAGAGTATCAGCCCGAGTTGTGGTTATGGCTCAAGGAGAGATTATTGCCGATGGATCTCCAAATGAAATTAGAGCTGATGAAAAAGTTATAGACGCTTATCTTGGAAGTACGAATGAGTAAACCCATACTTGAAGTCAACGGAGTTGCTGCTGGATATGTTGAAGGATTGAACATTTTGCAGGGCATAGACTTAGTTGTGTCTGAAGGAGAGACGGTAGCTATTATTGGCCCAAATGGAGCAGGGAAATCAACATTATTGAAAGCTGTAATGGGATTGATTCAAACATCCGCAGGTCGATATTATTTAAATGGGCTTGAAAGAACCTCTCTACCTACGCATAAGATAGTCGAAGAAGGGGTGGGATACGTCCCCCAGGCAGCAAATATCTTTCCTTCTCTCACAATTCAAGAAAACCTAGAGATAGGAGGATGGATATTGAAAAGGAATACAACTGCTGCTTTAGTCAATATATATGATAAATTCCCCTTACTGTATGAGAGAAAAGGAGACAGAGCAGGAAATTTATCAGGAGGACAGCGACAACTTTTGGCTCTTGCAAGGGCATTGATGACTTCGCCCAGAATTTTACTTCTAGATGAACCATCTGCAGGCTTATCACCTGTTGCAATTAATGATGTATTTCAAACTATTAAGGAAATAAATAACTCAGGAGTTTCAATCTTACTCGTAGAGCAGAACGCTAAAAGAGCATTAGATTTTAGCGATAGAGGGTATGTTTTAGATCAAGGTAGGAATGCATATCATGGAACGGGAAAAGAATTATTAGATGATCCTAGAGTTGTTGATTTATATTTAGGTAAACTATAAAAAAAAGGCCTGTGAAAACAGGCCTTTTTTTAATTTGTTAGAGATTCTTATGAACCAAAATCCACTTGTTCTAGTGTCGGATTCTCATCTCCAGTAATCTGCCAAATATCGTATGTAGCAGCTGTTGGGTCACCATTTATGTCGAGATTTATATCTCCAGATGCTCCAACGTAATCGTAGTCTTCACCTGCTACAGCAAGGGCCATACAGTCTGTACCTATACATTGTGTACCTCCACCTGATGCGGCAACAAGTCCAGCACCAATTTCTGATCCTGTAACTCCGTTTGTAATAGCTGATAATATCATCAACATTACAGCGTCATATGCTTGTGGAGCAAAGATAAATGTATCTACTCCATCTTCACTAACTGCTGAATATGCAGCGCTAAATCTAATCATTGCTTCTCCAGCGGCTGCTCCAGGAGCTGTTCCCTTCATTCCATCTAGTGCACCGCTAAGTCCACAGCTAGAATCAAGTTTCGCATCCTTTACACCATCAGTAAAGTACCAAGGTGTATCAAGCAAACCTTGTTCGTATGCTACGCCTAGCACACCACAACCTGTTTCTGGAAACAAGATTGCAACTATAGCATCTACGCTATTTTTTCCTACTGCTGTTACTTCAGCAGCGAACTCAGTTGCATCAACAGCATGGTACACAATTGTACTTACTGATTGTCCCTCTACAGCCTCAAAATTTGCTGCGGTTGCTTCTGCAAGACCTCTTCCGTAAGAGTCAGCTCTAGAAATAATAGAAATTGTTTTTACTCCATCATCAGCTAGAAGCTTTGCCAATACCTGACCTTGTAACAAGTCAGACGGGGCAGTTCTTGCATATAATCCTTTTTTGTCCATTTTTGTAAACTGGGGACTAGTGTTTGCCGGCGAAACCATAACTACTCCAGCTCCAATAGCTGTGTCAAGAATTGCAAGTGAAGTACTACTGCATGCAGCACCCATAATTCCTTGCGCTCCTTGAGAAACAACATCTTGAAGACTTAATAGAGCTACAGCTCCATCACAACCACTATCACTATCGATTAAGGTAATGGGTTGTCCGTTAACACCGCCAGCTGCATTTGCATGCTCAACAGCAAGTGTCGCACCTAGTGCAATACCAGGGCCTAGAAATGCAAGATCACCAGATAAAGGCATAAGAGATGCCAATATTAAAGGATCAGAACTTTCCACGGGCGCAGCTGTTGTAGCAGGCGCTGAGGTTATAGCTGGAGCTTCTGGAGCTTCCTCTACTTCTTCAGCTGTAGTACCACAGGCTGCTGCGAAAATCGCTAATACTGCAATTAATGCAATCGCTTTGCGATTTCTCATATATTTTCCCTTTCATTAAATAAAAAAAATTCCTACATAAAGCAGGAATAGTTATACAACAATACCATTTTTTTAATACAACTCAATAAGATATATAATTTTTTATACTCATAAGGGTATGGATATTGAGAATCTCTTAATTCTGCTTAGAAATCAGAACTATTTAGACATTTTATTATATTTTTTCTTGTTTTATGGAGTTATAAAGGGCTGGAAGAAGGGTTCATTTATTAATTTCTATTACCTCTCGACTTTAGTGGCAGGTTTAGGTTTAAGTTTTCGATATTCAGATTATGTAGGAAGTTTCGTTCAAGGCTGGCTGAATTCAGAAAAACAAGTTTCAGAGATAATAGCCGGAACAGTGATTTTTTTGGGTGTTCTTACCTTATCTTCTATTACCATTTCTATTCTTCCAACCAAGCTTAAAACCAATCCAGTTGATATGGGAAGTAGAATTTTTGGAAGCATCTTTTCTTTTGCTTGGGTTAATTTATTATTGTGTATTGTTTTTACTATCGTAAGTCTTTTTTCACTACCTTCTTCAATTCAGAAATTTAATCAAGAATCAAAACTAGTTACTTTTTATGTAAGTGCAGCATCATTTCCACAAGAGGCTCTATCAAGAATAACTGGTACAGATATTTTGATGTCAATAAATAAAATAACTGAACTTACAGGAAGCTCATCATATGTTGATGGATGTTTAGAAATTGGAAGAGCAATAGAAGTAGAGATTCAATTAAGACCAGATTTAGCTTTAGAATTAATTTCTATTATAAATGAACACAGGGTAGACCTTTCACTCGATTATTTAGAAAGTCGTCAAAATTTATCTGATGTGGCTGAAGAGTATGCTCATAAAATGTACACTCAAGGCTTTTTCTGCCATCAAGATCCTTTAGACAGTTCAGAAGCAAAGGAAAGATTAGAAAATAATAATATTAACTTTAATTCTATTGGTGAAAATCTTGCTCTAGCTGCTTCAATTGATTTAGCACATGAGAGTATTCTTCAGTCTCCTAAACATAAAGATACTGTTGAGAGTTCATCATTTAGATATATTGGAGTAGGAGTAGTTGAAGGACCTCTAGGTTTAATTGTTGTCCAATTGTTTACTGGAGGATAATATTTTTGTTTAACGCAACTTATAAAGATATTTGGAAAAATTCATATCCTGTATTCTTTGCTCTTGTTCTTGAACCAGCAGTGTCTTTAGTAGATTCCTTTGTTGGAAGTCGACTAGGACTACTTCAGTTATCCGGAATAGGTGTAGGAGAGTCAATATATGGAGTTTTAGTTTGGGGTTTTATTTTTTTGGCATACGGAACAACTCCACTTGTTTCATCATTAAGGTCAAAAAATGATTATGGGAATATTATTAAATTGATAGCGTTTGGAAGAAAGCTTGTTTATTTTTTTGGCACTTTTACTTTTTTAGTAATTTATTTATACTCTGATCACCTAATATCTGTATTTCGACCAGTTCCTGAAGTATCAGAGTATGCTAGGACATACATTATACCCAGAGCCTTCGGCTGTATCTTTTATCTATATATTTTACACACAGCTGCAGTGCTAAGAGGACTAAGGAAGGCTTCAGCAACTTTGGTGTCAGCAGTTATAGCTGCTCTCATTAATGTAATTCTTGATTTTGTTTTTGTTTATATATTTAATTTAGGTTTGTTCGGAATAGGTTTAGCAAGTACCCTAGCTTTTTTTGTTTCTGCAATTTATTTACATGTTATTTCTAAAAAGGAAATCGCAGCATTTACTAGTGTTGAAAATTCTTCATATATAGATGTACGAAAAAGTTTTTTTTCAATGGGTTCTGCCATTTTTTTAAGATCTTTATTTTTGGTAGGAATGATGACGTTGATGAAGAATTTTGCATCGAGAATTTCTTCAGAGGCTATTGCCTTAAATCACATATTGTTGTACATATGGAATATTTTTGTTATGTTAATTGACTCTGTTGCTGTTGCTTCTCAAACCCTTGTTGCTGAAAAAATTATAAATAATTCTTTTTACTGGAAAAGTAACTTAAGTAAATCTTTGATAAAAATCTGTTTTCTTCTTTCAATTTTAGTTTTCTTAGCGGTTTCAACATTTTTAGTTGATATTGTTGAGACTTTATCAAATACAGAAGCACTAACTTCGACCGCTAAAGATCTTCGTTTTCTTGTTTCAGCAACTTTAACCATTGGATTTTTTGCTTTTCTATGGGATGGGATTTTGCTTGGCTTAGGTTCTTCAAAACATTTTGCAACAATAACTATTTGTGGGTCACTTATAGGATCAATTTTATTATTTTATGCATATATTAATAATCTTGGCCTTGCTGGGTTGTGGTTTTCTTTGTTGGTTTCTTTAATAATTAGAGCGTCAATGGGCTTCTACTATCAGACATTAAGATAGATTTATTTTTTTACACATCCTTCAATGCCAGTTAGTAGATCTTCAATTAAATCTTCAGAATCTTCAAGCCCTGCAGATATACGCACTAAGTTTTTTGGAACCGCAGCATCTGTATCACTAGCATTTTTATGGGTCATAAGAGCTGGAATCTCCATGAGGCTCTCCACTCCACCAAAACTTACTGCAAGTTTGAATAATTGTGTCTTCTCTGCGATTTTCATTAAATCGATATCTTCAGTAACAACAAAACTTAACATACCTCCAAAGTAGTCCATTTGTGCTTTAGCCGTGGTATGAAATTCACTGCTCTCTAGGCCTGGGTAGTTTACTTTCTCGACCCGCTCACTAGTTTCTAAGCTTAGAGCTATTTTTGAAGCGTTTTCAGAGTGAACTTTTATCCTTGCTCCTAAAGTGTATAAACCTCTTTGACAAAGATAAGAATCGAAAGGAGATAAAACTGTACCTATCTTCTTTTGTGTTTCAAGAAGTTCTGCATGTATCTTTGGATTTTGAACTACAACAACCCCACCCATGGTGTCGCTATGACCTCCTATATATTTTGTTGTTGAATGCATTACAATATCGGCTCCATGTTCTAAAGGTCTTGTTATGAATGGTGTTGAGAAACTACTATCACAAACCAATAGCGCTCCTTTTTCATGAACTATAGATGCAACTGCTTCAATATCAATTACATTTAGTAATGGATTAGATGGTGTTTCAAGCCAAACAATCTTTGTCTCTTCATTTAAAGCTTCCTTGATATTATCTAGATTGGTGAAGTCAACAAAGGTTGAATCAATTTTATTTTTTGGAGCAATGCCAGTGAAATAATTTACTGTTCCACCATATACGCTATCGGTAATAACCACCCTATCTCCAGGAAACATTAGATGCGATACCAAATCAGTAGCTGACATTCCAGTAGAAACTGCTATTCCATGTTGCCCTTCGTAGTCTTGTACCCCTTCGAGAGAAGCAATAGTATTTTCAAAATGCCTTCTAGTTGGATTGCCAATTCTTGAATATACAAAATCACCACCCATCTCAGGTGTTTTGTTCGTAAAGGTTGTTGTAAGGTGTAAGGGAGGCATAGCATCATTTGATGAGACTTCTACTCCATTTCCTGTGTGTATTGCTCTAGTATTGATTCCTTTGTTCATTTATTCATTTCCTAAATTACTCGATTAAATGATTGTATAACATTTGATGTTTTTTGTTAATTGATTTGAATATTAGACAGGAGGACTATCCAAATAATAACTTAAAACTTGTAATTCTTGTGATAGGTCTACATTCCTTATATTTACATTTCCAATATTCTGTAACCTGAACGGAGCAAAGTTAAGAATAGATTGAATCCCGCATGCAATAAGAGAATTTGCCGTTTCTTGAGCAAACTCAGCAGGAGTTGCAATAATTCCAATAGCCACTTTATATTTTTTACAATCTTCTTCTATTTCTTCAGTAGATTTAATAACTAATCCTGCTACTTGGGAGGATATTTTTTTTGGATCTACATCATATAGTCCGACCACGCCGAAGCCTTTTTCTCTAAAACCATCATATTGTGCAAGAGCAGAGCCTAAGTTACCTACTCCAACAATAATTGTATTCCAACCTTTAACTAGTCCAAGTTCTATCTCTAATCGGTTTTTTAATGTTGTAATCTCATACCCCACACCTCGTGTCCCTAGGGTTCCTAAATAAGACAAATCTCTTCTAACTTGTGCCGAGTTTACTTTTGCAAGGCTAGAGAGTTTCTCTGATGAGACCCTACTCTTCTCTGCACTGAGATCTCCAAGACAACTTAGATATAAGGGAAGTCTTTCCACTGATGCTGGAGGTATTTTATTTTTCACTAATGCACAATCTATTAGCTTTTTATAATTATGAGAAATAAAAATAAAAAAAGAATAAAAAATTCTTACTTTATTTATCAGTTGTATACAGATAGGGGTTAGTTTTAGTAATGGTGATAAATTCTTCAGAAGAATATGATGTTGTAATAATAGGTGCTGGTCCAGCTGGAACAAGTACTGCGATAGCATATAAAAAATTTGACCCAGATTTGAAAATAGCCATTGTTGATAAAGCACTTTTCCCTAGAGATAAATCATGCGGTGATGCAATTGGGCCAGGGGTAATTCATGCATTAAAACGATTCAATATAGAAGACATTCTTGAAAATCAATCTCCTGTTATCTCGACCTCTCTTTCTGGGACAGGTGACGTAGAGATTAAAAATTATATACCTAAAGTGAAAAACAAGGAGGATTCAGTTGTATATGTTGTGCCCAGAAAAGAATTAGACTACAAGTTATTAAAAAAAGCTATTGATATCGGGGTGGACGACTTTACAGGTAATAGATTTACGGGAATGATTAGAAATTCTAATAATTGGATTATTGAGATTTCTAATGATCAAGATTCTAGAAGTTTAAGTTCAAAACTTATAGTAGGGGCCGATGGAGCAAACTCTAGAGTAAGAAAATTTCTAGGTGTTAAAACTAATAAGGATCGAGATAAAGCAATTGCAATTCGTGCGTATGTAGATAGTCCAAATTTCGTTGAACATTTTAAAGAGAGGTCCGTATTTTTTGAAATTAACTTATCTGCTGAGAAAGGATATGCATGGGCATTTCCAAGTAATGGCACTTTAGTGAATATTGGCATAGGAGTTCCTCTAAATTTATTTAAAAAAGAGGATATGAACCTGAACTCTCTTCTGGATATCTTTATAGAAAAGTTACGTGCAAAAGGTATTGTATTAAATAATATTCGCGCTCATAAAAGTTATGTTCTCCCCTTCTCTTCATCTAATACTCAACTTTCCTATAGCTACGCAGCTTTAGTTGGAGATGCAGGTTCTATGATTAATCCAATGAGTGGGGAAGGGATATTTTATGGAATGGAAGCCGGCTATATTTTGGCAAAAAGTACATATGATAAATTAGATTCTGAAGAATTAAATGGGGGACTTAATTTATATGAGAAAGAATTCAAGAAGAGATTTAGAAAACATTTTCTTAGCTGTACTTTAGCAAGAAGAGTACTAGAAATTCCTTTTATGACAAAGAGGTTATTACTGATTGCAAAATACAATAAGGCAACGATAGACTTTATTATCGAATTGTTGTTCGATGAAGCATATCTTACAGTTAAAGAGCTTATTTTTTTGGGAATAAAATTTGTAATGCCTCTAAAGGTACTAAAACTGGGCTTAAAAAATACATCTTCTTCTTAATAAATCTAATAAAAATAACTAAAATAAGATTATAGATTGTGAAATATTTCACAAAATAAGGGGGCAGCAATATGGAACAGTGGATACCAATATTGTTAATGTTTATAGTTGGCTTAGGCTTTGCTCTTGTTTCTTTAGGGCTGTCATACTTACTATCTCCTAAGAATCCCACTATTGAGAAGCTTATGCCTTATGAGTGCGGCATCTCATCAGAACATGAACCTTCTCAGAGGTTTCCCATAAAATTTTATATGGTTGCAATGTTATATATTGTTTTCGATATAGAAATAATATTTCTTTTACTCTGGGCTACAAGGTTTTATCAATTGGGTTGGTATGGCATTGCTGTTATAGGAATCTTTACATTATTTGTTCTTGAAACATTATATTATGTTTGGAAAAGAGGAGTTTTAGACTGGAATACTTCTGGAAGGTTAAGATATTATAAAGAAGTAAAGGATGCTGCATAATGTTTGCTCCTGATAATATTTTTACTACCACATTAGATAAAGCAGCAAGATGGTCACGAACTCAATCAATGTGGCCTGTAACTTTTGGTTTAGCGTGTTGCGCAATTGAGATGATGGCGGCAGGCTCATCTAAATATGATTTAGCAAGATATGGCATGGAAGTCTTTAGGGCTTCTCCTCGACAAGCTGACCTCATGATAGTTGCCGGAAGGGTATCTCAAAAAATGGCTCCAGTTCTTAGACAAGTTTATGATCAAATGGCAGAACCTAAATGGGTTATTGCAATGGGCGCATGTTCTTCTTCTGGAGGGATGTTTAATAATTATGCACTTGTTCAAGGGGTAGACCAGATAGTTCCAGTTGATATTTATGTACCAGGATGCCCTCCTGGTCCACAGTCTCTTATGCACGGAATACTCACTCTGCATAAAAAAATAATGGAAGGTGAAATAAATCGATGATTGAAGAAGAAGTAGTTAATATTCGATCTGAAGATCTTCACAAAAAAATTTCTGAAATAAAAAATGCAGGATACGAAATGTTAGTTGACCTTACAGTTGTCGATTGGTATAGAAAAAGAGACAATAGATTTGAATTGGTGGTTAATCTACTTTCTCTATCTAAGAAAAAAAGAATTAGGATATTTTCAGATATTCCTAATGAAAATCTTGAATGCAAATCATTAACTGATATTTATCCTGGTGCTAATTTTTATGAAAGAGAAGCTTTCGATATGTACGGAATTATATTTTTAGGACACCCAGATTTAACTAGAATATTAATGCCTGATGACTGGATAGGTCATCCACTTAGAAAAGATTTCGGATTAGGAAAGATCCCTGTTCAGTTCAAGAATGCTCCAAAGGTTTAGATTATGGATGATAAAGAAAAAAAGCAAAAAGAAAATATTCAAGACTCAGAATACTGGGCAACAAATGCAGAACAAGGTGGTTGGAGCTTAAGTTCTACTGATGAAGGTAGTCAAGAAATGGAGAAAGAAGAAACTCCTGAAGAATTAGATATACAAATGGGAAAAGAGATAATAGATGATTACATTGATTCAGAAACACCCTCTTCTGAAGATGAAAGAATGATTGTAAATATGGGCCCTCAACATCCATCTACACATGGCGTCTTGAGGCTTCAAGTTGAGCTAGAGGGGGAGATAGTAAGGAGAGTAAAGCCAGTGATTGGCTATTTGCACACTGGGATGGAAAAGACCGGTGAGTCTTTAACATACTCACAAGGCTGTACAAATACTACAAGAATGGACTACCTATCTCCTTTCTTTAATGAGTTGGTATTTTCACTCACAACCGAAAAGCTTCTAGATATTGAAGTCCCTGAAAGAGCTAAGCAAATAAGGATATTAATGACAGAGCTTAACAGAATCACCTCTCATTTAGTTGCTCTTGCAACAGGAGGAATGGATATAGGGGCTATCTCTATGATGGTATTTGGATTTAGAGAAAGAGAATTGATCCTGAACTTTTTTGAAAAGACTACTGGTTTAAGAATGAATCATAATTATATAAGACCGGGAGGTATTGCTGCAGACCTTCCCGATGGGTGGGAGAGAGATGTTCGGGAGATATTAGAAGAAATCCCAAAAAAACTTAAAGATTACGACCAAATGCTCTTAGATAACCCAATTTGGAATGGAAGATTAAGGAATGTAGGTATATTAACTACTCAGGAATGTTTTGCTCTTGGAATTACTGGACCAAGCCTTAGGGCTTCAGGGTATGATTGGGACTTAAGAAAAGTACAACCATATTCTGGAATTGAAAAATTCGAGTTTAATGTTCCTATTCTGAATGAGTCCGATGTATTTTCTCGTTGGAGAATAAAAGTTTTAGAAATTCAAGAAAGTTTAAAGATAGTTCGTCAAGCTATGGAAACAATGCCGAAAGGTGACTATCGGATTGATGACAAAAAGGTGACTCCACCCCCTAGAAAAAGATTAGATGAATCTATGGAGGCATTGATCCATCACTTTAAATTATTCACAGAAGGCTTTAAAGTAAAAGAAGGAGAGGCGTATGTTGCTGTGGAGTCTCCAAGAGGAGAGCTTGGTTGCTATATCGTTTCAGATGGTTCTTCTAAACCATATAAAATGCATATTAGAGGCCCTTCATTTTGTAATTTGCAAGCTCTTCCAGTTATTATGTCTGACAGCCCCATTGCTGATGCGGTAGCCTCAATAGCTTCACTAGATCCAGTCATAGGAGATGTTGATAGATGAGTTGGAAAAAAACTTTAATCACTGAAGCTAAAAAACTTATTGACATGTATCCAGAAAAAAGATCTGCCTTAGGCCCTTTATTATATTTAGCTCTAAGAGAGGAAGGATATATCTCTAATGAAGCCATGAGTGAAATTAGTACTCTTATAGGGATTACTGAAGCGCAGGTACAATCGGTTGCAACATTTTATTCAATGTATAAACAAGAACCAGTTGGCCGGTACCTAATTAGTATTTGCAAATCGGTCTCATGTGAAATAAGTGGAAGCAGTGTTGTTAATAAAGAACTAATGGAAGCAACAAACCTTAATCATTTAGAATCTGATGAAGATGGAATTTTTACTATTGAACAGGTTGAATGTATAGGAGCTTGTGGCGGGGCGCCTGCCATTCAGGTTAATTATGAAACTATTGAAAATATTAAGGAAGGAAAAGTATCCGAACTCTGTAATTGGCTAAAAACAGAGCAACCTAAAGTAATTAATTCAGATGAGATCCAAAATAAGTTTGGAGGAATAACGTCTTTTGATTGGGGAATTCATGACAATTCTGGAACCACAGGTCCTTATCCGGGATTTCAAGGTTATAAAACTACTGGAGAAAGATTATGAGAGAAAAGAGATTACTAACTAAGCATATGTATGAGAATCCTCTTGATAGTCATACTATAAAATCATATATTAATAATGGTGGGTATGAAGCACTAAGACTAGTCCTTAAAGAATCAAGTCCTGAAAAAGTTTTAGATGAAGTTAAAGATTCAAACATACGTGGAAGAGGAGGGGCAGGTTTTCCTACAGGGACAAAATGGGGATTTCTAGCAAAAGAAGAGCCAAGGTATCTCGTTATTAATGCAGACGAGTCAGAGCCCGGAACATTTAAAGATAGGATCTTATTAGAAAGAGACCCTCATCAAATAATTGAGGGAATGATAATTACCTCATATGCATCTAATATATCAAAAGCCTTTATTTATATAAGAGGTGAGTATGCAAAATCTGCAAGAAGAGTTCAAGCTGCTGTTCAAGAAACTTATCAAGAAGGTTTTCTTGGAGAGAATATTCTAGGTACAGGTTTTTCTTTAGAAATAGTCGTTCATTTAGGGGCAGGGGCATATATATGTGGAGAAGAGACCGCTCTCTTGAATAGTCTTGAAGGCAAAAGAGGGGAACCTAGACTTAAGCCACCATTCTTTCCTGCCGCTATGGGATTATATAACAAACCAACACTCGTTAATAATGTCGAAACTATTTCTGCGATACCTTGGATACTACAAAACTCAGGAAAAGCATATTCAAAGCTAGGGGTAGAGGGTTCTGCAGGAACACGAATATTTAGTCTATCTGGTCATGTAAATAAACCAGGTAACTATGAAATAGAAATGGGTTGTACATTTAGAGAATTCATGGAAGACCTCGGAGGAGGGGTTTTGAAAGGGAAGAAAGTAAAAGCCTTCATACCAGGAGGAGCTTCTGCTCCTTGGTTCACAGGAGGCCAGTTAGATGTCAAAATGACAATTGATGATGTTGCAGC
>Ga0114999_10005983_pt1 | contig 14177 bp, 6 predicted proteins | sample ArcticOcean_MG_C_3_FD_89820 | JGI IMG/M metagenome (GOLD analysis project Ga0114999, IMG submission 89820) | Marine microbial communities from western Arctic Ocean - ArcticOcean_MG_CB8_126 | ecosystem: Environmental > Aquatic > Marine > Oceanic | place: Arctic Ocean: Canada Basin | collected...
ACCTCCAATGGTTTGTCGGCTTTTTCCCAGAGCAAGGTGCTCAGCTACGAGCGGGCCGGTCGCAGCGAGGGGCTCAACAAACGCCAGCGCGTCTTCGAATTCGGATTGAAACCGACGTTGAATGCCGACGAGGGTTTTGTTGGCGACCTGGCGCGCTATATCCAGATTGTAGCCACGGCCAGCGACCTGGGACAGGCCGAAGAGATAAGCGAAGCGACCTGGAGCAGCTTGCCCGCAGACGAGCGCGGCGATGTGCTCTACTTCCGCAGCGAGCAGTCGGGGACCGAACGTTTGGTCGACAAAGAGGAATACGACGCTCTCGCTGCCCAACAGCAAGGGACCGTCCGCCACTATCGTCGCGAGCGTCCTCGTCTAGCGGAGGTGGAAGTGTGGGCGGTCGGCGACAATATTAGCCTAGACATTATAGACCGGGGTGGGCAGATTGTCGGCTACGGTAATTTGGGGGCTGAGGTGCTGACCCTCGACGGCGATTATACTACGTTCTGGGCAGTGGAGGTCGGTTTTTCGTCGTTGGGATTCAGTGGCAACCTCTCAGATGTTGTGGTGCAAGATCCCATCCGCGAAATTCTCCTGGACTTAGGGGCCTGGTACTGGGTCGACCGCCTACTGTTTGTCTTTGACAAACAGTCCTCGGGTGGGGCTTTCCCCAACTACATAGTCAAACTTTCAGATGGCAGCCTGGCGCCGGATGGCAGCCTGATTTTCACGACCCTGGGCGAGCGCGGCAAGAGTGGGATCGAAGAGCAAGAGAACCAACGCTTGTTCTACCAGGAGAATCCCTTCCCCCTGACCAGAGCGCGTTTTTTAAAAGCAGATTATCGCATTTTACAGAGTTCGATCCGCTCTGGTATAAGGGAGATTCAGATCTACGGCCAAGGGTTCATCCCGCGCCTGTCTACTACTTCCGAAATGATCGAGTTGGGCAGCAGACCGCGCATTCTATCCAATATTTCTTGGGATGCCGATGTTCCTACCGGCACTCAGTTGCAGATTCGCACCCGCACCGGCAACGATACCAAGGACTTGATCCGTTATTTTAATAATACCGGCGGCGAAGTCTCCTCAGAGGGCTACCGCAAATTGGCCAGCTTTCAAAAAGGTGATTCGCTAATCTCGCAGATTCCTGGAGATGATTGGAGTAATTGGAGCCCCTTCTACGAGAATTCTGGCGCTCCCATTGCTTCGCCCAGCCCGCGGCGCTTTGTCATGATTCAGGCTACGCTGCTCTCCGATGATCCCGAACAGGCTGTGGCCCTGCATAATCTACATATCGATTTGGAAACGCCCCTGGCCGACCGTATTTTGGGAGAAATAGCGCCGCGCACGGTGCAGAACAGCGGTCAGCGCGAGATCGTCAACCTGTACCTAGAGCCAACTTTTGCAAGCGGTAACCGCGGTTTCGATCAGGTACTACTCGTTGTACCGCCAGGTGTCGAAATGGACTTGCTCGACGTGCGCGTGGGCGCCGAGAGCGAACTCGAGAACGACGGGGGATTGCTGTACTCGTTCGATGAGATAGAGCGCATTGACAGTGGTCCCGATTCGCTGTGGTTGCGCTTGCCCCAAGCGGTCGAGGTTGGGTCGACAGATATGGTGGCCTTGCGCCTAGCCGGCTCGTTTTTTTTGGCGAGCAATGCCTTTACTGTCTCGGTCGGTTTGGGCGCCGACGCAGAGCAGGTGTGGCAGCGGGTAGATGCGGGTGATGTCGTCGCTTTTGCCCAAGGGCGGGACTTGGTCGTGCAAACGCCGTTTGACGGCGGTTTGGTTGGAGATGTGGAAGCGGCCCCCAATCCATTTACGCCCAACGGCGACGGGATCAACGACCAAGTACGCTTTTCCTTTCCCGTATTTAAAGTCCAGGGTGATAAAGCACTGATTATTGAAATCTACGATCTCAGCGGCCGCCTGATGGGCCGGACGGAGAGGGTGGTGGGCAATGTCGCCGGACAGCAAAGTGTGGAATGGGACGGGCGCGATGGAGAGGGGAAATTGGTAACCCCCGGTATATATGTTTGCCGCGTGGGGCTGAACGTAGACGATGAGAACGCCGAGCGGACAATGGTCGCCAAACTGGTCGCCGTGGTTTACTGATCCCGCTCGCCATCCACTGTTTGCTGTGCCAAGTCGACCAACCGCTGGCGCAGTGTGGCATTGTCCGGTGTGAGTTGGAGCGCTTTGCGGTATGCTGCAATTGCTTTGCCCCAACGGTGCCGCGCTGCGAAGAACTGGCCTAAGCGGATATGGACCTGAGCATTGTCGGGGTAGTGGTGCGCGGCCTGCTGCAGTAAGGCCAGGGCGCGATCGGTGGCATTGCGGGCGAGGTAAAGTTGGCTTATTTCCAGCAGGGCTGTCAGATTCTGCGGAGCGAGTTCCAGAGCGCCGCTGAATTGAATAAGTGCCTCGTCGCTGCGGCCATTTTGATTGTAGAAATAGCCGAGGGCGAGGTAAGATTCCAAGTCGGACGGTTGTAGGCTCTGTAGTCGTTCGTAGTGGGCTATTGCCGCTGCCGTTTGTCCGGATCGTGCTAGGGCGCGTGCGGCCCCACGCCGGGGGATAACGTCGTCGGGGTGGTTTTTGAGGACGGCCAGGTACTCGGTGGCGGCGCGGTGGTAGAGTTCGCCTGTGAAATAGGCATTCCCTAGGTTGAGGCGAATATCCATGCGATTGGGATAGAGTTGGGCGGCCGGTTTGAGCACGGCGGCAGCAGCGCGGTAATCGGCCGCAAAAGCGTAGGCGGTGCCCAGACTAAAGAGAATTTCAGCGTCTTCAGGCGCCATATCGGCCGCCTTTTTCAGCGCCTCGATGCCTGCGGCAAGGCGTTTTTTTTCTATATAGGCATGCCCCAAATTGTAGTAGTGCTCCGCATCTCCACTCATTTCCATAGCGCTGACCGTCCAATTGGTCCACACGGTTAGTAGCAGCACCACTGCTCCCCACAAAAGCTTTGTTCGATGGCGATGGCGAAGGCGCACTGCACTGGCCAATTGCGAGACAGCGAAAGCGGCGAAGAGCAGGAGGAAGGGAATTAGCGGCAGGCGGTAACGGGCAGTGACAAAGAAGAGGACGACACCTGCCGCGTAGGAAAGGGTCAGGCCAATGAGCAGGCGCACCGATCTATCACCGGTGCGGGCGGCAAGGAAAAGGCCGACAATGGCCAATGGGCCGACCAGACCGAAGGGAAAGGCCAGGACATATTTCCATAGGACAATGGCTAATAGATGAGAATAGTTGCGGAAATAGTAGATATTCTGATTGCGCGCAATTTCGTCACCGCTCCAGAATACGGCAAATTTGGTGGCCACTAGACGAGCGTAATGCAGTGGTTGGGTATGGATGTAATTCCAGGATTGCTTAAAGAAAAAAGCTGAACTCTCGGCGCCGCTGTCATAACCGGCGATATGCGCCTGATCCATCAAGTCCAGCCACTCCTGGCCGGGGCGAATCTGCACAGTAGCTGGATAGTTGGGGTTGTTGCCCAGGTAGAAATTGACGCCAGCGTTCCAGGAGATGAGAACGAATTCATTGCCGACTATATAATTGCGCCAGCTCACCGGAGCGATGACCAGGAAGAGCCCAGCACCCAGACTCAATAGTTTGAGTCCGGCGCGTTGTCTTCCCCCAGGTCTAGCGACGAAGTAGATCCAAGCGGCGAGAAAAGGCAGGGTGATGAGAACGGTGGCTACGTTGAGGGCCGTCAGGCCGAGTAAGAGACCGGGCACAATCCAGGCCAGAGGGTGTTCTTTGGCGGCGCTATTGAGCACGACCAAAACAACAGTTAGGAAGAGCAGGACGGCGGCAGAGGCGGGCAGGATTTCGGCGTCGAAATAGATGGCCGGACCGTAGAGCGCCAGCGCGCCGGCGGCACCAAAGGCAACGCGGCGGTCGAAGAGACGTTGGCCGATCAAGTAGAGTAGGGCACAGGAAAAGGCGCCGAAAAGCGCTTGGACAAAACGCATGGCCAGGAAGAAATGCTCGCCAGCAAGCCAGTAAATGGTAGCGGCAAACCACGGATAGAGAGGTGGTTGCCAGAAAGGCCCTGGTTCGTAGTCGAGCCAGTTTCCTGCGGCGATGAGGCGGGCTTGTTCGGTGTAGGTCTGAGCGTCGACTACGGGCGAAGTGAAGAAGGGGTTATCGGCGATTTCGAAAATGTACAATAGGCGCAGAGCGAGGGCGAGGGCGAAAACGAGTACAAGATTTTTTGAAATTGGCATGCAGTATAACGTTTTTCTGCGAGGTGCGTTTTTCTACGAGAACTTCATCGGACGCTAGTTTTTAAATTTCATCGAAATAAATAAAGGCATAGATGGCGCAGGGGCAAAACATAAAAGAGAACGAGACGAGGTGGGAGGATTACATCGGCACTATAATCTCCGCTGTCTCGCCGCGCAGCATTTTGCTGGGGGCGGTGCTGGCTTTCCTGCTCAATTTCTTTGACGCCTACGCCACCACGATGATTCGCGGTTCGTATCTCAGTCTCAATTTTAGTACGCCGGCGACGCTTTTCTTCTTTTTCTTTGTCGTAATGTTGGGGGGGCTAGTAGCGTTGATCCGTCGCTCTTTAGCACTGACGCAAGCCGAATTAGTCACCATCTACATCATGCTGCTGGTGGCCTGTTGTATTCCTGGTATGGGCTTCACCCAATTCATTATTCCTTGCCTAGTCGGTTCGGCCTATTACGCCACGCCGGAAAACAATTGGGATTTCCTCTACAACCAATACATCCCCAGCTGGATGGTTCCTCAGGGCGAAAATGTAGCGCGCTATTTCTTTGAAGGATTGCCTACGGGAGCACCCGTGCCCTGGGGAGCCTGGATTGTGCCGCTGAGTTATTGGTATGGTTTCTTTATGGCATTGAGCCTGGCAATGATCTGCTTGATGGTAATTTTGCGCAAGCAGTGGGTCGACCGCGAGAAACTGGTTTACCCGTTGGTACAAGTGCCCATGGAGATGCTCAAACAAGAAGGAGAGGAGATAATCGGTGCGGCCTTCTTTAAAAATAAAGCCATGTGGATAGGCTTTGCGTTCTCCTTCATCATCTTGAGTCTCGATGGGCTGCACTCGTATTTCCCCTCCTTTCCCCAGATTGGGCGCAGTGCGTCTCTGCCTTTATTTCGCGACAGCGTGAGCCTGGATTTCTGGTTTAGTCCACCGTGGATAGGTTTCTTCTACTTTGTCAACCTGGGCATTTCCGGCTCCATTTGGTTTTTCTACGTGATTACCACTTGCCAGCGGGGTTTGTTTAATGTCATCGGTTTGCAGTCGACCGAGCGCATGGATCTCTATTCGCGCGATCCCTACCTGGCGCATCAGGGCATGGGCTCGATGATTGTCTTTGTGCTTATCGGCCTGTGGGTTAGTCGTGGTCATCTGCAAGACGTATGGAACACGGCCTGGGGTCGTTCTGAAATTGACGACAGCGACGAGATGTTGTCGTATCGTCAGGCTTTCGTTGGCCTAATCACCGGCCTGGTGCTGGTGTGGCTGGGTTTGTGGTTAGCCGGCCTACCGCTGCATCTGGCGGCCATGTTTGTTTTTGGAGCCATGGTCTTGTTCATCGGTCTAACACGGGTGGTAGCAGAAGGCGGCATCCCGGCCATGCGCCCGCCGATCATGACTTCGACCTTTGTCATCTCCGGTGCCGGTGCCTCGGCGCTGGGTGCGTCGGGGTTGGTGGCATTGGGTTTTTCTTACGGTTGGCACTCGGAGATTCGCTCTTTCGTCATGTCGTCGGTGGCCAACGGTTTGAAGATGGGCGAGGTGATCAAGGGCTCAAAGCGGCGCCTGTTCTGGGCCGTGGTGCTGGCCATTGTGGTGAGCATTGCCGGTTCGTCGTATATGACGCTGTACCTGGCCTACAAGTACGGGGGCATCAATCTAAATCCGCTGTTCTTTGGCTGGGGCGCCGCTACATATGGTCCCAAAGACATGGCGGCGCGCATTGCTAGCGAATTGGGAGGACCGAATTGGGAGGCGTGGCTGTTCATGGGCATTGGCGGGTTAGTGATGGCTTTGCTGATGTGGGCGCGACACTTCTTTCTGTGGTGGCCCTTACATCCTTTGGGCTATACGATTAGCGCCAATTGGAAGACCGGTCATATTTTTTGTGCCGCAATTGTGGCCTGGTTATTAAAATTAGTTATTCTCAAATACGGCGGACCCAAATTATACCAGGATACTAAACCCTTTTTCTTAGGCTTGATTTTGGGCGAAATCATGGGGGCCGGCGCGTGGTTAGTTCTAGACTATTTTACTGGACATACGGATAGTTTCCTCACCCAGATATGAGAAGGAGTCAGTTATGGGCATGCAACCAGTAATGTTCATGGGGCAGATTCAGGCATTTGAGAACGACGGCACGGATTATATCGTCGATCGTTTGTGGGATGGCGGCATCAGAGGAATGGTGTTGGGCGATCTGGTCTTGCGGCACGGCGAGACGCAGGGACCCTCTTTTGCAGCCAATGCAGATTTCTATCAGGATTGCGAAAAAAAACCGCCCGAACTGGCTGCTGCATTGGAGGCTCCTAGTCGCATTTTTGGCGATGCGGTGAAAGCGGCGGCCGATAAGGGTTTTGAAATTTACTTCCACGATTGGGGACAATTCGGCTGGTTTGAATCGGGCTCGTGCCTCAATAATCCGGAGCAGGTGAACTACGGCGTGGCGCGCACGCGGGACACTTTCGCCCAATATCCCGACACCCACGGTTTTGTGTTAGATGGCCCCGAATACGGCTACGAAATCGAACCTCAACACCGCAGCGATGTATTTGAGTGTTTCTGTGTGCACTGCGAGAATAAAGCGCGAGAATTGGGCTACGATTTTGCCGCTATGAAAGCGGCGGCCGAGCGTCTACGGGCTCGTCTGCGCGAATTGAGTCCAGCGGTGATGCGCGGTTTTATAGAGGCGCAGACGGGGCCTTTTGATGCAGTGGATTTACTTTTGCAAGATCCAGTGCTTTTCGATTGGATTCGCTTCAAGACCGATTGTATTCAGCACTACGTTGGTGCATTTTATCGCGGCGTCAAAGAGATCGATCCCAAATTGAAGCTGGCCTGTGGTCCCCGGACCTCGGCCTTTGCATCACTGACCGGCCACAATTATCGGCGCCTGGGCGAGGTAACAGATTTCATTTCCCCCAAGCTCTATTTCTGGCAGCACGGCATCGACGGATTGAAGGGGACGGTGTACCGCTACGCCAAAACATTAGTAGAATTGAACGAGGGCGTAGACGAGGCTTTGGCGCTGGATTTTGTTTTTAAGTTGTTCGGCTTCACTATGCCGGGGGTGCGGACCCTGGACGCATTATCGGAGCCGCTCAACGAAGCTTTTTTCCGCGAGACCGTGCCCGGGGAAATCGCCAAGATGATTTTCCGCACTGGTCCGGTGGAGCGCCTCAAACCGTGGGTTGGCTTGCACCACGGTGGGGTGCGGATTTCGTCCAACGAACTCGAATTGCTCTTGCAAGCTATCGTTGGCAGTGGTCTGCAGAGTCTCATATACTGGCATTACTCGGACATGAGCGAAGAGGAATGGCAGGTGCTGCAAGGATTTATTGGTTAGAAAGCGTTGATAGCAGGTGCAGTATATAAATGGCGCGCACGCCTCGCACTAAGGGCGCTGTGGGCTGGAGAGCCATTGATGACTGTAGAGCTACTAGGGGTAAAGAGATCGGTGCCCCGATCTGAGAATTGCTTAGGGAGAAATCTGTGAGAAAAGAGATCCCGCAGGACTATCAACTACACCTGAGGGATCTAGACGGCAGCGGCGCTAGCGCGGCGGGCAGTGGCATTTCTGCCCGTGGCATCCTGCTTGGGGCGGTGCTGGCCTTTTTGCTCAATTTCTGTGATGCCTATGCTACCATCCTCATCCGCGGCGCTTATCTGACGCTGAATTTCAGCACCCCGGCTGCTCTCTTCATTCTCTTTTTTGTTGTATTGATCGGTGCGTTGGTGGCATTGCTGCGCCGCCCACTGGCACTGACGCAGGCCGAGTTGGCGACCATCTACATCATGTTGCTGGTGGCCTGTTGTATCCCCGGCATGGGCTTTACTCAATTCATCATTCCCTGCTTGGTCGGGTCGACGTATTACGCCACGCTAGAAAATAATTGGGATGTTCTCTACAACCAATACATTCCGCCGTGGATGATTCCCCAGGGCGAAAATGTGGCCCTCTACTTCTTCGAAGGTCTGCCGCCGGGCGAGCAGATTCCCTGGGGCGCATGGGTGACACCGCTGAGCTATTGGTACGGGTTTTTCCTGGCCTTGAGCCTGGCAATGATCTGCTTGATGGTGATTCTGCGCAAGCAGTGGGTGGACCGCGAAAAGTTGGCCTACCCGCTGGTGCAAGTGCCCATGGAGATGCTCCAGCAATCAGAGGGAGGGCTCATAGGCGCAGCCTTCTTTAAAAATAAAGTCATGTGGGTAGGTTTTGTCTTCTCCTTCATGCTGCTCAGCTTCAATGGACTGCACTTGTACTTTCCCTCTTTCCCCGCCATTTCGAGGGCAAGCTCTCTATCCCTGTTCTACGGCTCGGTGAATTTGGACTTCTGGTTCAGTCCGCCGTGGATCGGTTTCTTCTATTTCGTCAACCTGGGCATTTCCGCTTCGGTCTGGTTTTTCTATCTGCTCACCACCTACCAGCAGGGTCTATTCAACTTCATTGGCCTGCAGTCGGCCGAGCGCATGGACATCTACTCGGGCAATGCCTTTATGGCGTTTCAGGGCATGGGTTCAATGATCGTCTTCGTGCTCGTTGGCCTATGGATTAGTCGTGGTCATTTGCAAGACGTTTGGAACAAAGTTTGGGGTCATTCTGAAGTCGACGACAGCGGCGAAATACTGTCGTATCGCCAGGCCGTTGTCGGCCTGGCTGCCGGCCTGGTGCTGGTATGGCTGGGTTTGTGGCTGGCTGGCTTGCCACTGCATCTGGCAGCCATGTTTGTTTTTGGGGCGATGGTCTTGTTCATCGGCCTAACACGGGTGGTGGCCGAAGGCGGCATCCCGGCCATGCGCCCACCGATCATGACTTCGACCTTTGTCATCTCCGGTGCCGGTGCTTCGGCGCTGGGTGCGTCGGGGCTGGTGGCATTGGGTTTTACCTACGGCTGGCACGCGGAGATTCGCTCCTTTGTCATGTCGTCGGTGGCCAACGGTTTGAAGATGGGCGAGGTGATCAAGGCATCAAAGCGGCGCCTGTTCTGGGCCGTGGTACTGGCCATTGTAGTGAGCCTTATAGGTTCGTCGTATATGACGCTGTACCTGGCCTACAAGTACGGGGGCATCAATCTAAATCCGCTGTTCTTTGGCGGGGGTGCGGCTACGTATGGCCCCAAGGATATGGCGCCGCGCATTGCCAACGAGTTGGGGGGAGCGAGTTGGGAGGCGTGGTTATTCATGGGGATAGGGGGGCTGATAATGGCGTTGTTAATGTGGGCGCGGCACTGCTTTCTGTGGTGGCCGCTGCACCCGTTAGGCTATGCGATCAGCGCCAATTGGAAGACGGGGCACATTTTCTGCAGCGCGCTGGTAGCTTGGTTTTTGAAATTGCTCATCCTCAAATACGGGGGGGCCAAACAATATCAGAATCTGCGGCCATTTTTTTTGGGGCTGATTCTGGGCGAGATTGTAGCGGCTGGTATGTGGTTGGTAGTGGATTACATCACCGGGCATATAGGCAGTTTCCTTACCCAGATATGATTGGTAGCTCGCAAAACGGCGTCGATGTGGTGGTTTATTGGTGCTGCGTCAATAGACTACAGAGACGATTTGCGTGGCCGTGGCTCCCTTGTCAGATTCGGCGTCTACATCCAGACCAAAGCGGCAGAGGTAGAGGCCCGGCGGCACGAGTCGCCCGACGTCGTCGCGCCCGTCCCACTCCAATTGCTGAGGGCCGACGGGATTGGAACGCACGTCTTCGATGCGGCGCAGGCGGCGGCCATCGAGGGCGTAGACTTCGACGAAGAGCGTTTTGGTCGAGCTGATTTTAAATATCGAGAAGGCAAAGACCTGCTGGTCGTTGACGCCGTCCAGGTTAGGCGTGAAGGGGTTGGGACTGACGAGGACGTCCTTGATGACCTTTTCGGCAAAAGGAGCTAGCACGTTTAAACTGGTGCCCGCAGCCAGGTCGGTGACATTCTGGCCGTCGGCCCGTTGCCAGGTGATGTCCTCTCCCTGGCGCAGTCCAACGATGATGTCGAAGACATTGCTGGCAGAGAATAACACGGTAGAGAAGCGCAGGGCCAGCAATTGTTCATCGGTGTCGCTGATTACTTCGGGCAGGGTGAGCCAGAGCGAATCAGATCCTGTGTTGACGATCTGAGGGGTTAATTGGCGGGCCGTGCCGTCATCGAGTTGCTCTGTCGAGCCGAGGTGCACGTCGAGCAAGGAAGGGGTCGAACCACGAGGCGCGACGACGAGTATCTGGTCAAAGCCTGGGTCGCGCGTCTGGAAGGTGGGGCGGAGATAGAGGGTAAAAGGTGTTTCGACACCCGTTTCGCTGACTTGTGGTGGCGAAATTTCACCGCCCAGACCAGCGGCTAGAGGATCCTGTAGATTAATTCTGAGATTGCGTAGGAGCACGGCCTGGTCAGCCTGGTCGGACAGCAGCGCCGCCTGGATCATGATGTAGCGCCGCGGGCTGGGCGAGGTGATAGTGGCGCCGGAGACTGAATAGAACTGGCTCCAATTGCTCCAATCGGTGCCGGGTACAGAGATGGCGAGGGAATCGCCGCGCTGGAAACTGGCAAGTTTGCGGTAGCCCTCTGGGCTGACCTCCTTGCCGTTATTGTCGAAGTAATGGAGCTCATCCGCTAATTCATTGCCGGTGCGGGTGCGGATTTGCAATTGGGCGCCATCCGGTATGTCGGCGTCCCATTCTATAGTGCTCAAGGTGCGCGGATTGCGCCCCAATTCCATGAACTCGGATTCGAGCACTACTTCGGGCAGGAGGCCGCGGCCATAGAACTGGATTTCGCGCATGCTGGCACTGCAGCCCAGTCCCGAACAACCGGGGAAGACCTGGATGAGGTATTCGAGCCGGAAGAAGCGCGCCTTGGCCAGGTCGAACTCGACGGCCTGATATTCCCTGATCTCCAGATCGCCAGCCGCTGCGCCGATGGAATTGAAGGCACCCACGCCCTTGGCCGCCACCGTGTTCCAGACGAAGGTGCCGTCGGGAGCGCGGTGGCCGTCGGAGATGCGCGCCGAAAAATTGGGAAAGGGACCTGAGGCTTGGGTTACCTGGTAGATGAATTGGATGCGGTCGAGCCAGAACATATTGCCTAGGTCGATGAAGAGGTTGCGCTCCCCATCGTCGACTGGATTGGCGTAGGCCGAGGGTGTATCCCAAGTGGTAAGATAATTTCCGTCCGCGCTCAATACTTCGCTGCCCAGGCTGCCAAAGCCCTCAAGCCGGCCACCGCGTTGGAGGATGCCCAGCGACAGATTATCGCCCGCGGTCGATACTTCGATGTCGGCCAGCCGCGGCAATTCGCGACGATAGTAGAGGACGGAGCCTTTGGCATTTTCGCTGAGTGCCTGGTATTGGTCGAAGTCGACCAGGCGCTCGCGGCCGGAATCTTCGCGGCGGTAATATTCGATGGTGCCGCGCGTTTCCTGGTCTAATTCTCCATAGCGTTCGGCGCTGACTTGAGTAGCCGTATTGCCGCGGGTGTCGGTCACCTGGATGACCAGGAAGCGGATGGGCTCGCCCTGGAATTTTTCGTCGGCCGGCCGCAGTGGGGCAATATCGAAGGTAAATTCGCGCTGTTCGGTATTGGGCTGTTCGGTGCGGCCGATGCGATTGAAGAGCAGGGTCTTGGCACCGCTGAAAGCGGGCGAACCGTTGGAGGTTAACACATTGAACTGGTAGAAAGGATCTCCCAATTCCTCGTCGACAAAACGCAGGACGACGCTGGTAGCGTTTACCGAGCGGCCCAGATCAATTTCTATCCACCAGTCGCTAAGTGGAGAGTCGATGTTGGGCTCCCAGAAAGTGGAGGGGTCGCCGTCGAGGATGTTGGGCGCGGCGTCGCTGTTGGCAATCACGGCGCTGATCGTGGCGTTTTGGTCAATGGCATTACTGGTGGCCAAGACGCGAGCGGGTTGCACGCCTTCTTCGGTGATTTCTACCGTAGCGGCGGGGAAATTCCAATTGGACCAGTGTTGGGGTTCAATGACGAGCTGATCGGACTCGAGGCGGGAGCCTTGGGCCTGGAGTAGCAAGGGCAAGAACAAGGCGGTTGAGAACAGGAATTTATGCATGGAAGGTGCCTCGTCAGTGGCAGATCTGTTATGGCCATAGGGCGTCTAAAGCCCATACTTTGGATATTTGTTTGGCAACGGGCCTACTAGGTTGGCAATTGACATGAAAATACTCAATCTGAGTGCTTTATAGCAAGTTTGTCAGAAATTTGCTATATGAGCTTGACCGCAGATGAGGAAGTTAAGTAATTTCAACGAGTACATAATAGGCGTTAGAAGTTATTTTGATACTTCGCCACTCTGGCGGCACAAAATTAAGGACGGCATTTGTCGAATTGTAGACGATGATCCAACGCGAACTCCGCAAACTCATCCTGCCGCTTTTGGGACCGGCGTTGCTGCTGCACACCATCTTCTTTGTGGTGCCGGCGCTCAATGCCTTTTATTATTCCACTACCTCCTGGTCGGGCATAACGCCGGAGAAGGAATTTGTCGGCGTAGACAATTTTGTGCGCGCCTTCAACGACCACACCTTTGTTATGTCGATGGAGAATGTGGGTTATTTTTCGGTATTAGGTTTTGTGCTGATTTTCCCCTTGAGCTTGCTCTTCGCCGTAGTATTGTCCAAGAAGCCGCCGTTTGAGCGTCTATTAAAGTTTGTCATTTTCGCGCCGACGCTATTGTCGGTGGTGGTCACTGCGGTACTGTGGGGCAGTATTTTTAATCCGGTCATCGGCCTGCTCAACGAATCGCTGCGCGGCCTGGGTTTGGAAACGTGGACGCAGCCGTGGTTGGGCAGGAGGGGCACGGCGCTGCCGGCCATCACGGTAGCCATGATTTGGCAGGGGTTGGGCACCTATGTCATTCTTTTCCTGGCGGGTTTGCAGAAGATACCCCTCAGTTTTTATGAGTCGGCCGAGCTCGATGGGGCCGATGCCTGGCAGCAATTCTGGCATGTGACGCTGCCGCTGTTATGGGATGTGGTGCAAATTTTGGTGGTGTTGTGGATTATCGGCTCGGTGCAGGCTTTTGCTCTCATCTTCGTCATCACACGCGGTTATCCCAATGTCGCCGAAGTTATCGGCACATACCTTTATTGGGCGGGTTTCCAAGGACAGAGTATCGGCTACGCCTCGGCCATGGGGGTGATCATGTTTTTCTTGGTGCTCACTTTCAGCCTCTTGGTCAATCGGTTGATGCGCCGCGAAACTATCGAGTACTGAGGGCATTATGGCGGATTTGCGCGCAGAGGTTAAGAATTTTTCATTGAAGGCAGTCACTATTTTTCTGCTGACCTTCTACTGCTTGAGTTCGGCGGTGGCCCTGGCTTGGGTAATTTACACCTCGTTCAAGTCTAATGCCGAATTTTTTGCCAGCACCTGGGCTTTGCCCGGGGAGTGGCGCTGGAGCAATTACGCCTACGCCTGGGCCAATGCAGAGATCGGCAATTACTTCTTTAACACGGCCTATATCAGCATTTTGGCTACTGCAGGCACTTTATTGTTGGCGGCGATGGCGGCTTATGTGCTGGCGCGCGTGGTTTTTCCGGCGCGGCAGTTTGTATTCTACCTTTTCCTGACAGCCATGATGGTACCGGCCATGCTCTACCTCTTTCCGCTTTTCGTGCAGATGCGCCACATGCGGCTGACCAACAGTCATTTGGGGCTGATTCTCATTTATATTGCCGGGGGGCTGCCGTTTTCGATATTCGTGCTCACGGGTTTTTTTAGGACCCTGCCCACCGAGATGGAAGAGGCGGCATTGATGGATGGGGCTTCGCCGTGGAAGACGTTCTGGATGATTATGTTGCCGCTGGCTAAGCCGGGGCTAATCACGGTCTCCATCTTCAGTTTTATTAATACTTGGAACGAGTTCTTCTGGTCGCTAATTCTCTTGCGCAGTGGTAAGCTCTACACGCTAGCGCGCGGTCTGCAGACCCTGTTCTGGAATA
>Ga0114999_10005986_pt1 | contig 14175 bp, 9 predicted proteins | sample ArcticOcean_MG_C_3_FD_89820 | JGI IMG/M metagenome (GOLD analysis project Ga0114999, IMG submission 89820) | Marine microbial communities from western Arctic Ocean - ArcticOcean_MG_CB8_126 | ecosystem: Environmental > Aquatic > Marine > Oceanic | place: Arctic Ocean: Canada Basin | collected...
CCTATGAGGACCGATTGAGCCCCTTCGACTGGTCCTTCGTCGGGGGCGAGGACTCGCAGACCTGGGCCAACTACGGAATTACGGCGCTTCCCCATCTCGCTGACCTGATGATCACAGGCCCGGCCCGTTCCACCGGGGTCTCCGAGACGGTGAGTCGCCGTGAGGTATTCACGTGTACGCCCAGCGCGTCCACGCCGGCGCGGCCCTGTGCCGAGTCGATCGTCACACGACTCGTGAGCGAGGCCTACAGGCGACCGGTTACCGCGGAGGATGTCGCGGGTCCGATGTCGTTCTTCGATCGAGCCGCCGCCGAAGGGGGATTCGAGGTTGGCGTCCGGACCGCGCTTCAGGCGATCCTGTCGAGTCCGTCCTTCCTCTTCCGGTTGGAACGAGAACCGTCAGAGATTGCTGACGGCGAGAATTACCGCCTGGACGACATCGACCTTGCGACTCGTGTGTCGTTCCTGCTCTGGGCGACGGGTCCGGACGAGCAGCTGCTCGGGCTTGCGGCGGAGGGACGACTTTCGGACCCGGGTATGCTTGAGCAGCAGGTCGAGCGCATGCTGTCCGATCCCCGTGCAGAGGCGCTTGCCACACGCTTCGCGCATCAATGGCTGCGGTTGCAAGACGCTGCGAAGAATCAGCCGGCACCCTTCTTCTACCCAGACTTCAGTGGACAACTCCGGTCCGACATGGTGCGGGAGACGGAGCTCTTTTTTGAGCATCTCGTTCGCGAGGACCTGAGCTTCCTCGAGATCTTCGACGCCGAGTACAGCTTCCTGAACGAGCGCCTGGCTCGGCACTATGGGATCCCTGGAGTTTCCGGCAACGAATTCAGGCGGGTGCCCTATCCGGACGATGCCCGCCGTGGGGTGTTGGGTCACGGCAGCGTGCTGCTTCTGACTTCGATGTCCGACCGCACCTCTCCCGTGCTGCGCGGAAAGTGGGTCATGGAAGTGCTCATGGGGACGCCGCCACCACCGCCACCCCCCAACGTTCCGGCATTCGACGAGACCGATAGTTCGGCGGACGGGCGTCGACTCACTACGCGCGAGCGGATGGAACAGCACCGGGCCAACCCCTCGTGCAATTCATGCCATCGCTTCATGGACCCCATCGGCTTGGCCTTGGACAACTTCGACGTGACGGGCAGGTGGCGGACTCGGGAGAACATGATGCCGCTCGATACACGAGGCACGTTCTACGATGGCACACCGGTAAGCGTGCTCAGCGAGCTCAGCCAGGCGCTGCTCGAGCGTCCCATCCCGCTCGTCAGGAACTTCACAGCGAACCTGTTGGCATATGCGATGGGCCGGCGCGTGGAGTATTACGACCAGCCTGCGATCCGGGCCATCCAACGAGAGGCAGAGGCTAACGAGTATCGAATGTCGTCGTTCATCTTGGGGGTCGTGCGCAGCGACCCGTTCCGGATGAGGCGATCACAGAAGACGGCGGACCCCGAGGCCGAGCACGAGCAGGCCGAGCACGAGCAAGGGATGTAGAACATGCAATTCATCACCGGAAAGAGTGTCTCTCGTAGGACGTTCGTACGCGGCATGGGTGCGACCGTCGCTTTGCCCTTCTTGGACGCGATGGTCCCGGCCGGGCGCTCGTGGAACGACAGCTTTGCCGCCCCGGAGTACACCCGGCTCGTATGTATCGAAGAGTCGATGGGGTGTGCCGGCGGTAGCGATTGGGGGGACGGGCAGAACCTTTTTGCGCCGGCCAAGCTGGGTCGAGACTTCGAGTTCGCGCCGACGAGCCAGTTGGCGCCCCTCGAACCATATCGGGACTACCTGACCATCGTCAGCAACACGGACTGTCGCATGGCCGAGCCGTATCAGGCCGCGGAGATCGGCGGTGACCATGACCGCTCGACGGCGGTGTTCCTGACCCAGGCTCATCCGAAGCAGACGCAGGGCTCGGACCTCTACCTCGGCACATCGATCGATCAGCTTCACGCGACACGTTTTGGGCGCGACACAGCGCTGCCTTCGCTCGAGTTGTGCACCGAGCCCATCGACCGTGGTGGCGGGTGCGCGTACAACTATCATTGCGCGTACACGACGTCGCTCGCGTGGGCCTCTCCCTCGCGGCCGCTCCCGGCGATCCGAGAACCACGGACGGTCTTCGAACGACTTTTTGGCGCGGGAGGTACGCCCGAAGATCGCGCGGCCCGGCGTCGTACGGATCGCAGCGTGATCGATTGGGTTGCGACGGAGGTGGCGCGGCTCCGCATGTCTCTCGGGGCTGTGGACCGCCTCGCGATGGACGAATACCTAGAGCACATCCGTGAGATCGAACGGCGAATCCAGCTAGTGGAAGAGCGCAATACAAGTGGTGAGGAACGGGGAATGCCGGAGGCCCCGTCGGGTGTTCCGGACTCATGGCAGGAGCACATGAGGCTGATGTTCGATCTGCAGGTGCTCGCGCTGCAAACCGACATGACCCGAGTGATCACGTTCAAGACCGGATTCGATCAGTCCAACCGCTCGTTCCCGGGCAGCGGAACCACCAAGTCGCATCATGGCGCGTCCCACCACGGCAACGTGCCCGCTGACATCATGGATTTCAACCTGATCAACACGTACCGGCTGAGTCAGGTCGGGTATTTCCTGGAACGCATGAAGAACACGATGGAGGGCGACGCCTCGCTGCTGGACAAGACGGCGATCGTTTGGGGCTCGCCCATGGGTGATCCGAACCTCCACAACCACCGTCGATGCCCGCTCATCTTGATGGGCCACGCGAACGGTGCCCTCGAAGGGAATCTTCACTTGAGGGCCCCGGAGGGCACGCCGATGGCGAATGCATTCGTGAGCCTGATGCAGGGAGTCGGCCATGAGATGGGCGGTTTTGGCGACAGCACAGGAGCGCTTTCCTTGTCGTTCCCTCGCGGTGCTGACGCTTCCGGGGAGACGGGCGCATGAGTGCGCGGCACGCCAAGCGTCCGTTGGCCATGACGGTCGCCGTCTTCACCGTGGCGGTGATCTTGAGTGCAGCGCTTGCCGTCGATACGGACCTTGTGGACGCTGCCCGACGAGGTGAAGTGGAGGTAGTCCAGACGCTGCTCGCGAAGGGTGCCGACGTCAACGCTGCCGAAGGGGACGGCCTCACAGCTCTGCACGCGGCTGCGGAGCAAGGCCACGTCGAGGTCGCGGAGCTGCTGATCTCAGCGGGGGCTGAACTGGAGGCCTCGACCCGCATCGGTCAGTACACGGCATTGCACCTCGCCGCTCGCCGCGGGCATGGATCTGTGGTGCAGGTGCTCGTCGGGGCCGGGGCAGACGTCTATGCGACCACGAGCAATAGCGGGGTCACGGCCCTACACCTGGCGGCTGCGGCCGTGGGAGGTGAAGAGGCGGTGGCGGCGCTGTTGGACCACGGCGCGGATTCTGATGCGCGCGAAGCCTCCGCGGGACAGACGCCGCTGATGTTTGCGGCTGCCTACGACCGCGTGGCAGCTGTCGGCGAACTCTTGAGAGGTGGGGCGGATCCGGCGATCGCGACGGAGGTCATTGATGTGCTCCGGAGTGTTGCGATCGATGAGGAGGCGGATCGCCGGCTTCAGCAGATGATGACTTCGCTGCGTGCTGTGGACGGGGAGCCCGGCGACTGGGAGCCGACGCCCGCTCAGGTGCAGGCGGCTGTACGAGCACAACGGGAGTTCCTTCTCACCGACGATCCCATCGGCGACTTCTCACCGGGTGATCTGGTGAACTACCGACCGGATTACCCGGGGGGGCCGGAACTGGCGCGTCCTCCGTACCGAGAGACACTCGTGGGTAAGACGGGTGGCATGACGGCGCTCCTGCACGCGGCGCGCGAGGGCCACGTGGAGTCGGTGCGCGCGTTGCTCGACGGCGGTGCAGACGTCGACCAGGTGAGCGGGGGCGACCTGACGAGCCCCCTCTTGATCGCCGCACTCAACGGGCAATTCGACGTGGCGCTGTTGCTCATCGAGCGCGGCGCGAATCCAGATTTGGCGGCCTCGACTGACGGGGCTACTCCACTCTTCGCTGTGCTCCAGACGAACTGGGCGCCGCAGTCGAACTACCCGCAGCAACGCGCACAGGATCATCAGCGAGCGGAGCACTTGCAGGTGCTCCGGGCTCTCTTGGAGGCCGGCGCGGACCCCAACCCCCGACTCAATACTCATCTGTGGTATTGGGAGTATGGGCTAACCAAGCTCGGGATCGATCTGCAGGGCGCGACGCCGTTTTGGCGTGCGACCTTCGCGCAGGATCTCGAGGCCATGAAGCTGCTCGCTGCGTACGGCGCAGACCCGGATATGCCTACGTCGTGGCCGGCTCCCGGCATGAGGGAGCGTCGGCAGCAGGATGGGCGCCAACAAGAAGACTCGGCGCTCCCCACGATGCCCGAGGGTGTGCCGAATGCGTATCCCGTGCACCTCGCGGCGGGTGGTGGGTGGCTCGGGCTCGGCGCCTTCAGTGTGCGAAGCGTGCCCGGCCAGTTCATGACTGCTCTGAAATACCTGATCGACGAGCACGGCGCTGATGTCAATTTGAGGGACTCGTGGGGTTACACGGCACTTCACTACGCAGCGTCGCGAGGGGACAACGAGATGATCCGCTACCTGGTGGAGCAGGGGGCGGACGTGGGTGTCATCACGCGTCTCGGGCAGTCCACTGCCGACATGGCCCGCGGAGGGCGGGCGGGTTTCTTCACCCGAGTGGCGTACCCGGAGACCGTTGAGCTGCTGGAGAGCCTAGGCTCGACGCTGGAGTGCTTGCACACTCACTTCCTGGACACCGGGGACTTCTGCCCCGGTGCCGGCACGAATGATCGCTGGGCGGTCGAGTCACAGCCACGCAGGAAGGGTGGTCGCTAGACTAGGGTAGGCTCGACTGTGCTCGGTTCACTGCAGTCCGAGTTGATGCCTGAGAGCCTCATCGATTTGCCCGATACGGTCGGGGTCCAACCTGCCAATGCGGTCGGCGTGGCGGATCTCGATGGTGGCGATTTTGGTCGGTCGAATCACCGACGGGGCCGGTAGCCCGAACTCAGCGTGGTCGTCGCCGAAGGAGACGTCTCCGGGCCACGGTCGGTTGCTCGTGATCATCACGACCCAGAGTAGGCGTTCTCTCTCTCCGATCCCTCCCTCAGAGACCACGAGTGCCGGACGGTATTGCCGGGTCTCATGGTCAGTGTAGGGAAACGGGACACGCACAATGTCACCCCGCTCAAAGGTCGGCATACGCTTTCCGGTCGGGCGTCCCCCTCCCACTCTTCGAATGTACCGAAGGGGTCCTCTGGTAGGTCCGACGGCGCCTTCATCAGCATGACACGGCCCCCGTCGGCGATCTCATACACGATTTCATCGCCCGCCTCTAGACGCAGGGCAGACCGAACCGGTTTGGGTATGGTCGTTTGAGCCTTTCGCGTGAGTTTGCTCTTGATCATGCCTGGTCTCCGACGGGGTGATATCACAAGGTAAGGAAAATCCTTACCTTGGGTAATCCCGGCTCCGCTCTAATCGCTGCGAGCGGCGGCCCCTGTGAGGCCGCTCGCGCCGCCTGGGTCTGTGGGCACGGATACCCTCCACGATCGCTACGAGACTTCGGCAACCCAGCACTAGCGTACGATCTCGCGGATCACCCCGTCCTGTTTGTTCAGGACGAAGACCCGTCCAGCGGGCCCGGTGCCGAAGTGAAGATCGGAGCGCGTCGCGACATCCCGGCCCTGTTCGGCGTTTTTGGTCTGTATGAGCTGGAGCAGCGTCTTTGAGCCTCCGGGGGTACGGAAGAGCACTCTGCCCATCGCGTTCTGACCGCCCCTGGGGAGATCGTCTGCGTCGATGTGGAAGATTTCGCCGCTGGGGAAGTCGCCAAAAAGGACCCGGTCCTGCAGTTGAGGGACCGAACCCTCCCGGTGGACCACGACGCCGGTGACCGCCGCTTGGCGCTGCAGCAGCGGATCCAGCTGTCCGTATTCAGCCACCGGATATGTGATGCCCGCCTCTCCTCGTGGGTTTGCCAGGTCGACTGCGGACCGACTCACGAAGCGGAAGCTCCCTTCCCATGAGTTCCAACCGAGGTTGGCGCCGGCCGTCACGAGGCTGAGCTTCTCCACGATGTTCTGGCCGATATCAGCAACGAAGAAATTCCCGTTCTCTGGATCCCATCCAAATTGCTGCGGATTACGAAGGCCCGATGCGTAGATCTCGCCTAGGGTGCGGTCGTTCTCGTCCTGCGCATATGGATTGTCGGAGGGCACTCCATACAGGCCGTTCGCACTGTTCGAGCCTAGCGGGTCGATACGAAAGATCTTGCCGAACGCGGAGCCTAGGTTCTGTGCGAGATCCATTGGATCGCCCCCGCTCCCTCCGTCCGCGATACCGACGTAGAGCATCCCGAAATCGGCATCCCCAGGTGCGGAGTGCGGATTGAACGCGATGCGTCCCCCGTTGTGATTGCCGAAAGGCTGTTCCAATCGGATCAGTTGGCGTGGCAGGCCCCCGTCGTAAGCGCCTGCTTCCGGGTTGAGTGCCGTCCACTCGAGCAGGACGGTGTCGTGAGCGTCCTGGCCTCCACCTGGAGTGAAGTCCGGAGTTGGTCCGGTGTCTTCGGTATCGGTCCAGATGTAGAGCTTGCCGTAACCCGGCGTGCCCTGCTCGTTGAACTGCGGATGGAGCGCGAAGCTCTGCATCCCCCGCTCCCTTCCCGACGCCTCGACAGGGATACCCCATGCGGGCGACTTCACGTCCAAGTAGAGCGAGACGCGACCGCTATAGGTGACGGTGTAGAGTGGGCCCGTCATTTCATTGACGAACATTCGGCCACTGCCGGGCTCGTCGACGAGCAGCATGGGCCGAGCAGGCGCGCCATCGACGTCCGGGAGTGAAGCGAACTCTCCGTAACCCACGATGACGAGGCCCTCGGAGGTGTTGATCGGGTTCGGGAACGGATCGTCGGTGTTCTGGGCTAGGGCGGGCGTAACGATCAACAGGGCCGCTGCGGCGAAGCGGTTCATGGACATGCGGCTCGGGTCCTCTGGTGTTCGGGCGGGGATGAGGCCTCATCTTAGCCACAACGGCGGTCCGCGTGCCACAACCGCGTTGAGTTAAACAGAGCCAGCCACCTGCGGGTCGTACTAGGTCGCAGTATAGTGTCGTGAAATATCGAGAGTGTCGTTGACTTCCCGAAGGCCAAGTGGGGGAACATATGCTGAACTCCATCTTTGAGCACCGCTTCCTGACTGTGCTCGCACTGCTACCGTGCCTCTTGCTCGGCGTCGGCCTGGAGCAGGTTGAAGCCCAAGAAGACGAGGGCTTCGAGTACGAGACGCTTCGGTCTCCAGTCGCCGGCCTGCGCGGAGTAGTGGCCACGAGTCAGCCGCTCGCGTCGAACGCCGGTCTCGACATTCTGAAGGCGGGTGGTAACGCGATCGACGCGGCCGTCGCGACTGCCGCGGTGCTTACAGTGGTCGAACCGCAGAGCACGAGCCTGGGCGGAGATGCGTTCATCATGGTGTATATCGCCGCCGAGAAGAAGTTGGTCGGCCTGAACGCGAGTGGCCGGGCACCGTATGCGATGACCCTCGACGCTCTGAACACCAAGCTCGATGAGCATGAGATGGACCGGATCCGTGGCATTTACTCGGTGACCGTTCCTGGTGCCGTCGACGGCTGGTTCGAAGTGCTGGAGAAGTACGGCACCATGAGCATGGCCGAGGTGCTCGCACCCGCGATCTACTATGCTGAGAATGGCTTCCCGGTATCGCCCATCATCGCCGACGCATGGCGGTCGCTGGAGAGAAACGAAGAGCCGTCGACCCGCGCCACGTGGCTCATCGACGGAGAACGAGCGCCCAGGGCTGGTGAAGTATTCCGGAACCCCGACCTCGCCAACACGTTCAGAATACTCGGTGCACAGGGCAGGGATGCCTTCTACAAGGGCGAGCTCGCGGAGACCATGGTCGCGTACTCGAACGAGCACGACGGCTTTTTCACGATGAAGGATTTCGCGGATCACACCTCGACCTGGGTCGAGCCCATATACGCCGACTATAAGAACTACCGCCTGTATGAGTTGCCGCCGAACGGTCAGGGCATCGCAGCGCTGGAAATGGTCAAAATCTTGGGCAACGTCGATCTCGGTGCGATGGGCCATAACTCGGCCGAATACCTCCACCACCTGATCGAGGCCAAGAAGTTGGCGTACGCCGACATCGACAAATGGAATTCCGACCCCGAGTTCAACGACCTACCGGTGCGAGAGATCATCTCCACCGAATACGGCCGGAGTCAGTTCGAGCGCATCAATCCGATACAGGCGATGGACCGTCCGGACTCGGGGCTCAACGGAGATGGGGACACGGTTCTTCTGGAAGTGATGGACAAGGATCACAACGCCGTTTCGTTCATCTACAGCCTCTATTCGGGATTCGGCTCCGGCCTGGTGCCTCCCGGTACGGGCTTCACGTTGCAGAACCGCGGCGGACTGTTCTCTCGTGAGCCTGGCCACCTGAACGTCGTTGAGCCACATAAGCGGCCGTTCCACACGATCATCCCTGCGATGGCGTTCAAGGACGACGAGTTCTTCATGACGTTTGGCGTGATGGGTGGCGCCGTACAGCCACAGCAGCACGTCCAGGTCTTCCTCAACGTCGTCGAGTTTGGGATGAACATGCAGCAGGCAGTGGAAATCCCTCGCATCAACCACGGTGGCGGCCTGAACGTCACGGTTGAACCTGGCATCAGTGAAGAAGTGCTGACTCAACTGGAGGCGTGGGGTCACGTGCTGAGGCGGAGGGATACTCGAGGAGGCGTCGGGGGCGCGCAGGGCATCATGTTCAACAACCTGACAGGGGTCATGACGGGAGGATCGACTCCCCACAAGGACGGGATGGCCGTTGCGAATTAGGGTGACCTGCACACGCGCGCTTGCGTGCCTCTTCGCCCTGGTTCTAACGCTTCCGGCCGAGACGGTGGCGCAGCGTATACGGGGCGTGCCCGAGGACCTGATGCTTCAGGTCATGCCTGACGCGGACAGCTTCGTGGAGTGGGGGGCTGATCCCACCGTGATGCAGGCGTTTCGCGTCGATCCAGCATCGGGTGACCAAAATCTGCTTGGGTACGTCTTCCACACGGCGGATGTGCCGCCCGAGAGGAGAGGATACTCGGGTCCCATAGGAACTGTCGTGGGACTCGGTCTCGACGGCCGTATCACCGGTATGCGCATCACGGACTACCGAGAATCTATGCGGAGTAGTCGTGGCGACTTTTTGCGACCGCGCGGTTTCCAAGAACAGTTCGTAGATAAGCACGTCGGGGACGCCTTCCGCCCCTTCAGCGACGTCGAGAGCATATCGCGGGCGACAGTCAGCGTGCGGGCGCTCTCACTGGGCATGCGCAATGCTGCCCGTCGGGTTGCCGACACATACTTCGGAGTGGAACCGGAGACCCCCGGAGTCATTGAAGATGTGGATGCTCTCAGCTGGCTGGAGCTACGACGGGCCGGCGTTGTGAAGCTGATGACGGTGGAGAGTGACATCGGCTCGGCTGAGATTTCGCTCGTGCACCTCGTCGACGATGCCTTCGGCGAGCGCCTCGTCGGCACGGCCGCCATGGGTAGCGTGAACCGAGCGCGGGCGTCCTCCGGTGGGGGACACGTCTTTGCGTATGGTGTCGATGGGCTGCGGCTGCGCTACTTCAGCCGCAAGGGTTGGTTGGTCGCCCAGGACGGTGACACGATAGAGACCCCTGAGGACCAAGTCCTTCCCTTTGGACTGGCTGCGGGCGGCCTCTTGTACGATCAGGTGCCACTGACCGGCATGATGGTCCTAGACCCCTCGATCGACATCACCAGACCGTTCGAGATTTTATTCGACCTGCGCCCGAACCTGGATCTGTTCGCCGTCGAGTACCTCACGCTCGAAGCGCGCCGTGTCTTGGCTGCTGAAGCATTGGTCGCGTCAGCCGAGCGCTCCACTAGAGCGGCGGAGGCCGCCGAACTGAGAGCCGCGGCCGCGGCAGAGGTACAGCCGGCGGACAACCGCGCCAGCGAAACCGCATCCGCAGACGGCGCTGGCGCTGTGGCGGGTGCAGGGGCATCGGTCACGGCGCCTGGTGCTGGAGGACCAGGAGTCGGACCGACGACAGACGGATCCGCCGACCTGTCGGAGCTCGAACCCCGCGCAGAGACCGCGACGCTGGACGCTCCGGAACTGACCGCATCGGCGGAAGTCCCCACCGCCGCTCTCGGATCGCCCACAACGGCCCAAGGCTTCGACCCGCTCGACTTCCAGTATGCCGAGGACGAGACGATTCTAGCCCGAGTGTTTGAACGCACGCAGGCGAAGCGACTCGGCGCGACGGCAGTCGTGCTGCTTCTCGCGACGCTCGCATTCTTCATGAAAAATCGATCGATCCGCGCGGTCACGCTCGGAGTCACGCTTGTTTTCCTTGGGTGGATCGACGGGGGCTTTCTATCGGTCTCCCACATCACGAGTGGTATCTGGCGCGGACCCTCTGTGTACTTCGATGACCTAGCGCTTCTGCTCATGGTCACCTTCACGGTGATCGCGACCGTTCTCTTTGGTCGCGTCTTTTGCGGCTTCTTGTGCCCCTTCGGCGCACTGCAAGACCTTCTCGACAACATCGTTCCCGCGCGCTTTCGCAAGCGGGTGCCTCGGGCGGTGCATGACCGAGCGCTGTGGTTGAAGTACGCTGTGCTAGCCGGGATCCTGATCCCCGCGATCGCCGGAAGTCACGCCAGTCTATATCAATACGCGGAGCCGTTCGGTACGGTCTTCTTTCCGAGCAAATCGGTGTTCTTGTGGGGGATCGCGCTGAGCTTCCTGGCCGCATCCGCTGTGGTGCCGCGCTTCTACTGTAGGTATGTGTGTCCGCTCGGTGCAGCGCTAGCGATTGGCTCGCTCGTCTCGATTAACCGCATCCGCCGTGTCGAACATTGTGCCCACTGCAAGGTGTGCGAGCAGGCGTGCCCGACCGGTGCCATCCGGGGCAATGTGGTGGACTTCAAGGAATGCGTACGCTGCAACGTCTGCGAGACCAAGCTGATTGAGAAGAGCGGCGTATGCAGGCACGACATGGAGAAGATCCGCCCCCGGCTCGTGCAGATCAGAGTCTCGGCAACCGCAGGAGCAACGTATGTCTGAGCGACAGACGCTGAAGCGACGAGATGTTCTCCGGATCGGTGCTGTCGCCGGGGTTGGTACCGCGCTCGGTGCGGGCCTGGTGTCGGAACTGCTGCGACGGGCTGCTCTCCGCCGGGTGAGCGTGACACGCACCAGACTAGGGACGCTCGTCACAGTGACTGTGGTACACCCCGACGCGTCGGCCGCTGGTGCGATGGTCGACGGGGCCTTCGCGGAGATGACTCGTTTGGAGGCGATCCTGAGCCGCCACCGCCCGGACAGCCCTCTTTCGCGACTGAACGCCACCGGGCGGATCGAGCACGCCCCCTCGGCACTACTCCACGTCATGACTCGAGCGCTCGACTACGCACGCATGAGTGACGGTGCATTCGATCCGACTGTTGCACCGTTGCTGAAGCTCTACGCCTCGCGCGCCGAGCGCGGAGAGGGGCTGCCGGACGCGGCTGCCGTGGCGAATGCTCTTCCGCTCGTGGGTTACGAAGGCGTGCTCCTCAAAGGGGATGGCGTGGCGTTCGAGCGCCGGGGCATGTCGGTCACGCTCGACGGGATCGCGAAGGGTTATGTGGTCGATCAGACGGTCGCCACGCTGGTTGGGGCGGGAGCCGATCGTGTGCTGGTGGACGCCGGGGGAGATATGGCGAGCGGCGGACAGGGGTCGGTCGACGAGCCATGGACGGTGGCTGTCCAAGATCCCCGCGACCAGCGCGGGACAGTCGATCTGGTCCGACTCTCGGGCGGGTGCATCGCCACCTCGGGAGACTATCTTCAGTCGTTCACCGAAGACCGTAGCGCGCATCACATCATTGATCCTAGGAGCGGGAGTTCTCCCGTTCACACGGCCTCGGTGTCGGTAGTCGCTGCGTCCGCGATGGAAGCTGATGCGCTTTCGACGGCTGTGATGGTCCTCGGCCCGGATGCCGGTGTTCGGTTGTTGGAGCCGCTCGATGGGGTCGAGGGACTGGTCGTGAGTAAGGCCGGAGAGGCGACGCGCACGAAGGGCTTCGCAACGGGCTGACCGGCTGAACGGCTGACGAGGCCCTCGGGCCGTGCTCTAGGAAGGGCTGCGCGGCGGCAGGTTGCCGGACGCGCTTCGTCAATTCAGGGGGTCGGGATGGCGTTGGCTTTCAATCCTATCAGGCCACGCTCGCTCAGGGGGCAACTCGTCGGGCTGGTCGCGGCGTTGGCCATTCCGTTGGTCGCACTTCAGGTGTGGTGGGGTTTTCGGGAGGCCCAGAGCGCAGAGGACGCCGTGGCGGCGGAGGCGCTGGCGATTGCAGAGGCGACTGCGTCGAACGTGCGCCAGTTCTTCACGCAGGCCGAGGCCGCTTTGACGGGAGCATCGGCGGACTTCGGCTTGCAGTTGGTCTCAGGGGTGTCGTGCGATGACACGATGCAGACTCTCGTCGATCTCCTCCCGTACCTCACCGATGTCACGACGGTGAACCGTGATGGGAGCATGGCTTGCTCCGCCCGGACGGTCCCGGAGGGGACCTCTGCGGCCGCATCGGGATGGTTCCCCGAAATGGCAGGGGCAGAGGATCCGAAGTATGCCATCGACACGCCGGTGCTCGGTACGATGAGCGGTCTGTGGATTCTTCCGTTGATCGCGCCCATCGTCGATGAAGAAGGAAGCTTCGCGGGTGCGATCGCCGGTTCCCTGCCGCTGTTGGGGTTTGCCCGCCTCATGAGCGGAGATCGCGAGGATCCCAACCTCCTCGTTACGATCGCCACCGAGGAACGTGTCGTCGTTGCCCGCTCCGAGAATCCTGAGGACTGGGTTGGACAGCCTCTGCCCCCGATACAGGGCACGGAGGAGGTCGTCGAGCCAGGCCGGTAAACCGCTCGTGGACCTGATTTCCAAGACGTCGACCGTACATGGGGTCGGGTCCAGCTCCAGAACGGATGGTGGGTTTACGCTGGCATCCCCGCGGAAAGCATTTTTGGCCCCGCGAGGGCGGCAGCGGCTCGACAGATTGGGATTGCGCTCTTGGTCGTGCTTCTGAGCATGCTACTCGCCGCCCGTTCCTACGGGTGGATCGGCTCCGCGCTCCAAGAGCTGGCCATGGGTATTGCGGTCACGAAGGAGGGCGGAGCGGTGCCGGTGCCAGCGGGGACTCCGACTGAGTTCCGAGCAGTCGTCGAGCAATTCAACGAGACGCTGAGCAGCCGGAATCGAGCCGAGGAGGCAGAGAGAGCCACTCGCGAACGATACAAGTCCATATTTGATAACGCCGTCTTCGGACTGTTCGTGGCGACGCCGGACGGTAGCTTCATCGAGGTCAACGCCGCATTAGTCTCGATGCTCGGTTACGACTCTACCCCGGCCCTGATCGAAGCTGGTCCGGCTGCGCTCTATCCCTCACCGAGCCAGTTCGGGGTGCTCGTCCAGGAGGCCCTTGAGTTCCGGGTTATCCACGATTCGGAGATCGAATAGATCCGTGCTGATGGCCCGCTGATCTCGGTCCGGCTCAATGGTAAGATCATCCGCACGGCTACTGGTGAGGGTGCCCTCGCGGTGATCGTGCAGGACACCACCGCCGAGAAGCGTAAGGAGAACGAGCTTCGCCAGACCCAGAAGATGGAGGCTATCGGAAAGTTGGCCGGCGGAGTCGCGCACGACTTCAACAACCTGCTGACCGTCATCGGTGGCAACACGGAGCTCATCGATGACGCTCTCCCTCCCGAAGATCCTCTTCGAGATGAATTGGGACAGGTTCTGAAGGCGACCAGGCGTGCAGCGTCGCTCACTGCACAGCTGCTCGCTTTCAGTCGCAAGGAGGCGCGCGAGACCCAGCCCGTGCATGTCAACGAGGTCATCACCGACATGGAGCGGATGCTCGTCCGACTCATCGGCGAGGATGTGACGCTCGAAGCTCGACTCTCGACGCACCTACGGCCGATCTCGATCGACCCCGGGGAACTCGACCAGATTATCATGAATCTGGTACTCAACGCTCGGGATGCGATGCCGTTAGGGGGACCAATCGTCATCGAGACGAGGCCTGCGTCCGCCGAGGCTGTGAGTGGGACCGC
>Ga0114999_10005987_pt1 | contig 14175 bp, 12 predicted proteins | sample ArcticOcean_MG_C_3_FD_89820 | JGI IMG/M metagenome (GOLD analysis project Ga0114999, IMG submission 89820) | Marine microbial communities from western Arctic Ocean - ArcticOcean_MG_CB8_126 | ecosystem: Environmental > Aquatic > Marine > Oceanic | place: Arctic Ocean: Canada Basin | collected...
CGATCACCAGCTCTCCGACCCCGACAACGTTGCCCTCCCGCCTCTGGGACAGCAACGAGCGCCTCAACATTCTCTTGCTCGGAGGCGACGGCGGTAGAGGACGCACTTCAATCCGGACAGACACGATCATCCTCGCTTCGATCGATCCGAAGACCGGACACACGGCCCTTTTCTCGGTGCCGCGAAACATGGCGATGGTTCCGGTTCCTAAAAGCATCGAGGTGTGGGATTGTGATTGCTTTCCGGGCATCATCAACGCCCTCTGGCGTTATGCCGATGATCGGCCCAACCGCTTTCCCGACTACCAGGATCCGGGATCAGAAGTACTTATGGAAGCGATCGGCACGATGGTGGGTCTCGAGATCCACTACTACGCGCTGGTCAACCTTGCGGGCTTCGTCGAGATCGTCGACGCCATCGGAGGTGTGGACATCACCGTGCCGACGCGGCTCTACGACGAGCGATACTCCGGCCCGAACGGCGTCACGCGCACCATCGATATCGCGCCGGGTGACTATCACATGGACGGTGAGGAGGCCCTCGGATATGCCAGATCGCGCAGCTCGTCGAACGACTACAACAGAATGGGTCGCCAGCGGTGTGTACTCAAGTCTATAGCAGCACAGTCCGACACCCTGACCGTGATCCGGGCATTCCCCGCTATTGCGACCGCTCTCAAGAAGAACCTTTTCACCGACATCCCGCTCGACCGCTTGCCAGACTTCATCGAGTTGGTCCCCAAGGTCGACGCCGACGAAATCATCTCGGTCAGGTTCGTGCCGGATAGGTTCACCGGCGAACGAACACCCGATAGGTTCCCGACACCGGATCTCGAAGAGATCCGCAGCGTGGTTCAGCAGGTATTGGCATTGCAGCCGGAAGAGGCCCTCGGGACGCTCCAGCTCGAGAACCTCGACACAGCCTGCGGGTGACGGCCCCGCAAGATCAACAAACAGCGCCTACCTTGCCGAGAGCACTTGCACGGGGCTTTTCCCGTCGTTGCCCCCGATGCGGAGGGCGCAACCTTTTTCGACGCTGGCTCGTAATGGCGGCCGACTGCCCGCATTGCGGGCTCCACTTCGAGCGCATGGCGGGCTACTGGCTTGGGGCAATGGCGTTGAACCTCGTCGTAACCGAGGTGGTCTTCGTAGTGGCACTCGTCGTACAGATGACAGCCTCTTGGCCAGATGTGCCCTGGACCCGCGTGTTGGTGGTCGGAGTCACGCTGAACGTTCTGGTTCCGCTTGCCTTCTATCCAATCAGCCGCACCGTGTGGGTCGCCGCCGAGCGGCATCTCTCCTCGACATGGAACGAATCCGCGCCGTAAGGCGGCGGCCTGTCAGCAACGAGCCGGGCGTCACCCTTCGCCGGCTGCCTCCCTGATCAGGTCCGACACGAGCTTCGGATCGGCCTTGCCTCCAGTGTCCTTCATCACCTGCCCAACCAAGAAACCGAGCGGCTTCATGTCGCCTGCGTGCATGCGCGCCAACGCATCGGCCTCGCGTGCGAGCACCTCGGCGACGGCCGCCCCGACAACGGACTGATCGGAAATCTGACCCAGATCGCGGGCAACCGCCACGGCCCGAGGCGTGCCTTCGCCATCCATCACACCATGGAGCACCTCCTTGGCCGCCGATGGCGAAACTTCTCCCCCGGCAACCATGTCGACCAGCTCCACCAGGTGACCCGGCGTGAGGGCCGACGCCGCCAACTCAACTTCCTCACGGCGCAGGTGTGCGACCACTTCGCCTGTGAGCCAGTTCGCCATCGCTTTGGCATCGCCACCCGCTTCGAGTGCCTCATCGAACATTGCGACGAAAGCAGGATCGTCACCGATGTTGTCGGCAGCAGGCTGATCGATACCCGCACTCAGATACCGGTTCCGCCGCACCGCCGGCAGCTCCGGTAGTGACCCGATCACCTCGGCACGCCAGCGGTCGTCGACGACTAGCGGGACGAGATCGGGCTCCTGGAAGTAGCGGTAGTCCTCCGACTCTTCTTTCATCCGCATGCCGATGGTCCGCCGCTCGTCCTCGATCCAGTGCCTCGTCTCTTGGAGGACACGGTCGCCGGCTTCCACAACAGCTATCTGACGGTCGATCTCGAAGGCAATGGCATCGTGAAGTGACCGCAACGAATTGACATTCTTGACCTCGCTCCTCGTTCCGAGCTCATCATCTCCGACCGGACGAACGGAAACGTTTGCATCGAACCGCATGCTGCCTTCCTCAAGCCTGGCGTCGGAGACCCCTAAGGCGCGCACTACGCGCTGGAGTTCCACCGCGTACGCCCGCGCCTCATCGGCAGATCGAATGTCGGGCTCCGATACCACCTCCACAAGGGGCACACCGGCTCGATTGAAATCGAGTAGCGAATGAGCGGCCTCGTGAATCCGCCCATCGGCACCAAGGTGGCGGCTCTTGCCAGTGTCCTCCTCCATGTGCACCCTCGTTATGCCGACGGTCGTGGCTACACCCTCTGTGTCAACGACTTCCAGAGCACCGTCCACACAGAGAGGGAGGTCGAATTGGGATATCTGATAATTCTTGGGCAGATCGGGATAGAAGTAGTTCTTGCGATGAAACTCGGAGTAATCGACAAGGGTGCACCCGAACGATGCCCCAATGCGCAAGATCCGTTCGATGGCCTCTTCGTTTGGCACCGGCAGCGCCCCGGGCAGACCGAGACACACCGGACAGCAGGTCGTGTTGGGGGCAGCGCCGAAGCTGACGGCGCAGCCGCAGAACATCTTCGACTGCGTTTGCAACTCGACGTGGGTCTCCAACCCGATGACAGCCTCCCACTCGGCGTTCAAACGACCACCTCTGACGTTGCCAGGGCAGGCCGTTGAACGAAACCAGCAAGCCTTTCGACCTCGGCGGCAACTCGAAACAGAGTTTCTTCGGCAAGGGCCGGGGCCATGACCTGGAAGCCAATCGGCAGCCCACCACCGTCGAGCGCCACCGGCAGCGATATGGCCGGATGGCCGGTGAGGTTCGACGGGATCGTGCATACGTCCGAGTAGTACATGTCCATCGGGTCGGTCGTCTTCTCGCCCACCGCGAACGCCGCGGTCGGACTCGTCGGCGACACGAGGACATCAACCTGCTCGTAAGCGGACGCAAACTCGCGGGTCACGAGAGTGCGCACTCGTTGCGCCTGCCCGTAGAAAGCGTCGTAGTAGCCCGCGCTGAGCGCATAGGTACCAAGGAGAATACGTCGAATGACCTCGGGCCCGAAGCCCTCGGCTCGGGTTCGCGACATCATCTCATCCGAGGTCGCGCCATCCACGCGCAGCCCGTAGCGCACGCCGTCGAATCGGGCCAGGTTGGCCGAACACTCCGCCGGCGCGATGAGGTAATAGGCCGAAAGTGCGTACTCGATGGAAGGAAGGGAGATCTCGACGACGCTGGCTCCTGCGCCTTCGAGGGCATCGACCATCGCCCGCGTCGCCGCAACAACGTCGCTCGAAATGCCCTCCCCCATGAGCTCCGAGACAACGCCTACTCGCATGCCGTCGACACCGGATTCGAGGCTACCGGCAAAGTCTGGTGGGCTTCCGCGATAGCTCGTGGCATCATTGATATCGAAGCCCGCTACCGCTCCCAGCAGAGTCGCCACATCCGCCACCGTGCGGCCGAACGGACCTATCTGATCGAGCGACGAGGCAAAAGCGATCAGCCCGTAGCGGCTCACGACGCCGTAGGTGGGTTTCATCCCGACGACACCACAGAGAGCCGCAGGCTGGCGAATCGAACCGCCGGTGTCGGAACCGAACGCGCCAAGGGCAGAGCCGACTGCTACAACTGCCGCGGATCCGCCGGACGAGCCGCCCGGTACCCGGTCGGTGTCCCATGGATTACGAGTGGGCCCGAAAGCCGAGTTTTCCGTCGACGAGCCCATTGCGAATTCGTCGAGATTCGTCTTGCCGAGAACCACAGCACCGGCGCCGCGCAGACGCCGGACGGTGGTTGCGTCGTAGGGGGGCAGATAACCCGAGAGGATCTTTGAACCGCAGGTCGTTTCGACTCCCCGTGTGCACATGTTGTCCTTGACCGCAATCGGAATGCCGTCGAGCGGACCCGGCGTCTCGCCGTTGCTGCGCGAGTCATCGCTGCGGCGGGCGGCCTCGAAAGCCCCATCGCGATCGAGCGTGAGGTAGGCGTGGAGATGAGCTTCCGAAACCGACGCCCTCTTCAGCACAGCCTCGAGAAGCTCGGTCGCGGAAAACTCCAGGCCTTTCAGCCCGGCAGCGGCATCGCCGATCGTGAAGTCGGCGAGATCCGTCATGTATCGCCGCCTTCGTCGTCGACAGCCTGTTCGAGGATGCGCGGCACACGGAAATAGCCGTCGACCGAATCGGGCGCTTGGGACAGTATCTCCTCCCGGTCCAGCGACGGCGTAACTTCGTCGGGCCGGAAAGCGTTCGTCATCGGAAGTGCATGAGAGGTGGGGGGCACACCGTCGGTAGGCAGCGCCTGCACCTGCTCGGCGTATTCGACAATATGTTCCAACTGGCGCCCGTAGTTGACGAGTTCCTCTTCGGACAACGCAATGCGGGCGAGACGCGCGACCCTGGCAATATCGATCTCAACGGGCATAACCATCGATGGTAATGGACGGCCGACCAGCAAGATCAGACCAAGGCCGACCGTGGGCAGGGCCGGCGGTACGCTGACCGTTCATGCTGCCTCTTCCACCACGAGCAGAGCTGTATCGGCTGGTGCCTCGACTGCTACTGGGACTGGTCCTTTTTGGCATCGGCATAGCGTTCACGGCCGTTTCTGAACTCGGCCTCGCCCCGTGGGAAGTGTTCCACCAGGGTATCTCCCGCCGCACGGGCCTACCACTCGGCACGGTCGGCATCATCGCCGGCGCCCTCGTGCTCCTCGCCTGGATACCACTACGCGAACGCGTCGGCCTCGGCACACTTCTCAACTTCACCATCATCGGCATTGACATAGACGTGACACTGATCATCCTGCCCGAGGAAGCAGGGTCACTGGCGTGGCGGTGGGTTGCCGTTGTCGGTGGCATTCTCATGGTCGGCGTTGGATCCGGCCTCTACATCGGCGCCGGTCTCGGCCCCGGGCCACGGGATGGGTTGATGACGGCGTTTGCGCGGCGGGGCTACAAGATGCGCCGCACCCGGACGCTGATCGAAGTTGCCGTTCTCGTCATTGGATGGACTATGGGGGGCACTATCGGCCCGGGCACCGTCTTGTTCGCCTTCGGAGTCGGGCCGACTGTCGAATATTTCCTTCTGCGCGGCGGCGGGGTACCTCGCTACGTGGACCTGTGATCAGGCTCCGAGGAAGTGGCGCAGCACCGAGTTGGCCACATTCAAATTCGCCAGCGCCACTGACTCGCCTGCCTGGTGCGCCTCGGTAGGGTCGCCGGGCCCGTAGTTCACAGCAGGTATCCCATACTCGCCGAGCCTGGCTACGTCGGTCCATCCCTGCTTCGGAAGTCGTCGGCCGCCGAGCAGGCTCTCGAAACGAAGCAGGTGCTTGTTTGCCTCGGGTATCTTGCCGGCAGGAGCAAAATCGCGGACGATCACTTCGTCCGCGGGACCCGCGACCTCGGCCAGGCGTGTCCGCGCGTCATCGACCGTCATCGACGGCGGGAAGCGGTAGTTGAGGTTGACCGTGAACTCAGCAGGCACCACGTTGTTCGCTACCCCTCCTCCGGCCTTGGTCACCGTGAAGACTTCGTGGTATTCGAGTTCGTCGATCATCTCGCTGCGGGGCTCCATCCGGTGAAGTTCCGTGAACCACTCGCCGGCCTTGGTAACGGCGTTGTCGCCGAGCCAAGGGCGGGCACTGTGGGCCGCCCTCCCCTTAAAGATCACATCGGCGTTCATCGTGCCGTTGCAGCCAACCTCGATGTTCAGATCAGTCGGTTCGAGTACCAAAGCGAACTCGGACTGGACGAGCCAAGACGCGCGTTGCAAGACCTCTTCGAGGCCGTTCTCGTCGGCCCTTCCCTCCTCGCGGTCGTAGAACACGCCGACGACGTCGAAATCGCCCGACCGAACCTCCTCGTCCTCGAGGAGGTGAATCATGACTGCAACGCCCGATTTCATGTCGGCGGTACCGAGACCGTGCATCCGGCCGTCATCGATACGAGCGCGCCCGTTTTCGTTCTGCTCTGGAACCGTGTCGATGTGGCCATAGAGGCTTATCAAGGGGCGATCAGTGCGCTGGCCGACGACGAGCGAGTTGCCGATTCTTTGCACGCCCTGGAGCGTCCAGATCGGCAACAGCCGCTCAGCTATCGCGGTTGCAATCCGCCCTTCACCGCCGGTCTCCGAGGGGATATTCACGAGCCATTCGAGCGTCTCGGTGAGATCGGTCACAGTTGTACGCCGAAGGCTCGCACGGCCTCGTTCAGTGACGTTTTGCGATCAGTCGACGCCGACCGGGTTCCGATGATCAGGGCGCACTGCAGTTCGTAGGTGCCTGCCGGAAACCGCTTTGGTCGGGTGCCCGGCACAACGACGGAGTTGGCAGGCACCCGGCCGCGCAACTCGACCGGTTCGTTTCCGGTGACATCGATAATCGGTGTGGAAGAGGTAATCGTGGTGTTGGCACCAAGGACAGCCCCCTCCTCAACGATGACTCCCTCCACCACGATGCTGCGGCTGCCGATGAACGCGCCGTTCTCGACGACCACAGGCCGTGCACCAGGCGGTTCGAGGACACCGCCGATGCCGACACCGCCGGACAGATGCACGTTGCGGCCGATTTGCGCGCACGACCCCACAGTGGCCCAGGTGTCGACCATCGTCCCTTCCCCTACCCAGGCCCCGATGTTGACGTATCCGGGCATCACGATGACGCCTGGTTCACAGAAGGCGCCGAAGCGGACCACGCCCGGGGGCACCACCCGGACTCCGGCTGCTGCCAAATCTCTTTTCGGGGGAATCTTGTCGAAGTACTCGAACGGGCCGACGTCCATGGTCTCCATTTCGGCCAGCCGGAAGTAGAGCGAGATGGCGCGTTGGATCCACGTGTTGACGACCCACTCCCCTTCAATCTTCTCCGCGACCCTGATCTCACCGGCATCGAGAGCCCGCATGGTCCGATGAACGGCGTCGGCTACTGCATCCAGTTCATCGAGGTCGTCGTATGCCGAGTCAATACGTTCGCGATCGGCCGCTCTTGAGGTCATCTCAGCCACCGTTGCACCGCCTCCACTGCTTGCTCACATTCGTCGACCGTCGGCACGAGGGCGAGCCGAAGATAGCCCTCTCCTCCCGGGCCGAAGAACCGCCCTGGGGTCACCACGATGCCGCCGCGGAGGAGGCGGTCGCTCGCTTCCAGATCGTCATCGACCTTGACCCAGAGATAGAGCCCGGCGCGCGAGGCCACCGTCGCAATTCCAATGTCGTCGAAGGCCTTGCGCAGAATCTTGCGTTTGGCCGCGAAGATCACCCGTCGCTCAGCGGCATGGGCGTCATCGGACCAAGCAGCAACGGCCGCCGCCTGCACGAAGTCGGGCGACGCAGTGCCGGTCGCCGTGCGTAGGTTCTTCAAGGCGGCAATCGCATCGGCGTCGCCGACTATCGCTCCAGAGCGGTAGCCCGTCATACCCGAACGCTTTGAGCAAGAAAAGTAAGCGAGCACACCTTGGCTGCCCGCACCCGCAGCTTGCAGAACGGAGGCCGGGGACACGTCGAGCTCGTCGTCTTCGTAGACGTCCGCATAACACTCGTCCGACAACAGCAACGCCCCGGCTTGGCGACTCCTCGAGACAAGGCCCTCGAGCTCGGTGAGGGAGGTCACCGATCCGGTCGGATTGTGGGGGCTGCACGTCCAAACGAGCCGGGCCCGCTCCCACGTCGACTCGGGGATATCACTCGACCGCATGACGAAATCCCCACGGAGAACCACGGGAACAGCCTCGGCGCCGGCGAACAACGCCCCCCGCTCATACACCGGATAACCCGGCGTCGGGTATACGACGGCCTGCCCGGCCCTGGCATCGACGAATGCCAGGGGTGTGTTGAAAACGGCTTCTTTCGATCCGGAGGTCGGGATGACCTGTGTTGCCGCATCGACGACAACACCGAACCGGCGAAGGAGGTAGGCCGCCACTGCATCACGAAGCTCGGGGAGACCGGCGGTGAGCGGATACTGGGAGACCTCGGGTACCGCATTGAGAAGGGCATCACGTATGAAAGGCGGCGTGGGCTCGATTGGATCACCAATCGAGAAGTCGATCACGGTTTCACCCGCGTCGCGCATCGAACGCACTCGCTCGTGGATGGTCGCGATGGGGTAAGCACCCAGGTCGGCGAGGATGGGGTTGAGCTCCACGGCGCAACCGTAGCCTGCCTGCAGAACCTGCCCGGGCGCTCTCGTAACATGCTGGCGATGACTGCGACCCGCTATCGCGTCCTATTTCTCTCTCTTGGCGTTGCCTTCGCGCTCGTTGTCGTGTTCGCGGTCGTACTGGCCCCGGGTGGCACAGAGACGGCCATCCCGCCTGCCGTAGAGAGCATCGCTCCGGCCAACAACGAAACGGTCCAACGACAGACCGCCCTAACCGTCGACATGCAGGTCGGCTACGACATCGACCTGTACATCGACGGGGTGAAAATTCCCGCCGACGAGGTCGCCCACACGCAAGCAACCGGCAAGTTCGTCTGGACCCCGGGACCGGCAACGACTTTTTCCGAGTGGTCTCCTGGGCTCCACTCAGTCCAGGTCAGCTACGTGCGTGTCAGCGGACGGGCCGACGCCGGCGAAGTGCGCTGGACCTTCCGGGTGCAGTAGGGCCAACCTCTTACGTTCCGAGCGCCTCCCGGCCCTCTTGCAACAGTCGGCGAAACTGCTCTTCGTCGAGCACTGGAGTCCCGCGTTCTTCGGCCTTGCGTACCTTCGAGCCAGGATTCGCTCCGGCGATCACGGCGGACGTTGCCCCCGAGACGGAGCCGATCACTTTGCCTCCCAGTTCCAGCACCGCCGCTTTGGCCGCATCCCTCGTGAACGCGTCGAGCGTGCCCGTGATCACCACCGTCACTCCTTCGAGCAGCAACCGGCCAGACGTATCGGGATCGGGCTCCGGGTCCTCTAGCCGCACGCCGGCCGAGCGCAACCTCTCAACCAGTTCGATGTTCTCGGGTTCGGACGACCAGCGGTGGACCGACCCCGCGATCTCGGGACCGATCCCGCCGATGGCAGAGATCTCATCCTCGTCGGCCGCCATCAACCGCGACATCGACACGAACCTTCTGGCGAGCGTACGCGCTGTTGTTCCGCCGACCATCGGTATACCAAGAGCGGCAAGCAACCGCCCGAGGGATCTCCCCTTGGCCAGCTCTATTGCCCGTTGCAGGTTGCCCACCGACAATTCACCCCACCCCTCGAACGTTTCGAGATGGGCATAATCGAGGGCGAAGATATCTGCAGGGTCCTTGATCAGCCCACTGCTCAAGAGAAGATCTACGGTTTGATAACCGAGGCCCTCGATGTCGAGGCCGGAACGAGACGCGAAGTGAAACAGATACTCCCGCAGCCGGGAGGCACATTCGAAGCCACCGGTGCAGCGGTGCTTGGCCTCACCCTCGGGCAGAACGATCGGGTTGCCGCAGAAGGGACATTTCTTTGGCATTCGCCAAATGCGTGCCTTGACGCGGCGCTGTGACAGTACGGGCCCGACAACTTCGGGGATAACGTCGCCGGCGCGGCGCACGAGGACTGTGTCACCGACCCGCAGGTCCTTGCGGTGAATCTCGCGCTCATTGTGCAGGGTCGCATTGGTCACGGTGACCCCGCCGACAAATACGGGCTCGAGCACGGCGTAGGGAGTCACCGCTCCTGTGCGACCGACGTTGATGAGAATGTCGTTGAGCTGTGTGGTCTTCTCCTCGGGCGGAAACTTGTAGGCGATAGCCCACCGCGGGCTCTTGGCCGTGGCGCCGGCGTCTCGCTGGTCGGCCAATGAATCGACCTTTACGACTACGCCGTCGATCTCGTACTCGTGGCTGTGCCGCTGCTTTTCCGCCCCGGCGACGTACTCGACGACACCGTCGATGCCATCTACGCGAGAACTCGCCGGGTTGACCCGCAAGCCGAGGTTTCTCAACCACTCCATCGATGCCCAATGACCTTCGAACATAGGACCACCTTCGACGTGGCCGAGTTGATACACCCAGATCGACAACCGCCGCTCGGCGGTCTTTGCCGGGTCCTTCTGCCGCACGGAACCCGCCGACGTGTTGCGAGGGTTCACGTACGGCTTCTCGCCCCGTTCCTGCTGGCGGGCGTTCAGCGCCGCGAAGGCCGGCAATGGCATATAAATTTCGCCGCGCACTTCCATCAGGGCAGCGGCGTCACCGCGTAGGCGAAGGGGGATCGCCTCGATCGTGCGCACGTTGGCCGTCACATCCTCGCCCACCTCACCATCGCCCCTCGTAGCGGCCTGTGCCAGCACGCCGTCGCGATAGGTCAGAGAAACGGCAAGGCCATCGATCTTCAGCTCGCAGACATAACCGGCCGGCGCCCTGCCGAGTGTGCGGGTCAGCCGCGCCTCCCACGAGGCCAACTCGTCGGCCGCCTCGGCGTTGCCCAACGAAAACATTCGCTGGAGATGGGTGACGGGAGCAAACACATCGCTCACGGGGCCGCCAACGCGCTGGGTGGGCGAATCTGGGGTCACTAGCTCCGGGTGGTCGTCTTCCAGAGCCTGAAGTTCACGTACGAGCGTGTCGTACTCGATGTCCGACACCTCAGGGCTGTCGAGTACGTGGTAGCGGTGGTTGTGGTGGTCGATCTGCTCTCGGAGCTCGCTCACGCGGCTCTGCACGGCTGAATCGGCAGGCGCCATCGGCCCTCCCCTCAGGTCTCCGGCTGTCCGGTGGCTAGGTTTGCACGCTACCGGCGCCAGCCCGCATCTCATCACGCCGGGTGGCGGCCACGATCGTCCCGCCGCCGAGAACCTCGACGCCGCGATAGAGCACGGCTGCCTGACCGGGGGCGACGCCCGCGGCCGGCTCCTCGAAAAGCACACGAGCGCGGCCGGTACCCATATCTTCGAGTGTCGCCGGCACGGCTTGGGATCGGTAACGAACCTTGACCTCGACATCGCCGGAGGTAGGGGGCCGGCCGGCTACAAATGACACTCCGGCTAACTCGCACCCCTCGACCAGGAGCAGGCGTCGCTCGCCGATGACAATCCGCGCCTCGTGGGCCTGGATTTCCACGACATATCGCGGTTCGCCCACCGACACCCCCAAGCCGCGGCGCTGCCCGATAGTGAAACCTGTCGTACCTTCGTGGTGGCCGACAACAGTGCCTTCGACATCGACGATGTCCCCCGGAGCGGCCGACTCTGGGAACTCGGTCGCCAGAAAATCGCGATAGTTGCCTCGGCCGACGAAACACAGGTCCTGGCTATCAGGCTTGGCCGCGTTACGCAGGCCCAGCCGTGCGGCGTGGTCCCGCACGGCCGCCTTCGTCATCTCGCCGACGGGGAACCTTATCCGTGAGAGTTCCTCCTGGCCGAGCATATAGAGGACGTAGGACTGGTCTTTTCCGGCGTCGGTGGCTTTCAAAAGACGATGTCCAGCGGCGTCGTGACGAACCCGCGCGTGATGGCCGGTGACGAGGATGTCACATCCCAGGTCCGATGTTCTCTCCAACAAGGCCTTGAAGCGAACGGTGCGATTACACTCGACACAGGGGTTCGGGGTCGCTCCAGCGAGATACGAGGCGCCGAAAGGCTCAACGACCGCCTTTCGAAATTCATCCACGTAATCCAGCACGTAGTAGGGCATGTCGAGCATGGCGCTGACCCGCCGCGCGTCCTCGGCGTCACCGACGGTGCAACATCCGGCTGTGGGCAGCGACCCGTCGGCGTCCTCCCATTGCTTCAACGTGACCCCGATCACCTCATGGCCGGCTTCGATCATCAAGGCCGCAGCTACGGAGCTGTCGACACCACCAGACATCGCCACTAGTACCTTCATCGCAACGCCTCGACGACGGCCGCCACTCGTCGGGCAGCGTCGGCACCGTCGGCGATATCGTTGACCCACCCAAACGTGAACCGAACCGACTCTGCTGCCTGCCGCTCGTCGAATCCCATCGCCGCGAGGACGTGAGAGACCTCCACGGCACCGCTGTGACAAGCAGACCCTGCGGCGGCGGCGATATCTGCCTGATCCAGCCGAATGAGCATCGTCTCCGAATCGAGGTGCGGAATCCGTACGTGGCTGTGCTGCACGAGCCTCCGATGCGGCGGTCCGTTCACCTCGACGCCTGGTACCAGCGACCGCAGAGCAGCCTCAAAAGCGTCGCGGGCTCCTCCGACGCGGAGGCGAAACGCTTCACGGTCTGCAACCGAGGCGTCCATGGCCGCCACCATGCCCACGATGCCGGCAACGTTCTGGGTGCCCGACCGCATGCCGAGTTCCTGTCCACCGCCGTGTATCACTGATTCGAGTTTCATGTCACGAGGTGTTCTCAGGAGCCCCACACCCTTGGGCCCGCCGAACTTGTGGGCGCTAAGGGTGATCAGGTCCGCACCCGTCACGGCAACGGTGACGTCCTCGGAGAGAAACGCCTGGACGGCGTCGGTATGGACGGCTACCTCTGGGCGCACCGCCCGGACAGCGGAGGCGACATCGGAAACCGGCTGGAGCGTACCGACCTCGTTGTTGGCAACCATTACGGAGACAACAGCCGTATCGGGCGTCACGGCAGCTGCATAATCGTCCGGAGTAACGAGGCCCGTACCATCCACGCCGACAATCGAGACCTCACACCCAAGGCTTCTCACAAACTCAGCAGACTGAATGACGGCATCGTGTTCGGCAGCATTGACCACGACACCCCGCCGCCTCCCACTCGCCAGCGCCGAACCCACGATCGCCAGGTTGTTCGCCTCGGTCCCGCCACCCGTGAATACGATTTCGAGTGGATGGGCGGCACCCAAAAGATCGGCAGCCCGTTCCCTTGCGGCTTCCATCGCGTTTTTCGCCGCTCGGGAGACTGCGTGGATGCCCGAGGGGTTCCCGAAGGTCCCGTCGAAGAAGGGCGCCATGGCGTCCCTGGTTTCGGGCCGCATGACGGTCGTCGCAGCGTGGTCAAGGTACAGCATGAGGGCCGTCAGTGTCCCACACTGTGCACCTGTCGTTGCACGTCAGCCGGACCGTCTCAGGGCACCTCATCGTCTCGCACGAGTTCCGGCAGAACCGTTAGGAAGAAATCGGTGAGGACGTCGTCGTACCGCACAGATTGGCTATTCCACAACGAGCCGTGCATTGCGCCGCCGAAGCGCTCGAGGGTCGCGGCCGGCAACGCCGCAGCGAAGGCTTCGGCAGTCGCAAGCGGAGAAACGGCGTCGCCGGTTCCATGCAGCAGCAAAAGCGGCGTCGAAGGGTCGAACTCCGCCGCTCGACCAACCTGATCGAGCTCAGACCACTCCAACCCGTATCGGATTCGCGAGATTCCTTTGCCCAGGCCAGCGAGGAACCCAGGGATTCCATGGTCTCGGGCCAAATCGTCCACCATCGCGTTGAGGTCCAGAATCGCTGAATCGAGTACAACGGCCCGAATATCGGAGACGGCCTCCGAGTTGTGGAGGAACATGGCGACGATGGACGCCCCCAGATCGTGACCGACCAGGACGAAATCACGCGCCCCCCTCAGCCGGGCCGTGTCGAGCGCAGCCTCCAGATCACGCCATTCGTCGAGCCCCCAAGTTGAGCGCCGGGCGCCTGATCCTTCAGCAGCATTATCTGTCCGATAGGTGATGACAAGCATCGGGAATCCGAGCTTGCGGTACGTCGGCAGCGACCGCAGCGATTCCGCTCTTCCGCCTCGGCCCCGGCCGTGTACGAACACGACCCAGGTGTCGCTGTCTCCGTCGATCAGCCAGGCCGGATTCACCCCGAGATCACCAGGAACGTTGATCTCATCGAACGGCATCCCGTGGGCCTCCCTCGGATCGTTGGGAAACGCATTGGGATCGAACGTCACCTCATCACCCGGGACAATGGAACCGCTGAGAGCGACGAATCCGCGTTCGATGCGCCCTTCGGCTGCCGAGATGACCCCCGTGACCTGCCCGTAGCCGTTGGGGCCGGTAATCCCCCACACCCCACCCCGGTCGATCAGGTCGCCCTCTACGAGCACTATTCGGCTGCCGGTGACGTCGGCGACGACG
>Ga0114999_10005990_pt1 | contig 14170 bp, 16 predicted proteins | sample ArcticOcean_MG_C_3_FD_89820 | JGI IMG/M metagenome (GOLD analysis project Ga0114999, IMG submission 89820) | Marine microbial communities from western Arctic Ocean - ArcticOcean_MG_CB8_126 | ecosystem: Environmental > Aquatic > Marine > Oceanic | place: Arctic Ocean: Canada Basin | collected...
CAGGGGACTCGGTGGTCAACGATCCGGGTTACCCCTCGTCAGGATGCTGACGGAGCGGGGTCGTCGGCGAGCTGGTCGGGGTGCGGTACGAACAGGCGCTTGCGGTACCAACGCAGCTCTTCGATGCTCTCACGGATGTCGTCGAGGGCCTGGTGGGCACCGGACTTCGGTGGGGCGAGCATCTTGCGCGGGTACCAGCGCGTGGCGAGCTCCTTGATCGTGCTGACGTCCACGCTGCGGTAGTGGAAGTGCGATTCAAGCTCGGCCATTTCGAGGCGGAGGAACCTTCGATCGTGCGGGATCGTGTTTCCGGCGAGCGGCGACTTGCCGGGCGGAGTCCAGCGCTGCACGAACTTGAGTGTCTGCCGCTCAGCCTCGGCGATGTCGATCTCGGTGGCGCGAATCCGATCCACCAGCCCCGAGGCACCGTGGGTTTTGACGTTCCACTCGTCCATTAGGGCGAGCTCTTCCTCGGTGCGTTTGATCGCGAGCGCGGGCCCTTCGGCGATCGTTTCGAGGTTGGCGTTGGTGACGATGGTGGCGATCTCGATGATGACGTCGTGGCCGGGGACGAGTCCGGTCATCTCGAGGTCCATCCAGATTAGATTGGTGGCATCGGGGACTGTCATCTGGCGATCCTATCGGCCTTGATAGCGAGCGTCATGCGGAAATGCCCGCGATAGTTCGTCCTCGGAGAGCCCGTGGTACCTGCGTGGTACGGTCGAAACATGGCAAGTTTCCAGTGGTCTGTCCGTCGGTTCGGCGTCGCGTCGCTGGTGTTTCTCGGCCTCGTCGCCGCTGCCTGCGGCAGTGATAGCTCCGATGCGAGTGGCACCTCGACAGCAACGACTGAGGCGACAGCGACGACCGAGGTTGGCAATGGCGGAGGTACGGGCGTGGCGGCTGACGGGGATCGAGTAGCGGTTCACTACCGCGGGACGCTGGACGACGGTGAGGTCTTTGACTCGTCGCGGGAGCGCTCGCCGCTTGAGTTCGTCGTCGGCACTGGCGGCGTCATCTCTGGTTTCGATGACGCGGTGCGTGGCCTCGCCGTCGGCGAGGCGGTCACCGTTCGCCTCCCACCAGCCGAGGCATACGGCGAGACGGATCCCAGTCGGGTTATCGAGTTCCCGATCGAGCAGGCGCCAGAGGGAATCGCGGTTGGTGATCAGGTGTCCGTCGGCGGTCAACGGGCCGTGGTCACGGCCGTGAGCGCCGAGACGGTGACGGTAGACGCGAATCACGAACTCGCTGGCAAGGCACTGACGTTCGAAATCGAACTGGTGAGTATTCAGTAACAGCGCCCGAGCTTGATCTACCGGGCGCCACTGCGCCACCGCGGCGACGTTGGGTTAGACGGGCAGGCTGGCGTCTTCGACGCCCTTGCTGCGGTAGACCGCGCGCACGGCCTCTTTCACCTCGTCCAGGTTCTTGTAGCGCCGGTCGGGCAGGCCCGCGAGCACGCGTCCTACCTCGCGGTCGATCCCGCCCTTGTCGCGACTCATGTTGATGATCGCGGCCTTCGAGATGGGGTAGTGAAACCCCTTGAAGGCGAGTTCGTAGTCCTGCTTGGTCGCATGTGGGGTCACGGGCATGTTGGCATCCTCCGGCAGTGGGATTCTAACGCGCCTGTCGGCTCGCTCAACTGATCGATGGGGCAGCGGAGCGGTTCCTGAGTTACGCGCTGCGCACAGCCGGCTCCGAGGGCGGCTCCTCGGCGAGCGCTGCGGCCACCTAAGCGGTCTCCGCACAGACGATGAGGTAGCGCACGAACGCCTCATCGATGTGGCGCATCGATTCGCTTCGCCAGGCGTCGACGGCGTCCTCGTAGCGTTCGAACGGGCCCTGGGTGTGGGCGGCCTCGAGGAGCTGGCTGAACGCGGTGTCGGTGTAGCGGCCGCCGATGACGAAGTGGGAGGGGTCCGCAGCGGGGCTGGCCGGGATTTCCTCGGATGGTGTGTTGGTTGTTATGTGGGGCCTCCGTGAAGTGGGAGGATCGGATCGTACGCGTCTGCGCGATACGGGGGATCCCCGGACGCGTCGAATGCGTATCATGGTTCCACACCCGCGCTGGCCCGGTCTGGGCTGCGAGGTGGGGTCTTTGTCAGAGGCGGAAGGGGCAACTGATGCCGGTGTATGAGTACCAATGTCCAGACTGCGAAGTGCGCTTTGAGCTGCTGCGGCCAGCGCGTGAGGCGTCGCTCCATCAGCCCTGCCCGACCTGCGATGCCGATTCGAAGCGGGTGATGTCCAGGCAGTGGTCTGCCTTCGTCTTCCGCGACGGCCGTCCGCGGCAGCTCCCGGATGATGGCGGCTACTGGCACCTCGGTCAAAAGGTATCGAAGCCGATCACCGGTGCCGTGTCTGGCATGCAGCATCCCGAGACCACCAAGAAGGCTCCGCTCCCGGCGATGAGCATCGAGGAACTCGAGAAGTATGAGCACCAGAAAGAGGAGTACACCGAGCAAGTGATGCACGCGGGCGTTAATCCGGTCGACTCGCGGTCGAGCCCGGAGCAGAAAGAGATCAACATGCGCATGCGCGTGTCCGGTAGCAAGCGGCAACAGACGGTAAGGCGCCGCGTCGCTCGGTCCGTCCGTCAGCTTGACTATAAGAAGCGCACCGCCAGCTAGGCAGCGCGCAGCTGGTCATTGCTCGAACGGGCGGCAACTAGGCCGCTCGTTTCTATGTTTGGTGTCTAGATCGAGAGCCCGCCCAGTCCCTGGATCCCACGGGCGAACTCGATTTCGCCCACGTGTCGGTAGCCGTGCGAGAGGCACATGCTCCAGAGTCCCTGCCACAGCGACATGTCGCCCACCGGCTTGATCACCACCCGCGACTCCTCGATAGAGGAGTGATCTAGGTTTTCGAGGAAGTGGTCGGTCGCCTGCCAGACACCCCGTTGGTACTCCGCCCAGCCCGCGACATTCGCGATCCGGACGGCCAGCGCTTCCTCGTCCGTCATGCCGGTGCCCTGCGCCGTCCGAGGCAAGCTGAACCGCTCGTCGAATCCACCTTCCAACCAGACGGTGTTCTGGTGCTGGATGACGAAATTCACGATGTTGTCTTCGGTGCGGACGTAGTGCCACAGCGAGAAGAACGCGCTGATCCCGCCCTCGGCGGCGCGGAAGTTCAGTTGGTCGGCGGTCATGCTCTCGACTGCGTCGTCGAGCATGCCGTGCATACCCGTCAGGCCGTTCTTCATCACGTCGAATGCGTCCACGGTTGCTCCTCGCTATCACTCGTGTCGCGCTGATCTTAGCGGTTCTGTCTGACCGTCGGGCGCCAGCAATCACGGCGCTATACTTCGCACTGTTCGCAAGGCACGAGAAGAAATAGCGCCCCACCGCAGTAGACAGACGCTGTGCGGGGCGCACGAGGGGGTACGCGTGGACTATCGGCGACTAGGACGATCGGGCCTCGAAGTGTCGGTGGTCGGCGTCGGCTGTAATAACTTCGGGCGGCGGCTGGACCTCGATGGGACTGCCGCGGTGCTCAACCAGGCGATCGACGAGGGCATCAACCTGCTCGACACCGCTGACATCTACGGCGGCGAGGGTGCTTCCGAGGAGCTGATGGGTCAGGCGCTCCAGGGCAAGCGCCACCAGGTGGTGCTGGCGACGAAGTTCGCCGGTCCGATGGGCGAGGGCCCGATGTCGAAGGGCACCTCGCGCAACCACATCATGGATGCGGTCGACGCGAGCCTGACACGGCTACAGACTGACTACATCGACCTCTACCAGGTCCACTTCCCGGACCCGCTGACGCCGATGGAAGAGACGATGCGCGCGCTCGACGACCTCGTGCGGTCGGGCAAGGTGCGGTACATCGGCAACTCGAACTATGCGGGCTGGCAGATAGCGCATGCGCAGTGGATCGCGGAGCACTACGGCATGACGCCGTTCATTTCCGCCCAGAACGAGTGGAGCCTGCTGAAGCGCGCCGTAGAGACCGAGGTGGTCCCGGCCGCGCAGGAATTCGGCCTGGGTGTGCTGCCGTACTTCCCGCTGGCGAGTGGCCTGCTCACCGGCAAGTACAAGCGCAACGAGGACGCTCCTGAGGGCACCCGGCTCTCGGCTGGTCCGATGGCCGAGCGGGCGTTGACCGACGCGAACTTCGGCATCGTCGAGAAGCTCGAGCCGTGGGCCCTGGAACGGGGCCACACCCTCCTCGAACTGGCGTTCAGCTGGCTGGCGTCACACCCCGCTGTGGGCAGCGTGATCGCTGGCGCGACGAAGCCGGAGCAGGTGACCTCGAACGCTGCCGCGGCGAGCTGGGTGCTCACCGAAGAAGAGCGCGCCGAGGTGGATCAGATTACTCGCGCTTAGTTTACGGTCAGCCGACCAGATCAAGAAGGGACCGGTTCTTGCCGGTCCCTTCTTCGTTGCCTTGCGAGGTCGGCAGGCTAGCTGTGCTTGCCGGCCTCCCAGCCGTGTGCGGCCAGGTGCTCCGCACCGAATGCGAGTGGCTCTTCCTCGAGTTCCGTCGCCATCGTGTCGTTCCAGCGATTGAGGAAGCCGAAGGTCGCGATCGTGGCCGTCAACTCAACGATCTGCGGCTCACTGTAGTGCTCACGCAGCGCCTCGAAATGAGCGGGCGTGGTGGCGTTCGGCTGGATTCCAGCATCGCGCCCGAAGCGGAGCGCCGCGCGCTCGGCCGCATCGAAGAGCGAGTTGGTCTCGAAGTCATAGAGGGCCTCGACCTTCTCGGCGGGAACGCCGAGAAGGTGGGCGGTGCCGGCGGTGTGGACCTGGCAGTAGCGGCAGCCCGCAGCGACGCTCGCGACCTGCGCGACCATCTGCTTCAGGCCTGCGTCGACTTCGCCGCTGCCGAAGACTGCACCGAAGAGCTGGCTGAACGCGTCGCGGATCTCCGGGCGGCGCGCCATCGTCTTCGTGCTGTTGACGACAAACCCCATGCGCGCGATCGAGCCAGTCGCGAGCCGTTCGTAGTTCTCGATCTCCTCGGGCGGGAGCGGTTCGACGTTCGCCATGGCTGTTCCTTTCACGGTGCGCTGCAGCCGCTGAGGACGACTCGGACGCTCGCTGAGGTGCGAAGCCTTCGAGCGTCAGTCGTTTGCGGTGACGCCGAGGATGGTATCGATCCAGCCAACGATGTTCGTGGTCACTTCGTCCCGGTTGGTCTCGTTCAGCATCTCGTGGCGCCCATCGATGTAATACTGCGTATCGAGGCGGGCGATACCCGAGTCGGCGTACAGCCGTTCGAGGAGTACGAGCCCCTGCATGCCGCGATTGATCGGGTCCTGGTCACCAGCGACGAGGAGGATCGGGAGTTCCGAACGGATCTCTTTCAGCGCTGCAGGCTCGGTGAGCCGCTTCGGATCGAAGGTGGAGGTCTGCGTCGCGGTGCGAGTTTCGAAGCCGCAGAGCGGGTCGGCGATGTACAGGTCAACCTCGGCCTCGTCGCGGCTGAGCCAGTCGTAGGGCGTGCGCGCTGGCTCGAAGCCAGCGTTGGGCGCGAAGGCGGGCGGTGGAGTGCCCTCGGGAAGTGGTTCGCACGCCGCCGAGCCTGACAGCACGAGGAAGTCGACGTTCGCCGAGCCGTCGAGGATGTACTGCTGCGCAGCGAAAGAGCCCATGCTGTGCGCGAACAGGCCGACCGGGACCTCCGGGCGGGCCTCTCGGGTGGTCGAGATCAGCAACCCGATGTCAGCGACGAGGCCATCCCAACCGGCGTCGCCGAAGTCGCCGAGCCCTTCAGGACCGGGCGACTGGCCGTGGCCACGTTGGTCGATGCTCCAGACCTCGATGTTGGCCGCGTTCAGCGCTTCGGCGAATCGCGCGTAGCGCAGCGAGTGCTCAGCAGTGCCATGCGAGATCGCAACGACGGCTCGGGGTTCCTCGGAGGTGAGCCAGCGAAATCCGGCGAGGGCGAAGCCGTCGACATCGGACCAGATCGTGAACGTGCGCACGTCGTTCTCGTTACTGCAGCGCGTCGGCGTACTGCTTGTCGGCGGTCAGGACGGAGCGTGTAAAGGGGCAGACAGGCACGATCTTGATGCCGCTCCCGCGCGAGAACTGGACGGTGGCCTCGACGAGTTGCTTGCCGACCCCTTGGCCACCCAGCGCGTCGGATACGGCGGTGTGGTCGATCACGATGATGCCGTCGCCCTCCTTCGAGTAGGTCATCTCCGCGTCGATGCCGTCCTCGCCGCGCACGAACCACGCTCCGCGTGACCCGAACTCCTGATGCTCAATTTCCATCGGTCGCCTCCCGCTCTGCGCTAAGAGCGTAGCGCGCCGTTCTCGGGCGCTAGCCTGCGCGACCGATCACGCCCGCGGCGCGGAGCGTTTCGAGGTCCTCGGCGGTGAGCCCGGCGGCTTCGAGGACGGAGTCCGTGTCGCGGTCCAGCGGTGGCGAGGAGCCGTGTGTGCGGAGCGGTGTCGCGTCCATCTGCACGACCGGACCGAAGGTCTTGTGCGGCCCTACCAGGTCATGGTCCAACTCCGCGTAGAAGCGGTTCGCCTCAATCTGCTGGTCGGTGAAGCTCTCGGAGGGCCAGTTCACGAGGGCACTCGGGATGCTCTCCGCGCGGAACGCCTCCATCCAGTCCTCACTGGTGCGCTCCAGCATCCGCGCCTCGCAGGCTTCGGCGAAGGTCTTCAGCTTTGTCCGATCCTCGGCGCTCGTCATGTCGAAGTTCGAATTGTGACGTGGGTCCTCGAGCCCCCAGATGCGGCGGATGCGGGCGTTGATCGTCGGGCTGGTGCTGCCGACGGAGATCGTGCCGTTGGAGGTCTGGTAGTAACGGAAGTAGGTGTTGCCGCCGAGTCTTACCGCGGGGGAGAAGACGTCGATGTAAATGTCGCGCTGCTCCTCGAAGTCCGCGCCGCGGGCGCGCGCGGCATCGATTTCTCGGGCGAATCGCTCGAAGTTGTCCGGGTCGGTCGCGCCAAACCAGCTCGTGCGATTGCCCGCAAGCAGGATCGAGCTCGCGAGGAGGCTCGAGCGCACGCGCTGGCCCTCGTCGGTTCGATCGCGGTGGCGGAGAGCCGCGACCACGGCGAGCGCCGAGGAGACGCCGGTCGTCATGTCCGCGATCGCCGGAACAACGGTCTGCGGCACTGAGCCGTTGGAGCGCGCCATCATCGCGGCGGTGCCGCTCAGCCCCTGAACGACGACGTCGTACCCGCCGTCGCCGCCGTAGGGGCCCATCTCGCCATAGGGCTGCTGTTCGAGGTAGATCAGCGCCGGATTCACCTGGCGCAGTCGCTCGTAGCTCAGCCCGAACCGCGGGAGATCCGAGGGCTTGAGCGACACCAGGACGATGTCCGAGTCTTTAACGAGCCGGTCGATGATCGCCCGCGACTCGGGGCGGGTCAGGTCGACGCAGACGCTCCGCTTGCCGCGGTTCATCGCGATGAAGCCCTTGCCCTCGCCGGGGATGATCGACAAGGCACCTCGATGCGGGTCGCCGGTCGGCGGTTCGATCTTGATGACGTCGGCGCCCATGTCCGAGAGATGCACGCCGCAGGAGGGCACCGCGAGGATGGTCGCGAACTCGAGGACGCGAATGCCCTCGAGCGGTCCGGGCGGCAGGTCGCCGGTCTCGTCCTCGGGGAGGTGCCAGGGGGATGGTGTCATGCGTGCTCCATCGGTTGCTAGCTGGAGGAGATGACGGCGCCAAACTCGATCAGGCGGTCGATCGCCTCGGCCGCCATGCCCGTCTGCGTGAGCAGCTCGCGGCTGTGTTTGCCGAGGACGGGCGACGCGTCGCCGACCTCGAGTGGGGTTTCGCTGAACTTCACCGGCGGGCCAACGACGGTCATCCCGCCCAACGTCTCGTGCTCGAGCCGGACGAGGTAGTCGTTCTTCCACGCCTGCTCGGAGTCCGGCATCTGCTCCGGCGTGTGGTACTCGGCGACCGGGACTCCGAGCGCCCCGATCGCTTCGAGCCAGTGGGCGGTCGGTTGCTGCTGGAGCTTGCTCTCGACGGTTTCGCGCATCGCGCGCATGTGCGCCTTCATGTCATCGCTGTGCCAGTCGGGGTCGGTGATCGAAGGGTCGTCGAGCTCGAGCAGTCGGACCAGCGAGCGCTGGAAGACCTTCGAGAGCCCGCCGATGCCGATCATCCCGTCCTGGGTGCGGAACAGGCCGTAGTACGCGCGGGCGAGGGCCTGCGGGGTAACTGCTTCGTGGTGGTCGAGAATCTCGTCCCTGCTCTTCCCTTCGGAGAAGGCAGTCTTCAGGTACACGACGTAGTCGTTTCGCCAGCCATTGTCCGCGTCGATGTGGTTCATCTGGTTGTTCTGCAGCACCGCCGCCTGGAGCAGCGAGATATCGAGCTTCTGACCCTGGCCCGTCCGCTCGCGGTGGTAGAGTGCCGTCGAGATACCCCACGACATGAGCAGCGCCGCGGCGTAGTCGATCTGCGGCTGGGCGAGCGGCCGCGGACCGTGCTCGTCGAGGTAGGCGTCAACATCGTCTTGGATTCACCTCGCGGACGCTGGCGTAATCAAGCTGTATCGCCTCGGCGCGTCCGGGGCGGAAGTTGGCGATCACCTCTCGGAAATCCCGAGGTGATCGGCGAGCGAGTGCTTACCGCGGTTCTTGTTGAGGAACTGGCTGCCTTCGCCGAGGACGATCGGCTCCATCTGGCGGGCGTTGTCGCCGAGCAGCGGCTCCACCTTCACGACCTTGGCACCGGCGTCCGCGAGGAGCTGCGCCGCGTAGGGCGCGGCGATGAAGCGCCCGAACTCGACGATGCAAAGACCGTCGAACGGTCCAGGCATGTGTGCTCCTCGCTCGGTGGCTGCCGCGCGAACTACTCGAGCGCGCCAGCGGCGGCGGCCAGTGCGACCGCTTCCGCCTCGACGCCGACGAGTTCGGTCAGCACATGGAAAGTGTCTTCGCCGAGGACCGGCGCGGCCTTGTGCAGGATGCCCGGCGTCGCCGAGAACTTGGTGACGTGGCCATCGTAGGGCGTCGGGCCCATGATGCTGTGGTCGAGCGTGACGAAGAACTCGCGGTGTGCGAGCTGGGGATCGTTGTATAGGTCCGAAGGCCGTTCGACCTGTGCGGCTGGGACCCCGGCGGCGGTCAGTGCCTCGGTAGCTTCCGTCCCGCCCTGCGTTGCCGCCCAGGCACGGAGATCGTCCTCGATCGCCTGCTTGTTGGCGATGCGCTCGAGGAGCGCATCGAAGCGGCCGTCGGACCACTGGTTGAGCCCAGTGACCTCGAGGAGTGCGCGCCACTGCTCGGTGGTCTCGATCGCGATCGCGATGTAGCGCTGCGTGCCCGCGACTTGGAAGGTGCCGTGTGGCGACGCGGTTGGTGAGTCGTGTCCCGCGGCTCCGGCGACGCGGCCGTTCACAAGGTAGTCCATCACCAGCGGCGAGGCGAACTGAATCCCCGCCTCGGTCTGGGCGAGGTCGACGTGTTGGCCCTCGCCGGTGCGAGCGCGGTGCAGCAGGGTGGTGGTCAACGCCGCCACGCCGAAGCGGGGCGCGATGAAGTCGGTGTAAGCGCCCCAGGTGCCGGATGGATCGCGGTCGGGCCAGGAGGTGATGCGGTCGAGTCCCGCGAGGCAGGAGCCGTGCAGTCCGAATCCGGCGTAGCTGCGCTCCGGGCCGGTCTGACCGCGGAGGCAGGTGCTCAGCATCACCAGTTCCGGGCGCTTCGCGCTGATCGAGTCATAGTCGAGGCCAAATTTCGCCAGGGTGCCGGGCGTGAACGATTCCACGACGACGTCGGCCCAGTCGATCATCTCCTTCGCCAGGGCGAGACCCTCGGGGGTGGTGAGGTTCAGCGCGACGCCTAGCTTCGAGGAGTTGAAGTTGGCGACGAACTGCGAGCGATCGAGACCCGGCTCGCCGTCCTTGAACGGCGGTCCACCTCGGAGCACGTCCGGTCGCGTCGAGGATTCGATGCGGGCGACGGTGGCCCCGTGATCCGCGAGCGCTTTGCTGATCAGCGGGCCGACGCCGACCCAGGCGAAGTCGGCGACCTTGAGGCCCTCGAATGGTTGGTTCCGCGTGCCCGGGGCGGACGGTTGGACTGCTACAGGCTCGCGCGCTTCCTCGACGAGGTGTTGGTCCTGGCCGAGGGTCGGCGCGCCGCGTTCGATGCGAATCGGGGTCCTCGCCAGCTTCGCGAACGGGCCGGGGTAGCACTCGCTGTCGATTTCGACCCAGAACTCGCGCGCGGCGAGTTGAGGATCGGCGGCGATTTCGTCAGTCGTGTAGAGGGGCGCGAGCATGTAGTCGCGCGCGACTGCCTCGGCGAACAGTTCGGCCTTGGTGAAACGCGTGATGTAGGCCGAGACCGTTGCGATCGCCGGTGTCAGCGCCTCGGTCGCTGCGACGATGTCCTCGGCAGCGAGCGCCGCGACTCCGGCCGCCCACCGCTCGAGGTCGGCGTCCGGGAAGTCCTCGGGCAGATCGCCGTTCTCCTGTATCCATCCGAGGAAGCGGGTCGCACCTTGGAGGCCGAGGCCCGCGGGGGTCATTCCGAAGACGACGTGGCCATCAAGGCACGGGAATCGACGTCCCGCGTGTGAGGGCAGTGTGACACCTCGGTCGTCGCCGTAGCCGGGCGGGTCTTCGCCCATGTTCGGCGGGTAGCCGGTCGCGTTCATCAGCGTCCAGACGATCGCCGCCTGCTGGGAGGTGTCGAGGCGCTGTCCGAGACCGGAGCGGTCGCGCTCGTACAGCGCGATCAGCGTGTCGGCGGCTGCTTGCGCGCCTGCGTGGAACGCTGCCTGCGGGTAGCCCACGGGTAGCGGTGGTCGGTCCGGGTCGCCCTGCAAACTCACGAGGCCGCCCGCCGCCTCGACGGTCAGCTCGGTCGCCGGGCGGTCGGCCCACGGGCCGTCCTGCCCGTACGGGCTGACCGAGGTGTAGACGAGCTGAGAATAGCGCTCGGCGAGGTCCTCGTAGTCGAGGCCGACCGCGGCCATCACACCGGGATCGAAGGACTCGAGGAGCACGTCGGAGCCGGAGAGCAGCCGGTGCAACGCGTCACGGTCAGCGTCACTCTCCAGCACATCGAGCACGACGCTGCGCTTCCCGAGGCCAAGCGCTGCCCAATAGAGGGAGCGATCCGGGTCATGGTCGTCGAACGGCGGGAGCCGCCGAGCGGCGGTGCCTTCGGGAGGCTCGACCTTGATCACCTCCGCGCCGAGGTCGGCGAGGGCTTTGCCTGCGAGTTCGGCGCGCTCCGTTGTCAGGTCCAGGACTCGGATGCCATCGAGTGCGTTCGTCATGTGCGATCCCGTCTTGTGAGCTCAGGCGGTGATTCTGTCACGTCGCCATCCGACTCGGGGCGAATGTTCTCGCGGCCGTCTCACCTCGCCGGGGCAGGGGATGACCGCTAGGCTTGGCCGAGGCGCCGGAGGCCCAACATATGGCAGAGCGACGAATACTCGAAGGCCTCGTGGTGGTCGACTTCACGCGGGTGGTCGCCGGGCCCTACGCCACGCGCATGCTGGCGGATATGGGCGCTGACGTCGTCAAGATCGATCCGCCCTCCGGTCTCGCCGCTTCCGGCGTCGATGGCATGCCGGCCCGCGGTGGACCGCGTCGCGCTGCGGGCTCGGTTGAGAACAATCTGGGCAAGCGCTCAGTGATTCTCGACCTGAAGGACCCGACTGGCTTCGCGGTCGCGCGAGACCTCCTCGCGACAGCCGATGTGCTGGTAGAGAATTTCTCGCCCGGGGTGATGGGGCGGTTTGGGCTCGGCTGGGAAGCGGTCCACGAGTTGAATCCGCGGCTGGTCTTCGCCTCGATCTCTGGGTTCGGGCACAACAACAGCTTCTCGCACCGCCGTGCGTTCGGCGCGACGGCCCACGCCGAGGCGGGATGGATCTGGGCGCAGCAGCGGGCCGCGCGGACCGAGGCACCATTTCCGCCGGGTGTCACCGTCGCGGACCTGATCACCGGGTCGCTATCGTTCTCGGGAATCCTCGCGGCGCTGCTCGATCGGGAGCGCACCGGCCTGGGGCAGCACGTCGACACCTCGTTGATGGACGGGCAACTGGCGTTGCTCAACGACGTCGCCAGCGGCGCCCGCAACGGCAACACCGAGGAAAATTGGTCCTCGTTCCGCCACCCGATTCACCAGGCGCAGGACGGCCATCTGACGATTAACGTCGGCACACCGCGCCATTTCGGTCGGATTGCCGCGGGGCTGGGCCACGAGGGAGCCGCGATACCCGCGACCGGGTCGGAGGCCAACGCGCTGGTGTCCTCGTGGGTCGCGGAGCACACGGTCGAGTCAGCGACGCGCGGCCTCGATGCGGCGGGTGCCGCCTATGGCGAGGTGAAGACGATGCCGGACGCCGTGCAGCACCCCTACTTCGAGGAGCGCGGGATGATGGTCGACGTCGACGACGTGGTCGACGGGACTCACCACGGCATCAGTTCGGCGCTTTTTCTGTCCGATACCGAGAGCGCTCCGACCGGACGCGCACCGCTGGCTGGCGAGCACTCGCGCGAGGTGCTGACGGGCCTCGGCTATGACGAGGCGAAAATCGAAGCGCTGCTAGCCGGTCCGGTCTCCCAGCACCCGCCGCTTGAATAGGCCTCCGCGGTTCTGAGTTAATGGTAGATGACGAGCGACGGCGGGGTGTTGAGTGCCTGGATCATCGTCGGCGACATCAGCGGGACGTCCCAGTCGAAGAACAGCTTGATCGCGGGGACCTCGGAGTACTCCGCCAGCCCGAACAGCTCGTAGTGCTTCGTCTTGATCGCGGGGCCGCCGAAGCCGTCCATGTCGATCACTACCTCGACCTCGGCCACGTCGTCGTAGCCGGCGGGGTCGATCAGCATGATGCCGTTGAACTGGTGCAGGACCAGCGCCTTCGGTGGGATGCTTTCGTTGCGGACGAGCTCGGCGAGGTAGGCCTGGACGCGGTTCACGTCGGTCGCGCGGAGGCTGCCGATCACCGTGCCGGGGGTGGCGTTGTAGATCGCGGTTGCGAACTCGGGGTCCAGCGCCAGGTGCACGAACGGCTCGCGCAGGAACGGTTCGAGGCGCTTCACCTCGTCGAGTGGGTCGGCCCAGCCGATCTGGATGTCGAGGAACACGAGGGCGCCTGAGGCACGCGCCGCTTCAACATAACCAGAAATCGTCTCCATTGACATGCGGCTGAGGTAGCTGCCATCAGCAAGCGGCACCGGCTGAGCGACGGCGACGATCGGGTGGACGGCGGCGACGACCCCGAGGTCTCCGTTCACTGCGTCGTAGTCGGCGGCCAGGTTCTCGACCGCTGCGATCGCGCCAGCGGGTGAGTAACGGCCAAGCGCGCCCATCGAGGGGATGCCGGGGAACCCGTAGAAGGAAATGACCTGCCTGCCCTCGAAGATCGACCCCCGGGACAGCGTCCATGTTGCGGCCGTGGGTGCGTCGATGAAGTAGACCTTGCCCGGTTCGAGCAGCTTGATCTGCGAGACCCCAAGGGGGGCAGCGGGGCCCCATCCGGACCAGATGCGTCGCGCCGGATTGAAGTGCCACACCGAGAAACTACCGTGCAACGCGCCGAAGTCGACGCCCGCGAACGCGGAATCGGGCGACGTGGCACCTCGGTCCCAACGCAGCACGTTGGCGCCGGAGTGGAGGTCAAGCTCGCAGAGGCTCGGCTCGACGCGAGTAGCGGTGCCGAACGAGGTGCCGGTCGTGCGCGGCGTCGAGCAGCCCGCGGCGTGGGTGGTTGGTGCGGTCGTGACGAGCGCCAGACCGACGATGGCGACCAGGGTCAAGATAGCGGCGCCGAGGGTTCTTGGTCGGATAACAGCGCTCCAGGTACGTCGTGTGGCGGCTCAGAGTAGCCGCTTCGCAGGGTGGCGACGAACCAGCGTCAAGTTGTTCCCGTGAGCCATCGCTCGATGAGGGTGGTCCTATCACGGAGCGTGTACTAGGGGATTTCCCTTACAGAGAAGGAGGGACCAGAGTTCGACCTCATGCCTAATTTCGCAACGTCTTATGGTCCCTACTACCCCATCACGGATCTGGGCACATCGGACATCATCCAACGGGCGATGTCCGATGTGCTCCGCTGTGCTGATGGATCAGCGCGGGATGGGGCGACGGAATGGAATCGATGTTGAACCTGACCTTGCAGCCCGAACCCGGCGCCCCGTCAGAAACGCGCGTTTCTGACGGGGCGCCGGGTTCGGGCTGCAAGGTCAGGTTCAACATCGATTCCATTCCG
>Ga0114999_10005991_pt1 | contig 14170 bp, 15 predicted proteins | sample ArcticOcean_MG_C_3_FD_89820 | JGI IMG/M metagenome (GOLD analysis project Ga0114999, IMG submission 89820) | Marine microbial communities from western Arctic Ocean - ArcticOcean_MG_CB8_126 | ecosystem: Environmental > Aquatic > Marine > Oceanic | place: Arctic Ocean: Canada Basin | collected...
AATATCACTGTTAGCACCACTGGCGGCTCCACCTATAGCAGTAAGTAATGCTCCAGCAAGTATTGACTCATACGTAGTTGCTCCAGCATTTGCTCTAAGGAATGCATTTGCTGTGATTGATGCAGGCAAGTTAGTACTAGCAGCACTTGCAGCACTAGCTACCGCACTAGCAGCAGCGGCATCAGCACTTACATCAACAGCAGCTAATGGAATAGACAAATCAATAAGAGTTAAGATATTACCAGCAGTTACATCAGCATCATAAGTCGTGGTAGATGTGAACCCACTAAGTGTTACACCGTATCTATTACTGTCTACTAAGAATGTATTAACTGTATACGCTGTAGAAGCTACATAAGCTCCTCCAGATATAAACTCTGTAGAGAATGAAGACCATCTACCTACATTAGCTATACGATCAGCAGCAAACAGTCCCGCACTAGGAGTAGTATGAGAAGTATCTACTTCCCATATAGTAAACAAGTCTGGGTCTACATATCTATCTCCAGAAACAACGGCTGTAGCATTTTGCCATATACCTTTGAAGTTAAGTATAGATACAAACCTAGCTAGTACGGCATCAATACTTCTCCAGTTATCACGTTCTCGCTCATGCCAAGGAATCTTATCGAATTCGATTAGTTCAAAGGCAAAGTTATCAGTACGCTCTACCATGATTCACCTCTAAACGTCTATTTCAGTACCTACAAACTGGAAGCTAGTTCCTGCAAGAGCAGCACTGCCTGCTAGAGTATAAGAAACAATATCAGCAGCAGAAAGAAAATACTCAATAGGAGCAGGAGCACCAGTCGTATCCCCATCTACACCAGTTTGAGCCGTTGTGGCTAATGGTCCTTCTTTTATAGCATTGGGACTACTAAACAAAATGTTACTCGCTGTGATGTTAGAATGAGTCATTACAATTACATCATTTACTGTAATTGTGATGTCAGTAGAAGCATCAGAGTTACCAACAACACGATAAAAGATACGACCTTTAGCTGCTTTACCTGTTGGTACAGTATAGATTGGGGTTGTAGCAGCAGTAAGAACCGCTGCGGAACCGAGAACACCGATTTTATCAGACATCTTTTTCTCCTAATTATTCGAGATTGTAAAACTAGTGGAACCATAAGCCAATGAGGATGGTAAACGGTTTCGAGTGTTATCAGCGAGGATTGCATTGTTTATTAATCGCTGAACTTCTGTGGCTGTTATGCCATTGTTAAACGCTTCAGCACCCGCAACACTTGTACGAGTTTGAAGGGCAGTTATCTCATTCTTAATTATTACAAACTGAGCACGAAAGTCTGACTTACTAACTTTCACATTATCAGAGGGTAATGCTGTATCTACTGCACTTGTCATTGTTATCTCCTTGGCGAACCAGTTTGGTACGCTAACGTTATTGAAACAAACTTCAACTCTTTGATACCATCACCAGACATACGTAGTTTTTGTAACTTGTACTTAGTTGTCCAAGCATATAAACTCTCTAATCTTGTAGGTCTGCCACCACCAAAGTCTTTACCAAACTCATCTGCACCAAATCCTGGAGCATCTCCACCCTCAAAGTCCATACTAAGAATAGGATTAAGTACTTCTAATTCCCATCCTAGATCATCATCCCACTTAAGAGTATCCTCTTGCCAATCTTCACCTAAATCACTACGATCCAGATAGATGTTATCAGTAAACATTTCAGCTTTAAATCTGTTATCACCTGTAGTATCAAAGTTTAGATACCTACTACCTTTAACTAAGAACCGTTGCCTATTATCAGACCACGGCAGTTCCCATACAAACTTTATAGGAACACCACTATCAGTAGTATCAGCCACGGGATTCCAGCCAGTATAGTCAGACCAAGGAGTTTCATCATCCCACATCTCCTCACGACCTTCATAGTCTTTATATATATTATCACCGTCAGATGTTTCACCTAACAAGAAGACTTCTGCACCTTCACATAAGAACGTGCGTTTCAATGCTGATACACAACCACAACGGAAGTTCCAGTTACGCCAATCAGCCCATGCCTCAATCTTTAACTTCTCATTCCTCTTGTATGTAAAGCATCTATTCTCTGTAGTGTTAGCTACAATATCTGAGTTAGGGATAAATAGCATGTAATTATCTGCATCACCATCCCACAATGCCCAAGCTCTATCTTCTGTAGTAAGTATAGATTTCAAGTTACCTACATGTTTTCTATAAGCAGGATCAATTAACTGTGAAGCCTTTTCACCTGTAACACTACCAGTAAACAATGCGCGTTTAGATACTGTAACTCCAGATGCATCAGCAAAGATCATGTTTTCGCCAACAGTCTGTATCACTCTATGAGATAATGAACCCACGTTATCAATTGAATCAGAGAATGAAGGGATATGATCGTCACCACTAAATGCTCCTATAGTTCCTGGTAGTATGGCATTCTCAAACATTATTAATATATTATCTCTGAAGCGTCCTATCCCTTTAATAGTAGCATCACCAGAAGGAACTCTAGACCCCAGATCGACATTAACAGCGTCATTGGGAGCACTATCACCAACCCAAGTACCACTAGTATCGGTATTTGAGATGAATAGTCTATCCTCTGCACCATCTGTGGGATCTCCAGCCATAACAAGATACCTATTATGAGTAACAACGAAACGGCAAATAGGAGTATTAGCATTAGAATTGTCAGCTAAGTCCTTTAAGAACTCACATTGCATAGTATTATGTACAATGAGAGGCTTATTCACCCCATTGCAGATAATAAGTTCACCATTAAATATAGCAAAAGAAACAAAAGTAGTAGTAGTCCATCCAGTTGGAGAGCCAGACAAACTAGCAGCAATGTCATCACTCCATATAAGGATTATAGTTCCTACACTGTCTATAGAAACTACCTTACCGTTTTGTCCTACAGCAATTAAGTATCCATTATAGTATTCTATGTTAATGATATCATCTAAATACGCAGATGCATCAGCAAATAGTTTGGTACCAGGACGTACCTGTTGTGAACCGTCTAGACCACGTTGCATGTTCTCTAGCTTCTTAGCAAACTTAGTATCTAAGTTTAAATCATTATCTGATTCATTCCAACCACCACTGAAGTCACGTATAGTAGCATCTAGTAATACGTTACTACGTGATACTTGTGCTTGTCTACCTCTAGGGCCTTGTGGGAATAAGAATGTATCCATTAGAAGGGCGAATTATCCTCTTGTGTTTTGTTAGCTTGTTCAAGAAACTGATCTGTTAATGCTTCAATCACTTGTTCATTACCTCGTTCTCCTTGGCGTTCTGCTGAGATTTCTGCTAAAAACCTAGCTTTTTGTTCAGCATTTCCAAGTTCATAATCTCTTTGTGTCTTTATTCTTGTTAATGGTATTCGTTTTCTATCTTCGATCTTCTGAGAAGCATTCTCATAGGCTTGTATCTCTTGCTCAGAGGCGTTTTGCCAATCAATAGCAGACAACTCTTCATCCTTGTATCGACGTTTATCTGTTAACTGTTTCTGAGGCTTAGTCTTACTTAAAGCCTTTATACCTTTTTTAGCAATATTCTTTCCAACACTTCTTATTGGTCCACCAATAACATCTAATGCTGTACTAGGGAAGTCTAGTCGATCAGCAAGATATGGAGCTAATTCTTCTAATGGATTACCTTGTCCTTGTGATACTCCACTTCCACCTCGTCCTGGTAGTCTTGCAGGATCAGTAGGAGCTAACTGATCAAAATAATCACTCCTAGTTTCTTTTCTAGCATCTGTAACACCTTCTGCTCCTCTTGTTAATCCTTCTTCTATTCTTTGTTTAACAGGAGAAACTGGTTGATCAGTAAAATCTTGCGCCAACTTATTGACACGAGTATTATCTTTTTTCGCCTCTGTTAACCTTTCAAATAATTGTCTAAGTAGTTCATTGGCAGCCATTACGGTAACTCAACAAAACTAAATGTTGATGGTATAGCTGTTACGGGATCAAGACTAATAGGAGCAGAGTTAAATTCATTCTTAAGTTGTTTCACCCTCGCTTCAAATAACAGTTGGAACTTCTGTGATGCATTAGGATTAGTACCATCGTCTTCTAGATAGTCAAACGTGGCTCCAAGGATTAATGCTTGATCATCAAAGTCTATCTCATCCGTACCAATGAACGTATCAGGCTTAGTACGATACTGTACATCTATGTTACCAGTAGCAGTCTTAGGCCAGACATTGAATACTTTAGTAATCTTATTCGTCGCTGTTGGACCTAGAGCCTCAAAGTGTATAGGTGTTGTACCTGATAGTGTATTAGGATTAGTAGTTAATGCTGATAACTTAGTTAGTGACGTATTAGTGTTGTCTGGATAGATAACTCTAATGTCTTCAAATCTTTTAAGTGTAGTAGTTAGGTCAGCCGTTACTACTCCTAATGTCCCATCAAGAGTATAAATAGACCATGATAAGAACTGAGGCCAGAATGCCTCGCTAAACATAACGTCAAACTTATGCTGGATCATCTCAGCTATACGATCTTCTGCGTATGTCTGAACGCCTGTACCCGCAACCATAGACAACCTATCGGCTGTCCTAGTTATTAATTCTGTTAATGTACTCATGATATGACAGCAGAAGCGTCGGTAGGTCGAAGGGGAGGAATAAGACCTACCGACTATCTTCTATGTCTAACCAGTAAACTGCTCGACACCGTGAAGATCACTTGTGTTACACAAGTAACGAATTTCACTTACAATTGAACCATCACTAGCAGATGCAGCATCGAATGTGCCACGAGGATCACCCGTAGTAGCCGTCTGTGGATCAGTAGTAATGGCGGCTGTTAACACTCCAGCAGCAACAACTCCATCTTCCGTATCACTAAGCAAACTTGTTCCTGCATAAGGAATACCAAGTTTATCTGCCCAACCTACATCAACAGTATCGGAAGCTGCTCCAGTAGCAATAGCCATACTATCAACATACTTAAAGGCTTTAGCACCAGCAATTACTCCTGTGCCTGAAAGTGTAAAACTTTCTGTCATAATTTGACCTAGATAATCTCTACCAGTAATTGATAACACATGATCAGATCCAGCACTTCCTGTGCAAGATAGTGTCCGTCCAAATGTAGCATCAATCATACCAGAAGTAGAAGTTAAACTAGTAGAACTACCATCAAAAGTAGTTTTGAAATCAGCAGAAGTGTAACTTGTTGCTGCGTTAGTAGCACTTACACCATCCCAGATGCCATCAGCATCAAGAGTAGCAGGAGCACCAAGACTAATAAGAACAGCATTACCTACAACATCAGCAGCAAATTCCATGTTAGGAACATACTGACTAATACTGCGTGGGCGGTTGTCTGCGATAACTTTCGACATAACTTATATCCTTTATATTTGTGCGACTTTAGAAGTTCTAGAACGATTGTTTACTTGCTCAGACTTAGATTTAAGACTGGTCTGGGAAGCTGTTCCCATCACATCTCCAGTCTCCATATTTACTAACTGAGGGGCTTGTAAGAAACCTTGTCGTTCCATCTCTTCTTTAGTCCAAATGTGAATAGAGGAACCACTAGGAAAGTAAACCATCCATCCATTGTCAACTTCGATGTCATTGTATTCGAATCCACCAAGCAACTTCTTATCGCCTTGTTTATCTAATACAGGTTCACCTTTGTTATCACGTTGGATGTTTGGTTCAGCAATCCTTCGTAAGCCTTTGCCCTCTAGTTTGTGTACCTCAAAACGTGGTTTAATATTCTCTGTCATCCCCTTGCCTTTCTTATTACGAGTTAATCAAAACAGCGTGCGTACGGAAAGCTTTCCACATGCACCATTGACCTTGCCAAACAATCCGACGACCTTGAGCATCAATCGTCCAAGGAGCAACAAGCTCTTTGACCTTCATGTTAACATGCTTAAGGATGTGCAGACGCAAGAACTTACTATTAATAAAGAACGCTTTATTAACAGGACAGTCTTCATCATACATCATTGGAATGTTTTGGTGTTTAACACCACTAAATCCTAAGTCCATCATCTTCTTACCAGAGTTAGACTCAGACAAGTTGATAACAACCTTATCACGTACAGCAGTACGATAGTGACGATACAAGTTACGACCTGTGAGGATAACATCAGGCTTATCACCTTTAAGGGTGAGATCCATTAAGATATCATCAAAGGCTTCTTCAATGTTGGTTGAATCGAGGTTGCCATTGAAGTCATAAGCGGATGTTCGCCATTGCGTTTCCGAGGCCCGATTAATATTACCAACTGTGCCAGTAGTGGGATCGTCGGGAATAAGTAATCCAAGTCCTTGTGGATCGGTTCCTGCACCAGAGGCATAGAGGTACTCGCTAAACTTCTCCTTAATGCTTTCTTCCAACACATCAATCTTAGCTTTCATAAGCTTAAAGATTTGTGCAGAACCTTGGTTCTCGTCTTCTTCTTGATCACTAATAACAACACTACCAGCTACACGCGCCCAATTATACGTTACCGTATCAAACTCATTGGTCTGTGCAATAGGTTGTTCGTCATAGTATTCATAAGAAGTGATGTTAGGGTTACGTCCCAACGTTAGCGGGTTCGTAATTTCGTGACCACCATCTTCAAACTCTACACGATTGTTAGCGAAAGCCCATGCCATAAGAGCATTAGACTTAATAGAAGCTAAGATCAGCTTCTTACGCGAACGGGTTAGTGTGGAGTTTAGTACGGTGGCAATTGGTGTACTAGCCATTTAAAACTCTCCTAATTGATTCCAGCTTCCGCCATCGCCTCACGAATGATTTGATCTGTGGAAGTATTTACGTCTGCTACCTGTGCAGTATCAGTAGTATTAATAGCTGCTACTTTACCATTAGGTAACTGTTGCTGTGTATTTACTGCCGGACTGTTAACCTTCTGAGCATTATGCTCTTGTTGTAACGTGTCCAGGGACTTATTCCAATCCAACCCCTTCTGTAGATAGAAGTTTTGGAGTTTTAAATACGCAGCTTCTGGAGACAATGTAGAATCGTCTTGTAGAAGTCGGGCTATCGAATTTTCGTGAATAGCTGCATCAGGATGTTTAGAGTTAAAAGCATTGTATTGATTTAATGCTTCCTGATTAGCTAATTCAGTTTCTTGTTTGCCTTGTTGTTCACTTACTAGGGGCTTAACAGCATTATCTATCATCTGTTTGATGGCTTGTGTGTCAAGACTGCCGCCACCTAGTGCATCTATATTATGCCCTGCTGCTTGTGCCTGTGTCAACATATATTGTAATGTTTCTACAGGATTCTCTTTATAAGCAGAGATAATCTGTGCGCCAGTAGTTAATTCTTCAGGAGTAAGACTATATTGTGTGCCTAAGTTACCAGCAGCATTAACAGCTTCCATTTGAGACTTAATAGTATCTAACTCACGCTGTAAGTTATCTCCACGAGACTTCTCACGTTGAGCAGTTTCATAGAATCTACGTTCCTTACCACCTGTAGCAACTAAGTTACCGTCTTTATCTAAGAGGTCTTGGGGACCACGAGCCTGTCCTTGTTGCTCTTCAACATTGCCTCCCTCAGTATCTTGTTCACTACCGGCTGTAAGTGTTTGTTCTTCAGCCGTCTCCGATGTTCCTGCATCTTCCGCCTCACTAGTCGCTTCTGTAGACAGTTCATCCCCTTCTCCAATCGCATCTAGAATTGCTTCATCAGTGCTAACTAATCCTTGTTCGTCTGGCATAATTCATCCCCTCAGATGTCTATTGTTGTGGTTGTTGTGGATTCTGTACCTGTTTAAGTACGGCTTCTAGTGCTTGTTGTGGTGGAACACCTGATTGAATAGCACTAGCTACTTGTTGTTTCATCTCAGGAGGTAATTTATCTAGTATCTGTTGTAACTGTTCTGGTGCAGCAGCACCTACATCACTTTCAGGTCCACTAGTAGGATCAGTACCAGGAGCACCTTCTTGTGGTTGTGGTTGTTGTGGCTGTCCTTGTCCTTGTTGTGCTTGTTGTTCTATTGCGGCACTAATCTCAGACCAATCTTCCTCACGTAATGTAACTTCATCAAACGCCTTCTCCATTACTTGAAGCATGATCTTGAAAGTTGGTCCTGGGGCAACGTTTGCAAATTGTCCCAAGACCTGTCCGAACTCTAATGCCTCTTCTTTCTTTGCTGCACTTGTTGGTTTCTTTGTTGAACCACCAACAACTATCACGGACATCTGACCAACTTCTTCTGCGCTCATGTTTTCCCACTCAGAACCTTCCTCTCCAATAAGGTTTACTACTTGCTCTTGTGGCATGTTCATAAGACATAACTGTGCAATACCCCAGTAGATTTGCCCTATCCAATCTTCAATCTGATCTGACTTCTCATCTATTCGCATATTAGCTGCACCAACGTTAGCACCAACAGCAGCTTTATTAGTATTAGTCTTAAACTGTTCGCCCCTCATAACTGTACCAACAGAGGAGATACGATCAATAGCAGTATATAGAGTCTCTTTATCAAACATCTTATCGTATTGAATAGACGGAGGAGGCACAGAACCAATTAGGTCTGAGAACTTGGTATCAATAGGAAGTGCAATCCCCCGCGCTGTCCCATCATCACCATTAAGTATAGCTGTAGCATCTGCTTGGTCAATAAGAGAACTATTGTAGAAGATGTTACGTCTAGCCCACCTCCGTACCCTTCTCATTTCATCTGTTATCTCATTGATCGCATCTTGTTGATCAAGGTAATAGGACACTTCGCCCTTGGTTAAAGGTCCATTAGGAGATTCAAAGAACGTGAGAGGGTAAAACGGAAAGAATGTATCTAACTGTAATGGATCGTCCCATACCCATATAGGCCATGTCCAATCTTTACTATTAAACATTAGTACACGTCTGGTAACTTTATCCCAGACAATGTACACCTTAGTCATCTTAGCTTTTTCAAAAGATTCATCATCTGTAAAACCAAAGTCTTTTGCTTTGCTTTCATCATTATCATAGAGACTGAAATTATCTGCACTGTTGTCCTCACTATCATCACCTTCTAGTGTAGCCTTCATAACGTGAGTAGGAGCATAGATAGACTTAAACTCTAATCCACCTTTCTTATCCTTTGTAGCATACTTAGCAAGGATGAACTCAGTAGGAAGCATGTCTTCCTCAATCATCCAGTTTGCATCACTACCATCTATCTCCTTACTATTAGGATCAACACTGATATCAAATGGAGACTTGACCATAGCAAAGGGACCAGAAGGTTGTAGTATGTCTATACTTTCCTCTAGTGCTTGTAACTGTCCCTCTATCTCTACAATACGTTTAGGATCTTTAGCTTTCTCTAAGTCCTTAGCCAACTTAGCTAGATCAGCTAGAGCTTGTTCACTACTCTCTGCTTTACCTATCCAACCAATCTTCATCCATGCTCTATTTGTAAGGAGGCACGTAACAACACAACGTTTTGCTTTCGGTTTGAGGTTAACACCAGGACTAGCCTTTCTTCCTCCAAGCACGTTAACAAGTCTTTCGAGAATAGTCGCTTGTCGCTTTTTGGATTCAACGTTACTGGTAAACTCTGCTTCTGGATTCCTAGCATATAGAGCTGGAACCATCGTAGTAACGTTTGCAAATACGACATTCTCTGTCTCCGTGATATTAGCGTTAAGTTTCTGATTACCTATTGTATTACCACTAGCATTGTCTTGTGCATCTCGATGAGACAATTGATCATTCTCAAAGTATCTAATAGCCTCAGACCATGACTCACGCACATCTTTAGTATGTGTTTGTGACTGACTAACACGAGATTTCCACACTTTACCAGTAGCACGTGCCACAGGTATCTTACTATCACCTACTACCTTATAAGAAGCTTCAGTCTTCCTCTTACGTTTACGTGTAGGTTTAGCATCACCAAGTGATTCATCTATCTTAGCGTTAACCTCTGGAGGGATTTCTAATTCTTCATCAGCCATGTCTAATATCTCTTCTTGTCTGTTCAATGTCTCGTTCACCCCATTGACGGAAGCCTACCTCTTTGGGGTCTTGACGAGCCGTAAGTTTACTTATGTTAGGACGTTCCGACAAGAGATATTTAGTAGTATCCATTGCATGGTCGTCTCTGTCTATTGGCTTATCCATCTGTTCACCAGTAGGATTCTTCATCCAGTAGTAGTCATTGATCTCTGTAATCCACCACTCTAACTTATCTGATACATATAAATAAGGAGCATTGTATTCACCAGTAATAGGATTCTGATGATGTCTTTGTGGTATCAAGTATTGGTTAACTTTAACAATACCATTAGCTATATCGTTATTACCTCTACGACACATGATACCATCTTCTAAGAACATGTCTGCTATGGCTTTACCAACTAATTTCCTGCCAACACTCTTGCGTCTAAAGATGTCAGGATCGGCAAGTATCATGTTAGAAGCGTCGGTATTATGAGCATTACGGATAGTAGTAATAGCAGCAATATGATCATCCAGTGGTACTTCTTTCTCATACGCCCCATCCATAGGAATACATTCCCAAAGTTATCAACAAAGCCAAGGATATAACAAAATGGTACAGCTAGTCCATAATCATAACCTTCTAGATAAGTAACACTTGTAGTCTTGACTTGTAATTGTTTATGATACTGTTCTATGCTTTGTGAAGACAGTACATGTATAGCCTCATTGAATGCGGGGTATACTAGTCCCTCGTATGATGCCCACTCTCCCATAAGGAATCTAGATCGCATTTGTCCTTTGTAAGAAGACTCAAGAGTTTTAATGAAATCCTGTTCAAGATTATCTTTGTTTTCATATGTACTACCTTCGTAAATCTCAATGATTGGTACAGGCAAGTTATCTGTGAATAACATCTTACCATTCTCATCTGTTTCACATAAGAGTTTGTCACTGATCTGTCCTAAAGAGAGTTCATGAATAGGACGTACAAGCTCTCTATAAACCCAATTCCGAGTAGGATTAGTAGTAAGTATAAACCAGCGCGGCCCAGACTTAGGCATAGTTTTATCATCACCATCATAAGGTGTCATACCTCTAAGTCTTCCTAGTAAATCTAAGAAGTCTTTATGTACAATCTCAGGGTCTTCCATCTGGTCTACAATGATTGCATCATATGTAGCAGACAGTAAGTTAGAGGTAGTAGCCTCATTACCTGACTTACCTTGTTGTGCTATATATCTAAAGTTAATTGTTGTACCATTCTTGAGCGTACACGTATTAGATGCATTAGCAGATTTCGGAAACGATTCGATCCAATCGGAAGGTAACCATTTAAGAAACTCTTTTCGTAACGTGTCATTAAGTTTAGGATAAGTCGAACGAGCCATAAGTATGTTCGCACCAGGATAGTCTTTAGCAATCTTGATACACTTAATACATGCTGCACTAGTCTTGCCATTAGCAAACCCTCCCCCATATAGTTGTACCTTAGCCTTACTATGTAAGAACCTATCTTGTAGACTATCACGTTGTAGTTTAAAGTTAGGCATCTCTATCCCTTCATCATAGCCATAAAGAGTTGTTTAGTTAATGCTTTGGCATGTGTCCATATACCATCAACTTGTAATTGATTAGCAGGGAATGTATCACCTGTTAATCCTGTGCCATCGTATTGTGCTTCTAGGTTAGCTGCTGCTGTCGTATCACTATGTATTTGAATAGCATCTACAGCAGGGAACCCATTAGCCATCTGTGCTGCCGTACCTGTCCATTGTTCAACATTAGCATTAACAATCGGTTCTTGATTGTTCTGCATGATAGCTTGGATAGGTCTTCCATCATGCCACCAAAGCATATCACCTGTGTCTATGTCGGAAGCTGGCATTGAGTGCGTTACATCTGATAAGGTCGCAGTGGCTCCACTATTAGCTGATTGTGTTGTCCATGTTAGAGTTAAGACACCACTAGCACCAGTTGATTGTGTAGCTGCGACTGAAAACGCATACCAAGTATCAGCAACATCAGTCATGGTTACTGTAACAGGTGTAATGCCCATACCACTAAAAGTCATGCTAGGTCGAGTGCTAGAACCATAACTTGAGTTCTTCATCATGTAACCTGTAACAGTTACAGCTACTCCAGACGGTGCAGGGATATACCATTCATAATCTAAGGTCTCTGCGGTGGCTGAAGCAGTCGGCTTTGCTAGTAAAGAGTAAGCCGCCGTATGACCACCAGAGTTTTTATGTAACGAACCTTCACTAGTATAGATTTCGTTGATGTTCCAATCACCATCCTTACGCTCTATGTAGAACTTATTTAGCTTTTGTGCCTCTCCAGAAGTACCGTAATTTATTAAACCGGCTGTGAAGTTAAAGTTGCAATTGGTAAATAAAGCGTCTGTACACCCATAAAGATACATATAGATATCGTAATAGTTAGAGCCATCATATGAATTGAGTTCATAACCTATATCACAATCAATAAACTTCAGTTGCTTACAATTATATGTTTGGACTCCTCTGTAACAACTAACAAACTTACATCGCGTGAAAATAATATTCCAACCTTCGCCAGCTAGTAGTCCAGTACTAGTGGCACCAATAAACCAACAATCATTAAAGAAGGCGTTGACCAAGCCGTTGCCCCAACTAGAAACCACAGTATAACTGCTTGTGTTAAATATATGCCAATTGTTGAAGTTCCCGCCAGATGATGATCGCCCGTAAAAACCATAATTAACTGTGGTATAAATAGCAAAGTTCGACAGTGTCTTTGCAGCAGCTAAACCACTAGAGAAGGCATAAAGATCAACTCCAGCAAACTGGCCCCTATAAATCGTGACATCCGTCATCGTTGTCCATGCAACGTGATTTGTACCGTTACCATCTATCCGAAACCCACCGTATTCATTACTAGACCCATCATCGCCCATATACCTGAATTGAGCGTGAGAGATGGTCTTATCTCCAGCGTTTCCTGTTGCACTTTCGTCAAACCAAGTATAGCTTTCATTGGCATCTGTGTGAGCTTCAAATCCTACATTCTTCGTGAAATTAGATATACGACAACCTATTTCATGGACATTGGTAGCACCTACAGAAATGCCAATTGTATTAGTAGATACAGAATTAATTACACGCTCTTCATTTTGGCTGCCTGTATTACCTGGAGAGGTAGTGCCTAGAAGGACAATGTCGCCAACAGCCCAACCTGTGGCATCAGTAACAACAAAGGAAGTACCAGATGCTGCTAGTCTTGTGGTCAGGCCAGTATTAGTGGTCTTAACAGACCCATGCATATGGAATTTAGATCCATGTATTAATGTCTTGAATCCCCACTTACCGTCAGCCATAGACGCAGAAAAGTTAAGTCTAATCTTGTGGGTATAACTTGCTGAGATAACATCACCAGCTTTGCCGTAATCCAGTTCCCCACCAGCTTCTATGACCATCTCACCTTTACATATAAGACTAGAAGTTGCTGATCTGTTAGCCTTGATAATGCCACCACTCTTAACATTTATACATGTAGACGTATCATCACCCCAAGTATGAGTCCCGGTCATAGTGATCGTGTCGCCGCTAACAATGTTGACCTTATCGCCATCAACAGGGATAGCTCCACCAGCCCAAGAGCCTGTGGCATTACTAGCCCCTCCACCCGAACCGTTAGATGCTATAGTAGCCATTAGAAGGCAACTCCCCAATGAACATAAGTATGTGATGCACGATTAGTCCAAGCATCAGAATAGTCAGTTGTGCCAGATACATATCTATATGTACCAGCACTAACGCCAATCTTTAGTATATACCAATAGTCTGTACTAGACATGAATGAATAGTATTCAGGATCACTTCCTGTATCTTGATCAGCTATCCTATAGTCTAACTTTTTGTGATTAGACTTATCAGATGCATTAACAATTCCCATTAGCTTTTATTTGTAGCTTTAACTGCTACCCAATCTGCATTGGTAAGCGCATCAGCATCCATATCACCATCTACACGTTTAGCAACATAGTTAGTATCACTAGCTACATCATGAGCAATCTCTCCAATGAAACTAGGAACTAGATTACCAATGACAGTTGCAGCACCACGATTGACGCTACTATACTTATTTTCTGGATTAGCTCCAGTAGAGCCACCACCATTACCACTTAGGTCTGCTACAATAGCCATTGTTATCTCCTATGGTAAGAAGGTAGGAGTAGTACCTAACTTCTCTTTGGGTTCAGT
>Ga0114999_10005992_pt1 | contig 14169 bp, 13 predicted proteins | sample ArcticOcean_MG_C_3_FD_89820 | JGI IMG/M metagenome (GOLD analysis project Ga0114999, IMG submission 89820) | Marine microbial communities from western Arctic Ocean - ArcticOcean_MG_CB8_126 | ecosystem: Environmental > Aquatic > Marine > Oceanic | place: Arctic Ocean: Canada Basin | collected...
GTCGGTGTCGATGGTGCGGAGGCACACGCTGCGGCCTAAACCCCAACCCGGTAAGGACGAGCCCAACGCGCAAAGAGAACGCACAAGCAACGCACCGTCGCGGAGTTCATCTTCGGCGTACGCCATAATAAGCATGTCGGCCTCTCCGTACATTGTCCGCCGCGGTTCGCACGCGTGGCGGCCTTCCGTGACCACCCAGGCGTTCTCTCCGGTGGGGGGCACGATGACGACGGTGGCTCCTCTGGAGATCGCGCCGTTTGCCAAGCTTGTCTCCAGTGCGCGTTTCACGCTTTCGGCATGCAGGCGCATCAGCCTGGGCTTTCCTTCGCGCGACGATAACATCTTGTTGATGGTTGTGTTTGACGACACAAGGGAGCACGATTCGACTTCGTCGGGGGTTGCCGGGGCGTCGGCGTGTCTCCAGACGCGGCCCTCTGCAAACAAATGCGTCTTGGGGTCCATCCCGTCGGGGGCTGTGTCCAGCGTTTTTCCGTACCGAGACATATGCAAGACCGCGGCCCGTATCGGGGGCAGGAACTCGGGATTGTCGTAGCAAATGATTATTTTGGTCGCGTGTTTGTGCAACAGAATTGCCGATTTTACAAACGCCTCTCCGATCCTAAGCATTGAGAACCCGGCCTGGTTTGCGCACGGGGCGAACAAATTTCGCCCCGTTGCGTTTGCGTCTACAATAACCGTGTCGTACTGCTTCATTGGCGGGGTGGCGGAGGTTTCGTACGACGTTGCGGCAGTGATCCAACGCCGGCGCATCTCCGCCGGGATTTTGATTCCCATTTTGAGTTCCGGTTGTGCGGGTTTGCATGTTCGTCCGGCCACTGAATCGCCGATAAAACGCAGGCGCCAGATATGGCCGTTGTGCGCTGAAATTTTCGACTGAAACGAACAACGATGCAGCTGACATCCAGTTCATAATGGTCACCGTATTTCATATTCAACGGTCGGACACCCCAACCATGCGAATTTTGGCTTGCTAGTTCTTGTAATGTATATGGCGTGAAGGGGATATACCTTAAACCATGAGTGGGGGGGGGTATAAACCCGAATTGGATCTCGGGTTGGGAAGTAGTGATTCTGATATTAGGTTGCAGGCGGAATTACTCAGAATATGTAATGAAAAACATACTGCACAATTCAATTTAGACGCTGAAGAAGCAGAGCGCCAAAAAGAAGAATACGAACGTTATGAACAAGCCAAACGCAAAAGGTCTGCTGTTCAAGCAGCTCTGGATAAGACGCAATCATCCGAGATAGAACAGCACAAGACATGGTATGAAAATTTTTTTACTTCTACACGGCCTGGTGTATCTAAAACCACCAGTGGTGTGGTTACCCCTGGCTCTGAAAATAAAGGGCAGCCGATTGATATACTACCAACCAGCAGCGTGTGGGATATTATTACTGGAGGAATTGGCACAGCCGGAAACTTGGCAGCCAAATTCATGGGGCGCCCAACAAGCAGCATGGTTGCAATTGGAATGGAAAATGTGGGAAACAGTTGTTATATTAATGCATCAATGCAGTGTTTGGCAACCGTTCTAATGGATAAAGGGGATATCCCTATTAAAGAGGAGTCTAAAAGACTCCTGATCACTGAGTTCAACGGATTGATTGAGCAGCTTCAGGGTATTTCCGACTCGCGTGTAATCGGAGATTTTGAAATGCAAGTGTTCAAAGGTGTATGTGCGGACGTTAGACAAGTAAAATACGCGGGCGATGGTAGGCAATACGATGGTACTGAATTTATTCGAGATATCTGTGAAACGATTGGCATTAATGAACAATTCATGATTAGACCGACCGCATCATATAAATGTGAATTTTGCAAAATAATTACCACAAAAAAAACGGAGGACTTTGGGAGATGGGCGGCAGTAACAACAACCGGCAAAATTGAAGGCTCGCTCGGGTTGAGCGATATAATTTGCCCTTCCTGCAAACGTAATGCTAATGCAAAGGTTCTGATTGATACGGTCAAACAAGTGGATCCTCCAATTTTAGCCGTGTTTATTCCTAAGTTCCAACGTAACGATGCAACTCAGGAATTTGAACCTGTCTTTCTAAAGTTCGACGACTACATTTTTTTTGGTACAACGACGTACAAGTTGGTTTCCGTTTTGAACCATTCTGGGGGGTATACCGCCGAAAGCACCTCTGGTCACTACACGGCATGCTGTCTTCGCGAAGATATATGGTATAATATCAACGATAGTAAAGTGACCCCAATTGAGCGTGCAGATTTTGATAAGCCTGGTGGCGTATGTACAGAAGCTGCATATGCACTTTTTTATATCCCATTCTAAGTGATGTTCTTCCTCGGCCACCCATCGGGTGATAATAAGACCGTTTGATGGGTACACGAAGTAAATTCCCCAACCGAAGGGTAAAAATCATGGCCCAGCACTCAATCCCCCGACTACAAGTTAAAATTATAAATTGCCAATGGAAATTGTCGATGGATTTTCAGCATTAGTCTGCCAAAAACCACGAGTTCGATTTATACGAACAATGAATGTCTCGTGCAGGGTTCGAACCTGCGCTCCCGAAGGAAACCGATCTTAAGTCGGTCGCGTTAGACCACTCCGCCAATGAGATAACATCCCGTACGGGGAATCGAACCCCGACCCCATGATTGATTGAAAGTCAATTGGGTAAAGACTGGACTGTTTGCAACCATTTGATTTGGGGTTTGTTTCTGGAGGTCATTATACATTGTGGGTCGGACGATTCGTGGATTTTGTACAATGATTCACGGAGACGTACCATTCAATTCAATGCTGTTATATTAGTGGCCCGTTTTTAAAGAATAAACTGAAATGCCAATCCTGTCTGATATTAGACAAAATGGGTTGAAGTACACAACCCATTGGTATGAATGTTGCTTGTCTTTGGGAATTGTTGGTCCATTAGTCCTGTTTGTGTTTCTTGGGCGGGGGTTTCGGGTCCATTCGGACTGTCATCGCGCATGTACAAGTTGGAATAGTGGAGTTGCATCCATTTTTACACACATCACAGTGGAGCGGCGCCTTTGTACACTCACACCCCGTGTTATGAAACAATTTTCCATCGCACAACATGAGCCCATTCTTGATATATTGGAGTGCACCATACGTTACGGCCGGATCGTAATTTCCGGTTGAAGAATACGTCCCCGTAGTCTCGACTGGAACCACACAATTGGTGGCTGACATCGCAATTTATATGTTCGCGCTGTTGCATATATGGTCCTTTATGGATTGCAGCACAAAATGAATGGCCCGTGTATGTATTTTGATTATATTCCCTGACCGAAGGGAAAGAATTACTGCGGCCAAAAGATTCTATTACAAGGTGCCTTAGTGGGAAACTTTTGAAATTCCGAGCACCGCGAGGTAAAGCCCGTCCACGGGCCCTTCTATGACGGTTGTTCGAACTGTGCAGTTCTTAAAAGGGGTCGTGTCTGGAACGACGTCGGCCCAGGGTTCAGGTACAGTGGGATATGCAGTGTGCTCTATGTAACACGTTCCGTGCAGCACGACCTGAAACAACACCCCGGCCGGCGTCCGGATGTAATTTTGAATGAAGCCGCAAAATATGGAATTACGATCGGTGTTTGGGATGGGTGCAATATAAAACGCACTATTTTTTTTGAGGAGCATTCGCCCAATACAGCACGATAATTTCTGGCAGGGGGGGCTGTGTTCGTGTTCATCCCCGTCCGGATTGCAACATCGATCGTACAGGAAGATCGGCACGTGCGTTATAATGTCAGTATTTCCCGCATATTTCCAATGGCACCTATCGCAATTTTGAGCGCACTCTCCCGTGCACCCTGGACATACGCCGCATTTTTCACCATACCAGAGTGTTTTTGTTTGTTCGGTATCGCTGCAATCGACCGATTCGGACAACACTGCCACTTTCATAAAGGCGCGTATTGTATCCTCATTCCAGACCCCGCCGAGCACGCACCTCCATTCTTTGGACCCTTCGTACGTCTCGGTGAGAGTTAACGTTTGTTCAGAAAGTCGTGGTTTTGGTATCCCAACAAGGTCCGCGGTCAGCGTAACTGTATTCATCGGGCGTATATAGCAGCTTTGGAGCGACTGGCATATGTCCGCCTCGCTCTTTGCGGCGGGGGTTGTGGGCCCGATCAGTTTTCTGAACGGAGACGAAACCAACATTCTTACGTTTGTGTCGTTCGGGCTTCTCGCCGTTAGTACTGCGGCCACTGCATGGAGTGTATTTCGGGGGGGCAGCTGGTTGCTTATAGCCTGCATTATTTCAACGTACGCCGCGTGGTCTGTTCAGTGGTACACCGACCAAAACAAACCGGAGGTTGAGCACAGGGTGCCGCCGCTCGGACTTTTGACGTCGTACGTGCTGTTATGTTTGGCACGGGAAAAATGAAATTTGTGGCTCCGCAGTTTCGGGCGATGGCCCAAGCGGCCCAAATGGCGTTTGACAAGTCGCCGGTGCAGCAGCAGGCTTTCCACCAGCTTGTGACCGATACGATTACGGCGCCGTGCCAGCGGATCAAGTGTGACACGATTGACATTCCGCTGTTTCTCACGGCCGTGCTGAATTCGCTTATTATATACGGATACGCGCTTTTCCGGTACAAGCACGGCTCTGATTTTTTGCCCGAGGTGGCAGATCCGCACCAGTATTACATTCGTCGCATCCCGCAGGGGTGGAAGCCCTGCTGCTATGACGACGGGAGCCCCATGAAATCCACGCGCGGGTGGCATTTGGTGGTGCTTGAAGAGCCGTCTATTTCACTGACGGGCGGTGGTGGTATGGAACGCATCTGGATGACCGCCATTCCAAGGTCGTGCTCGCAGCGGTCGATCAACCAGTCGCTCAGCCTCGACGAGATGACGCTCCACCGGCGGCAGCGTAATTTGTTCAACAGCCAACCAACGATGTTTATGTCAGAGCCTCCCGAGGCGAAGCAATCGGACACCCAGGCGTCGTGGCAGTCGTTGTACGCACAGCCGTCCGGCGCGCCGACCCGGTCGTCCTGGGCGCTCGAGCCGGTTGGGCAGCAGTCGCTGCAGCAAATGATCGGGTCGCGGCTGAGAGCGTCGAAGCTTTTGCGGGAGCACGACGGCACCGTCACGTTGGACCAAGTGTGGTCTGGGAACGGGGTGGGGTCTGTGCCAATCATGCCGGGGGGGCTCGAACCTACACGTGGCCCCGGCAAGCAACCGCACGCCGAGCTGATTTTGAGCACGGGCATGAGCGCGACTCCGTCGCGGCACCTTGAAGGCGACGCGTTCGAGTCGTTGGCCACCCGGGACCTGATTTTTTCGATCTATGATGCGTTCCACGTCCCACCGGGGAAGTTTGGGCTCAACCGCAACACCGAGCGTATGGCCGGAAACCTGTTGATCTCCCAGCAGCCGATGTACATTTACAGCCGCTGGGTCGAGCGCATCATCGCGGCGCTGAACGGAGTTCTTGTTGTTGTGAAGTGTCCCGAAATCAAGTCGGTGCCTGATCCGGCCTTTGTGCAGATGATCTCGGGGGTCCTTACTCCGGACGCGGCTGCCCGGATCTACTCGGAGACGTACAACCTAGACGAGAGTGATATCGACAAGGAGCGCCTGGCGTTGATGGACACCGATCAAGATGCGCACGTCAAGAAGTCCCCGGCGGAGCATGCGGCCGAGAAGTTGATGCCCAGTACACATTGATTGGGGCCAATGCCCGTATTTATATATGGGGCCGCGTGTGGGCAAATAAAACATGGGGAACACCGTCGGAATCCCCATCGCACGGGTGATTTTAGACGATTTCGAGGGCCCGTTCTGGGGGAAAGTACATGTGCTCGAGATCGCGGGGGTTCAGGGGGGGGTGTCCGGGCTCGAGATCGACGATTATACCACCGTGCTTGTAGGGTGCCGGGGCTACGTTTTCCCGGATTTAAATCACACATCGGGCAGTTATTACCTGCCCGAGATTGTGCACGTGCGTGCGGGGGTGGTTGTCCGCCGAGGTAGTGCGGCCCGTATGGAGGTGGGGTGATGTCTTTGAGGCATTGGGCTGGTATATAGGCATACCTTTAATGACGGTAAACAAGGGGCCATGGTAGACATGAAAGTGAACCTCGTCGTTTCCTTTTTGGTCCTTGCGATGATAATCGCTTCGTGTGTAACGCCGCTGATTGATCTGTCACTTAAATATGACCTGGCTACCGAAACTGCGGCAGCCGCCAATCAAAACAATCGTTTTTCTAGGGAACAGTGTGGATTGGCTACCGGTGGGAGTGAAGCGTCGCCGAGTTCCAAGCCCCCCCCCCCCACCTGCACAAATTGGAAATCGCAATCACAATGCATCGACAACAATAAAAACAATCCTTTCATTCTCGTAGCAACTCCAACGAAAACAGAATTTCCTGCTGATGAGTTTACAGGTACTGGAGGAGCCGCTTGGATGACCACAACTCCAGCTGATGTAGACATAAAGTGTACTGGAGGGGGTACAACTGATGCAGTGGCAGCTACGTTCAATTGCAGACTGGTAACGCCATCTGCGACATTGCTTGACACTGAGAACATGATTTGTTCCATCACATCCGGTGGTGGTACCAATCAGCGGAACGCATATTCTCAAGATAATTTCAACGGCTGTTGGTTTAACAATGGTGATGCTATTGATGTTAATCTGTTGGATACTGTTGAATTCAACATGGAGCTAGCAACTGGAGTAGCGAATCTTGCAAATACACCACCACCCGGCGACTGTCAATGGTTTGAAACTGTAGTCCGACATCCAAACGAGGCCGCACTTTCCCTCTGGGCCGATATTCAAATCAATTTTAATGGGATCTCACTTAAAGAGCCCGAACCACCGGTGGCATTCCAGAAGGTGAATGCTGATGGAATGTTGAAGTGCAGTGGTGATGATTGTGTATCCATATTTGGGGCAAAATATGAAGGGATCCCACTGTCGGAGTATTTTTTGAGCGAACCAACCGAGATGTCATGTGATGTTTTTAAGGTGCGAACCCCCACGCTAAAAGCATGGATGGGATGGGGCGAGACGTTTGATGGTGCCGCTGACGGCGGTCGGACTCTAGACGGTACGGCAGATCTTGACAACATGGACAAAACTGCGCATTCCCGGGTTGAATGGTGTCATGCAACGGTTGGGTTTGTAAGCACCGCTGTCGGACTCATGTCAGTGCTTGTATTGTTGACTTTCTTCATGAGTTGTTTTGGAACCACCGAAGAAGAAATGAAATACGAGGTGATTATTACAACTGCTATTTGGTTTTTTACCGGGATTTGCCTGCTTTCGGCGGCTTCTTGGACCGCGTCGATGGTGGATGCAGACGGCAGCGACGGTGGCTTCGAGCCAGGGCCCAACCAGCACGTAGATTATGGTGTAATTGCTCCTGAAATTAATGCTGGTGAAGATTCCATTACATTTTATGTCAATGGAAACACGGGCGCTGGAGCGGGTCTGATTACGATGTTTATCGCCGCCATGATCTCATTTATTATGGCTGGATGGCACGCCGGGAAAAAACTTCAAGGGGACGGAAGTCTTATTGCGTCCAGAGGGGTTATTCAATGTTTCATGGCGGTTATTCTGCTCATGGGCGTTGTCGCGATGTCAACGGATCTGTTTACCGAAACATACTCTTTTAACGGCGGTGATACAGCTCTTGGCTCGTGTGTATACGTGCAACCAGCGGATCTCGAGATTGATAAAACGCAGTTGAACAAAAATTTTAATATATGCAAAATCAAAAATGCTGATAAAGCCACATGTGAATCAACCCCTAACACTGCTGATTGTAAGTGGTCCCCGGGAAATTATGAGTATTCGTTTGATATGTCGATTTGGAGGGTCAATGAGAAATCAAATATTCCTACCGATCTCACCCCAGCCGATATATTCCTTGGCAATACAGTTTTTAACATGGCTGAGGTTTCCGATAAACTCAGAGCGGATGTGGACACAAATGATAAATGGATTCCGTGGGAGATGCATGGATTTATTGATAGTTGCGACCCGGCCAAATCTAAAACGTTTTGGTCATCGTCACAGACTGCGACAGCAATGTGCAGGGTGAACAAGGCCACTTCAATCATGCTGATTATAGTACCGATTATTGTCCTGGTTATGATGTCGTTCGCGGCCGAGAATACGGCTCGGGTGATTATGTCTGTTTTGGTCTCGGTCCTGCTTCTATTTGTGACGATGACGGTCGGTCTTACCGCGTCCGTCTACGACAACTATATTAATGACGGCGGTGCAAATTCGCTGGAAACCCCCTCGTTTTCGGAAAAGTCGCTAGACGCGTCATTTGTCTGTTTGTGCATTGCCATGATCCTGATTCTGCTGGCAGAGGTGATGCTTCTTGCACTGTCGTGTGATTATCAGAACCAAAAAAACGAGCGATATCCAGGTCCAAGGTACACCACAAACTTTTTAGGTGGATGATAGTTTAGGGAGGTAAGCTGGTTGTGCGGGCTTGTTTGGCGGGGTTGTCCTCCTGGGAAACGGCCTGCCGCTTAAGGTCGTTCGATTTTGCCTGGGTTGCCCAGATCATCGCGGGAGTCATAAGTTCGGGGTCGCCGACAAGCCCTCTGCTTGCCATGCAGCTCTGCACGTTCCACGGGCACCGGAGCCTGTCATTCTTTCCCTTTGCCTGAACACACCGAAGGTGCGATACGGAAGTTCCCTTTGAATAGGCCACGACGTTGGCGATGCGCTCCTGTAATATGGCGGGGTAAGCACAATATTGGATCTGTTTTCAATAAAAAAATGACGTGCCTTTGTCTTGCTTCCGCCGCTTTGGGTGTCCGCCAGCACTCTGAAGATCTCCTGGAATACCGGAGCTGCGTTCTGCTGCCCCACCTGTCGATGCGGTCAGAAGGGTCCCTAACCGTTCCCAATGATTAATAATGTGATACGTACTAGACCAGCGAACTGTTGCATGACGCGTCCGAGCCCCCGGCGCTTTCCATGGGTCAGGTCTTCGGTTCCATTAATGATTTGCTGGACGCAGGGCGGGATCTCGCCCGCTTTGGTGAATTTGGCGCGCTGTATGGCCAGTGCATCCCGTGCTTCTTTTCCGAATCCCTGTATGGCCTCGCGCTCTGTGCTTGTGAGGCGGAATGTCCCTTCTGCGAGCGTTGCGGAAAGCCTGTCGCGCATCATTTCTGCGAGCTTCATGTGTGTTGAGGGCTCGTTTAGAAAGGCCACGAACTCGTCGATCGTGATTTTGGGTGTCCCGGCGCACCCCACAATATTAATCCTGTGATTGGCGATAAGCGCGGCGGTCGGCTTGGACGCAAGGAGCTCCGTGATCGGCACGGTGAGACTGCCGTTTGGGTCGAGGGTGGCGGTGACGCCGAACACACTTTTCATGATCTCTGCGGGGTCGGTGTGAATGCACCCTTGGAAGCTTCGCCAGGAGATCTTTGCCGCCGGGCCCAGGCCTATCGCGTGGCCCTCGTTCTTGTGTGCCGCCGCACGGGCAACCAACATATAGAATGCACGGGGAAGCGTGTGTGGTGTTTTGGGTGCAGACGGTCCGGCCACAAACCGCGGTGTTTCTATCTTCGGCATTTCGGCGACGATTGCGGATCCAAGCGCGGGTGTCACTGCAGTCTGAAGCGGTCCTATTCGCCCGCCGCAGTTTCCGAGCACCAGTGTGCACCACCGGAAGGTACGATCCACGATTAGTTCGGGAGCAGCATACTTTGCGATCTGTGGCCATGGTTGTACCGAGCGGTCCTGAAACAGCAAGGCCTGTTATGTACATACATATGCTGGCATCGGGCATGCAGAGCGGAGGCCTCATACCGGTGAAACTCGTACGACGACGCGTGCGTCTAGATCGGCGGGGCGAATACCAAGGCGCTTGGCGATTTTCGTCAGCACCATTTCTCGCGGCCGTGTCGTCATGATTGTATCCTTTTAAAGTAGACGAATTTGAATAAACAGTGCGTTCTAAAATTAAAATGCAAATTTTATAATTGGCCAGTAGTTTGTTTGGTGTATATAATTTGAAGTGGAACACACTTGGTATGACGAAGCGGTGGAGTGCACATGCGATTTCCACGCTGCAAGCGGCGGTCTACGACCAAACACGCAATTCCAGCTCCATCAAGATCAAGTGGGGCATCGTGGCACACAAAGTGCATGTCAAAACAAGCGTACAGTGTTCGAAATTTTGGCGCACGTACGGCTGTGGAGAATACAATTTTTCCACGCCGTCGCCCGACGAGCGGCTGTGGATTACACGTGCAGTGCAAGAAGTCGGAAACCAGTGGGCTCATATTGCATCGGTGCTGAGCGCACATTCAACAGTGCCGCGACACGCGAACTGGGTCAAGAATGCACACTGTGGGCGGCGTCGTACACCCCGTGCTCTTACGCCCCCCCCGGCCCGGCAGCCATGTGGTGCGCCTTGGGGACGTCATCCTGCTGGGTCGTGCACTGGTTGCGGCGGCATATGTACGGTGCGCCTCATATGCCCGCCTGCGCCCGTTAAGCGGACCATATAGATTGGCATTATTTATTAAACCGGGTTTGGTTTATGTGGTTCCATTGGTTTGAACAATCGACCAAGGCTGTTACAAGGGGTCGATTTGTGACAAGCCCAAAGGCTGTGTTTACTCGCCAAAACGGACAAAGACTGAGATCGGAGCATTGTTTAAATAATAAACCAGCCGAGCTTCGGACATGATCTTATTTTTGTACGATACTTTCGTCCAGAACAACCGTATCGTGGGCTCCAAAGTCGATAAAATCGAGCTGGTAGGTTCCAGCAATGACCTGCCTAACTCCGATGTTTGCCGACAAAATGCGGTATTCGGCCGAATGCCGTTCGTTTGGTGCCAATACTCCCTGTATGCTCCCCATCCCGAATCCAATCCTGCCCACTAAGCGCCCGAGGAGCGAGCATTCTTGAAGGGCTGCTTTCACGGCATTCAGTTCGCTGATTGCCTCCTGGCTGACGCTGATTGCAATGGACTCGTTGCGTTCCCGGCAAGCCGCTGTTCCAAACGTGTATAGGGAGTCCGGGTTGAGTTTGTGGAGATAGTCGGTGCGCTGGGCCGGCATCAGTTTGTTGTAGTCCGATGCATCCACGATACTGACCCCATCGGGAGTAACCTTCTTTATTTCTCCCGACCCAACCTCTGTCATGTATAGTTTGGTTCTCGGCACGCCCGGAATTACTCTGTGCCATTCCCCCACCCACAATTGTGTAGGGTGCTTGGTTCCGGTCAGCGATGTGGGCGACCTGTCGCAGTGGTAGTACGACGCACAAAACGGAGACTCTTTGGCGGTGATGGAGATCAACAACTTCATTGTCGCAATATCCCGGGGGGTAAAGTCGACAGACCGAAGCATTAGGATTAGAATGAGTTCGATGAGGGTTTCTCGGGAGAACAGAACGTGTCCGTAGCAGTGAGTTCCTCCGTATTTTTCCAGGAACCTGGATGGAGACCCACCGATGTCAACGAATGTGGGCTCCATGTTTTTCGCGCCCTTGTTACGGCGATCCATGGTTAGTGGGTTTTGAGTATAGCGCGGTATTTTTGTGGTAACAGGCGCTTAAATTTGGGAATGGCAATAATTCCATTTATAGAGTTGGCGAATGATTGAATTGTTTACCATTTGGGTTATTTTTAAATTTAAATTGATTGGAACATAAAAACGATCCCGAAACGATGTGCCGGGATTTATGCGGAATCAGTACTTTTACATAACCGTTTCTTGAACAAAGCCTGCAAGTGCCAGTACTGCCGATCCGTACAAGACGTCTGGCAAACCCTAACCCTAACCCGGCTTGTTTCTGCACAACCATTCAATGTCCGGTGCGAGCCATCCCCCATGCCTGATGTGGCCATCCGTCATGGATGCCGACCCTATGTTCCGGACACACCTCACGGAGATTGTGCGGGTGAACGCAGTGATGCACGCACATTCATTTCGAAATATTGTGCGTTCGAAACCCGTCTCTCGGCGGGACATGCTCTCTGGATGCACCAACTCCAAATCATCGAAGACGCCTGTGAGCCAGTTTGCGAGTAAGACGCCAGGGTCGTCGTTTGACCAATTAAGCGTCAACTGTAACTCCAGGGAGGAAGGCAGCAGGACAGACGGGGTGTGCTTGCTTTTCAAGACGAAGAACTTTATTCGTGCTGGTGGGAACGACGGCGGAAACCCCATCCGCTCGGCAGGGACGCATTCGGCAGCGCTGTTATCGGTGCTTCGCTTCAACCGTCTTATTTGTCGGCTGGGAAACGAGCCGTTGTCCTGGATTGGGGCGGCCGGGGCACCGAACAACGTCATCAGCGGCAAATTCAAGCACCGTGTATCTCCATCTATCGAATCGCACCACCGTGTGAGCCACACAACTAAGTTTCCGGGGTACGCGGTGCACACTGGCGGGGTCGGTCCGATGCGTGCTACGCCCGAAATCTTCACGAGCGGGAAGTTTATTATGCCGGGAATAAAAGGCCCATCCCACGCCATTGCAACACTCCGGGAGCTTATAACCATCGTGCTCCCCTTTTTGGACGGAGACCACACATCGATTCCATAAAGATGCCGGTTCTGGTCCCGGTGCCCCTGACCGAAGACGGGATCACGTTTATGCTTGTGTGTGTAGAGTGTCTGTCCTATTTCAAATCTCTGGCCGACCACCGGCCAGAGTTGTCAACCACCCGTCTTGATGTCAGTTCGATGGAGATGTCGCTTGAGACCCGGCCCCGTGACAAATTGAACTGGCATGGTTCGGTTAAAAAGTAGTCTGTGGTCCCGAAGAAGAGTTAAACGTGGAATTAAACGTGGAAAACACCCTGTCGCACATGGAGCCGGCAACATATGGTGGTGGAGGGGGCTTCTTTTTACGAATTGTTTGGGGTAGTACCATCAGTTTTTTCCTGGCCCCAATCAGCTCGAGCGGTGTGAACAACAGAAGCATTGTGAACCCAATACATTCGACAGCCCAAAACGCAAGCGAATCGTTTTTTTCTGCCAAAACCATCGCGGCAAGCACTATGAACACCACCACGCCGATAAGGATAACCACCTTTGCAGCGACGTCGGATGCAAGGACACCGATATTATCGCGCAGCCGGAGCACGGCGTGCATACTAAACCCAATTATGAATACCAATACAAATCCGTAGTGCAGTGTTTCAAATTCGCCGACATTGCACACCAAAAACCCTGCGTATCCGGTTAAAAACATCCCGAGGCTTATGCTCCGGTCTTTCCCCTGGGGCCGAATCAGATTGCACACCCGCTCAAACTCAAACATGATCCAGATCGGGCCAGCGGTAGCAACGGCCATTGCTCCGGTCGCGGCCGGGGTTTCTATAAATCCGCTGATCGAGAATTTGCCCGGCGCCGAAAACCCAACAAGAGACAGACCATATAACATCCAGGGGTATGAAATTCCGATCAGTGTTAGCAGCCATTCCAACACCTTCCCTGATGCCATTTACCACATCGGTTCCTCTGCGATATATATAGACAGGCGCCTACGTTGCGTTTGTCCCTGGTTGATTGCCGCCATTTATACTGGCTCGAATTATACGGATAAAATTGAAATATATTTATACAAGAAATCATTACCATATGTATTTGTGTTGGCTAATAACGCCGGGGGCTGCTAAATGCGGCGTTTCACGCGGCCGGAGAATCGTTACGGCGGGGCATCCCACCCTTTCTGTCGATGGTTCTGTGGGTGGGATGTCAACCCTATACCCGGCGGATGGCTCTTCAAGATCGCCAAGTTTTACTTGAAGCGAAAGGGGGTTCTCTCCCGATGACACTTCTAGCGTTGTCCCGTTAAACCTGGCAAAAAGCATTTGGCCGCAGCTGCCAAAACGCCCGCGGATGGCCGTCCCCGTCCCGGCCCTCGGAGTGTGTGGAATCTCGTCGAGGTCGATCTCAAACCATAGCACCGGGATTTCGGGGGAGTCGATGTACAGCGAGGGGCCGTTGCATCCGTATCGGTAATACACCACCCATGCACACGGAACGAATTCATACTGCATTCAGCGGGTTGCTTGGGGTTCTGAACCAGATGTTGTCGATATGTTTGTGCTATTGTTTCGATTTTGGTGTGTTGTGAAAGGACACATGTATTTTCGCAGATAGTTTCACTCATAACATGAGTGCGTCGCTCGA
>Ga0114999_10005994_pt1 | contig 14166 bp, 10 predicted proteins | sample ArcticOcean_MG_C_3_FD_89820 | JGI IMG/M metagenome (GOLD analysis project Ga0114999, IMG submission 89820) | Marine microbial communities from western Arctic Ocean - ArcticOcean_MG_CB8_126 | ecosystem: Environmental > Aquatic > Marine > Oceanic | place: Arctic Ocean: Canada Basin | collected...
GTTCTATAATGGGCAAAATAACAAGATCGACGCTACTGTGTTGCTTTTCGGTGAAGATCAGGTGCGAACTGGAGTCAATTTTCTATTGGGCCAGGTTGGGGCGATTGTCGGGCAGGTAACTGATGCGCAAAACCAGCCTATTGTTGGGGCACGTGTGGTGGCAGAGCCCCTGGGCAAAGGGCAACGGCAACAGGCTCGATCGGATAAAGATGGGCACTATGTTTTGGCCCAAGTAGCCAAGGGTGCATATTTGGTTCGCGCAGTTGCAGATGGTTATATGCCATTTTATTATGATGGTGTGCAAACAAATGGAGAAGCAACATCGGTGTCTGTGGCGGATGATACGCACACCGATGCTGTTAACTTTGTGTTGCTACCAGGGGGTAAGATTGTCGGGCAGGTTCGCGATGTGGATTCGAATAAGTCCATTGGTGATGCCCTGGTGTCTGCGCGTTGGCTTGAACAGCAAGGAACCTGGCAGACTCAAACGGATGGGTTCGGTAACTTTGAATTGGGTGATTTACCCAGCGGTGACTTTTTGTTGCAAGTGCAAGGCCGTCGATACATTACTGGATTTTATGAACATGCCCAAGATCCTGGGCAAGCAAACCAGATATCTGTGCAAGCAGGTAAGACGGTTTCAGATGTCACATTTGCTCTGACCCGGCGGCAACGAGGTGATTTTGATGGGAATGGTGCCATAGATTTTAAAGATTTGATGCAGTTGGTGCGCCATTTGATGGGTCGGAAAGATTTTGATATGCAATTAGATTTGAAGGAAGATGGTGAGATTGGCGTGTCTGATATTCTTGCCTTCATTCATCTACCTGCCTCGAAAGTGGCATCTGAACAAGGTCAGTTGCACTGGCAACCCGTGGATAACGATCCTCAGATTTTGGCTGTAGAATTGGGTATTGACAACATGCCAGCAGCAAAAGGTTATGTCTTACAGGTGAATTATGACTCTGATGCGGCCGAATTGCTGGGGGCCCACGAGACGGATACGGGCGCTTTTGCTGGGCACCCCTTGCTGGTGCAACGTCACAGCGGTAGTGTTCTCATTGCCTTAGATGGCGAGGATATGACACCCGATGAAAAACAAGGGTCGCTTGTTCAGCTTCGATTTCGTTTAAAGGGCGACGCAACCTCTGTGCCGCTAGACATCGCAACCGCGTGGTTGTTTGCAGAAGACGGACAGTTGGTTCCTGTTGGAGTGCCGGCAAAATTTATGCTTGCAATGCCTCCTCAAGCTTTTCGTTTGATGCAGAATGTGCCCAATCCCTTTAATCCGGCCACGACCATTGCCTTTGAACTGCCTGAGGCAGTGGATGTGGATGTGGCTGTTTATAATTTGGTAGGGCAGCGTCTACGGACCTTGGTGAGTGAACACAAGGCACCTGGGAGATATCAAGTGGTTTGGGATGGAAAAGACGATTCGAAACGCGATGTGTCAAGTGGGGTTTATTTTTATAGGTATCGTGCCGGTGATTTTTGGGCGACTCGGCGGATGTTATTGGTTCGATAGTTGGGTTAAATATGATAGAAGAGTAAGAGGGTAGGCGATCCGCCTGCCCTTTTTTATTGCGTAAAAGGAATCGGGCGTGTATTATCACTGGGCACATTTTGTGGCTAATAGCCACAAAATATATGAGATGTTTCCATTAAGATATTGTAATATAATGATCTGGTGTTTTTAAGGTGTGGCCAGTTAAGCGGGTTTTGTGCCTAAGTGGAGAGATGGTATGGCTTGGCTTTATCAGCGAGGCAAAAAGTGGTGGATTGGTTATTACGATGAAGATGGCAGGCGTGTACGCAAGTCTATTGGTGACTCACGAGAAGTCGCCGAAGTTGCATTGGGGCGTGTTGAAACAGAGATGCGGAAAAGCAACCCGGACTACCCCATGTTGGTTACTGAAGAAATTGTTGGGTCTCGGAAAATAGATCTGCACGCTGTGAAACATCGCCTCACGAACTACCCTGCTGTGCGAAGTGCGGTGAATGTGCGAGAATTATTTGCCCGTATTTATGAACAATTGGGTTTCGAGGTGTTGAAATCTCAAGAAGAATTTCCGCACTATGTGCTGGCAATTGATGGCAAGCCCATTTGCGCCCATGTGGTGGTGCGCAGTCGAGATTTTCAAACCTTAGGCTTGGATGCTCAGGTTTGTGACCGCATTATTTGTTGGACCGATGACTGGGAAGGTGCACCTATTGCGAGATTAGAACTGTCTCAATATTATGAATTCTTTTAAGTTAGGCGTGTTTTGCATTTTCCCAGAGTATGTCCATTTCCTCTAAGGTCGCGCCTTGGGGAGATTGCCCTTTCTTCTTAAGCTCAGCTTCAATATATGCAAATCGGTTTTGGAACTTCGCTATGGTTTGGGTTAGTGCTTCTTCTGGGTCGATTTTGAGAAAACGTGCCAAATTGACCAGCGAAAAGAGTACGTCACCGAATTCTTCTTGTTTCTCCTCTTGAGTCTGAGCATTCTGCAATTCTTGTAATTCTTCCTCTACTTTTTGAACCACTTCTTCGGTTTTTTCCCAATCAAAGCCAACACGCCCAGCTTTTTTTTGCATTTGCAAGGCTCTCAAAAGGGCCGGTAAATGCCGAGGGACTCCTGATAAGACAGATTCCTCCTCCTTTGGGTGTTCTTTTTCCTGCAATTTGATGCGCTCCCAGTTTTGAACCACCTGATCTGAAGTTTCTACCTTCACATCACCAAATACGTGGGGGTGCCGTCTGACCAGTTTGTCGGAAATTGCTTGGGCTACATCTTCGATGGTAAATCGGTTTTCTTCCGTTGCGATTTGGGCATGAAAGACCACTTGCAAAAGCACATCACCCAATTCCTCTGCAATATCGGAGTCCCCTTTGTTGTCTATCGCATCAATGACTTCATAGGCTTCTTCAATGAGGTAGGGTTTGAGTGTTTCGGGTGTTTGTTCTTTATCCCAAGGACACCCATTGGGGCCCCGCAAGCGTTTCATGATGTCAACGAGACGGTCAAACTGAGACATAAGCATCCTTTGTTGTTTGCAAGTTTAAGTTGTTCAGTGCTTTATAAAGTAATTGGCAGCGGCTTTTGCGTCAACACTTGTCTGTTGAGGATTGATTTACCCGTTGACAAAAGGGTGTGTGGGGTTTATTTTTTGGGCTGTTATGGACATACTAAGTACTCGTTTTTCAATGTGCTGGAGGTTGTTGCGATGAGTGATTCGCTACGAGATATTATGCGTAAAGTTGGACGTGATGATGTGCAAGATCGGGAGCAAGAAAAGTGGGTTGAAAAGGCAGAAGAAATTTTAGGGCATCAGGCTGAAGAGGCATCTAAAGATGAGGTTGAAAAACGGCACGACAAATTTCGTCGCCAGCAAGAATATGCCAGCCGATTGGGCCCTGCAGCCGAACGGCTGCCGATTATAAGTAGAGAAGAAAGTGCGCGTAGAGAGCGCGATCGACCCAAGAAAAAAAGCTATGAATTTGAGGGGCCAATTGAAAAGTTGATCGAAAAATATGACACCCTCAAAGAAGCGTTCGATCATATGTCAATGGGGCAGTTGATGAAATATGAATTGGACGAGGCTGCCGGGTGTGTCTACGAAAACGGCAAGTTGATTTTTGATGGTGAAAGAATGATTTAATATTTGCGGTTGTGGAATGCACAAACGATTTTGACTCACGGATATGTCATGACAAAAGAAGCTCTAAAGGCAATAGTGGATGAGGCAGAAGATTTTCCGATGCTGCCACCAACTGCAACGCAAATCGCTCGACTGACGACAGATTTAAGTGCGCCCGTTAAGGAGATTGCCAACAAAATTGAATCAGATAACAGGCTGCTGGGGCGCATGCTAACGATGGTCAATGCACCCTTTTATGGTGTGTCTGGGCCTATAACGCGCATTGCAGATGCTATTTCCTTGTTGGGGTACCGAAAGGTTTGTAATCTTGCCGTTGGTATCTCTGCCTTGGGCATTTTTCCGGCAAAAAAAGAGCATGGGTTTGACTATGGTCGATTTTGGCAACATTCGATCTTAGCTGGCGTTTCTGCTGGTGTGATCGCCTCTCGCATACCTGGCGATCAACCCGCCGATGTTTTTTCTTCGGCTTTATTGCAAGATGTCGGCATCTTATTTTTAGTACGCCATCAGCCCCTTGAATATGGCACGGCATTGGGGATTTCCAAAGGGCAGAATATCCCTCTGGTTGTTGCGGAGCGCGACTCTTGGGGGGGGATCATGCCCAACTGGGGGCTGAGGTCTGTTTGAAGTGGCAGATGCCGCAATTGATGGCAGAAGTGATTCGCCACCATCATTTTTCAGAGTTGAATGAATCCATCCCAGAAGGCACAAAGGCGATTGTTCAGATTGTGAATTTGTCGGGTTTGATGGCGGAGTTTCTAGAAGACCCCGAAGATGAGCATTTGCGTGGGAGATTGGATGATCGCGGGAAGGAATTTTTTGGGTTTGGGCCTAAAACGCTGGATCAGATTTTAGGAAAGGTGCCCGACCTGGCCAAGGGGATTGGTACTTCTTTTGGCATTGATATGGGTGGGGCTGGTGCCGGAACGGGTGGAGCGGCAAATGAGGCGCAGTTTCATGTGATTTGCCCAGCTTGTCAGGCCGAAGACCAGCAAGGCAAGTTCTGTGGCGAATGTGGTGGTACTTTGTTGGTCGTAAATGTGCCACGAAGTAAACAGCGTTCAACAAAGAAAGTTTTGGTTGCCGAAGACTCTATTGCCAGCCGGCGCGCGCTTTGTTTTGTTATTAAAAAGTTAGGGTGTATTCCAATTGAGGCAACCAATGGGCATGATGCCCTTGAATTAGCGAGAAAAGACCCACCCGGCATGATTTTGTTGGACGTTGTGATGCCCGGCATGAATGGGCTTGAAGCTTTAAAGCGGATTCGAGAAGACAAACAATTGATGGATATTCCGGTGGTGATGTTGACCTCTTTGACCGACAGTGAAACGGTTATTGAATCTGTACAAGCGGGTGCCAATGATTATGTGATCAAACCCTATACGGCAGATATTATTGCTGATCGTATTAAGAAATATATGCCGGACCCTAAGAAAAAATAACGAGAATTGTTTTTTTAAAAAAACCAAAAAGGGCTTATGGGAAAACTCCATAAGCCCTTTTTGGTTTGTCACTGAAGCTTATGCAATGGTAACATCGGTGCCTAGATAAACGTCTTGAATGTCGTTGAGCAACTTGATCCCTTCAGCTATCGGGCGCTGAAAGGCTTTGCGCCCGGAGATAAGCCCTGTTCCGCTATCTCATCCAGTGGATATATTGGGCGGTTGATGCGTTGCCATGGGAATGTTTTTAGATTTGGGCTACAGACACCGGGGGCATCTAATACAAGAACCTTTTGCGCAAAGGGTTCATAAGCGGCCCGAAAGGCTGCGGGTGATTTGACCCCGACGAGTTTTGCTGTTGCTGGATCGAGTCCTTGACTGCGATATAGTTCTGGGTCCCATTGAATAACGGGCTGGCTCATGACGACGAGGCGAATGCCTTTGTGAACCAGAACGGCTGTGAGCCCCATGTTAAATTCAAAACCGCGAAAGCCGGGGCCTTTGTTGCGAAATTTGCCATCTGACAGGGACTGGACCGTTGCTTTGAAGGTGATGGGTTGGTAAAACTGGTTTGACAAAGAGGCGCCCAAGGTGAATTGGGCGCTGTTGCCAATGCCAACGCTTTGCGCTTGTAGCGCTGCATTTGGATCGAGAATATTGATGAGTGTTGTTGCGTTGAGGTTTGCGTCTATGCATGCTTTGAGAAATGTGGTGCTGTCGCCTGGGGCTCCTGAGCTGGGTGAGTCGGATGAATCGGATATGATGTAGGGGCCATTTGGGTCTTTTAAAGCTTGTTGTATGATGTCAGTTGGAGACAGAAGGTTTTGAGTGAACTCGTTGCGGCATTGCCAGAATGCGTGGGCCACATGCTGTGCTTCTTGTTGGGCGCGTGGTAGGTCGTTGTGGGTGATGACCAATACAGTGCACCCCATTTCGGGCAAGTCCATCCAGGGTTGCACAGCGTAGGCCGATGCGGCTAAAATACCCGGTTTTTGTTCGAGTGATTTGACCATGTCCATGATTTCTGAGAAGGGGCCTTGTGTTGTACGTCCATTTTCGGGAGGCAGAATCATGGGTATTTGCACGTGTGCCATTGTAGGTAAGGCGTCTTGGTTGAGCATTTTAAGTAAGAGGGTCATACCGCGTGCCCCAGTATTGCTTTGGTCGATATGGGGCGCGGTGTGATAACCGACAAGGGCATCGGCTGAGGTTGCCATTTTTTTGGTGACATTGGCATGGAGATCGAGTGATGCAACAATGGGAATTTGGGGGCCGACGATGGTGCGTAATTGAGCCAACACATGACCTGTGGCGTCATCGATGTGTTCGGATACCATAGCGCCATGCATGGCCAAAAAAACACCATCTACGGGTAAGGCATCTTGCAGACGTTGGCACATTTGTGCGCAGAGGGTGTTGAATATGTCTTGGCGTAAGGGCATGCCTGACGCGCCTGTTGCGCCGTAGAGCAGAGGAACAATATTGTGATTTTGTGCTGTGGCGAGTGCGCCGCCGATTTCGTGGTTGAGGCCTGTTAATGTCTTGACGATCTCTTCACCATAAAGCAGGTAACCGGCTTCAAATTGTGCCCTATCTGCTGGGGCTGGTGAAAAGGAATGGGATTCTTGATACAGACCACCTATGGCGATGCGGTGCATGACACAACTTTCATGGATTGTTTGGGAAAGGGTGCGTTCACATTTATAATGTACCCTATACGTCAAGCCGTGGCGACTTTTACACAATGCCAGAGCCACCCACGCTCGCACAGATGAGCAGGCCGTTCTTAAAGTTTTGTGGGGCGTAAAAATCTCGTTCAAGGGTTTCGACAAGTGTGTTGATGGCTTCTTCTTTGACGAGGACGAGCACACAACCACCCAGACCGCCGCCTGTGAGGCCCGCGCCAACCACACCTTTTACGTGACTGGCCAAATCAACGAGTTTGTCCAGTGCCTCACAAGAGCAATCGTAACCGCCGGGCTGGCGATGGATCTGTGCGTTTTGGATGCGGGTATGATCGCCGCTTTCTAAGTCGGTGATGAGGCGATCGAGGTCTGTGTCTGTTGTGCGATTTTCGACCTGTGTTTCTGTGCCATCGGGTGCATATCTAAATTGGCGGTCGCCATCATGGGAGAGGTACTTTAATTCGCCAAATCCACTGATGTTGCCTGATTCGAGCAAGTCTTTACACTGTGCGCCTCGGGCACATTCGGCCAAACCAAAGAGCACGACTTGGCGCATCCGATATCCTTCTTTTGGGTCTGAATGTGGCGCAAACAACGTGTTGAGTCGGGCGGTGTGTTCGGGCAGTGCATTTAGAATTTCGTCACGGGTCATGCGTTCGGGCAGCGTTTTGAGCATGTGATAGATGCTGGCTGTGTCGATACTTAGGGTATTGGCATCGAGGTCGCGCAAGTGTGTGAGTTTGCTGGTGTATTGAGGGAATTGTTTCTTTATAAGCATGAGCCCTATTTCATATGTTGCGATGCGTTCGTTAAAGATGCCTGGAGGCGCGTGCTCAACAAAGGAATTGCATGCAACGACACGATAACCCGCAGGTAGGGCTACGGGTTCGGTTTTAAGGGGGAAGAATTGCAGGTGGACAATGGTTTGTTGCTGGGCATAGAGCATGGCGGCATGATCACCTGCACCACCGCGCGTGCCTGCGTACCATTCTGCCCGACCACAAAATTCGGCTTTTTCGAGGTGGGGAATGTCGAGTTGGTTAAAATAAAGTGCTGCTTCGAGACTTGAAACGACCAAAGAAGAAGACGAACTTAGACCGGCTGCGATGGGAATGTCACCTGCTATTGCAATGTTGAGACCTTTGAGGGGGGTATCGGCGAAGTGGTCTTGCAGGTGTAGAATGGCTGCGCGAATGTAATTTTCCCAGTCGTGGGAGGTGAGATTTACGGTCTCGATATAGGCGAGCCAATCGCCCCGTTTCGCAGACGGGAGAAGGTCGTTGATAGAGAATTCGCGCGGTGTGAAACGGTCTGGGTTGGCATTGTGTATCACCACGCGGTCATCATCACGGGCAGACGCGACAAGCAGTGTTTCTCGATTGACGGCAACGTAATTGACATAGCCACCCCGGTGTTCGATGTGGTTGCCTAAGAGATTGATACGACCGGGTGCCCGGGAGATGATTATTTCTTGGTCTGCGCCATAGGCTTTAATAAAAGTGTCGAGTGCCTGTTGATAGAGCGGGAGACGCGATTGAAGGATCTCTGGGTCATTGCCATAGATTTCGGCGAGGCGTGCTAAGAGGGATTCATTTTTTTGGGTTAGATTCATTTGCCAAGTTGCTGCGGTTAATGTTCCTGTTTGAGGCATAGGGTTACCCTTTTATAAGGTTTGTAAATAGGCGCGAATGGCTTCGCCGCAATCGGGGTCTTGCAGGGCAAAGTCGATAAATGCTTTGTAATAACTTTCGTGGTTGCCGATGTCATAGCGTATTTCATCTTTGCCAAGAGGAACGCACCGGACTGTGTGGCCAGATTGGATAAGGCCACGAATGGCATCGGTAATACCGAGTTCGCCGTCTGTGGTGGGTTGCAATTTTCGAATTTCAGCGAAAATTTCTGGGCCAAAGATATACCGTGCGCTGATGGCCATATTGCTGGGTGCATCTTGGGTGGCTGGTTTTTCAACCACGTCATCAATGGCAAAACTTTCGGCTTCAAGATCTTGGTTAGAAGCGGGTTTGACAATGCCATATCGGCTGATGAGTTCAGTAGGAACTGGGCGCACTCCAATGGTGCAGGTGGCATTGTGTTTGAGGTGGGCTTCAATCATGCGGCCAATAAAGCTAAGGGATTGATGCGAGTCGATGAGGGTATCACCATAAGCCACGACAAAGTGTTCGTTGTCGACAAAGCTTTCGGCTGTGGCAATGGCGGCACCTGTGCCTTGGGGTTTGGAACTGTTTGCGGGGATTTGTTGACGGGTGTAGAAAAATTCGATGTCGCGACTGCTGTAATCGAGGTGGCCCATGTCGGCGAGTTGGCCGCTTTGGTTGAGATGTGCCACAACATCTAAATTGTCGTCAAATTGGTTTTGGATAATGGATTTGGCGCGTGAGGTGATGAAGAGTACTTTTTTGAGGTTGACTGTGGCCATTTCTTCAACCACATGTTGTATGGCCGGATATTTACCGAGTGGGAGCATTTCTTTGGGCAGTGCTTTGGTGGTGGGGTATAGGCGTGTGCCCAAACCCGCGACGGGGATCACTACTTTGCGAATAGACATTGCGTGTCCTTTTTTTAATGTTTTAATAAAACCAACAAAACATAGGGTTGTTCTGGGAACTTGTCAACGGGGACAAGGGTTGAAGGGGTGAGAAAGGCTTTGCGGTTATATAAGATATCTGATAGATTTTACAGTCAGATAGAACTCAAAAAGAAGGTGGTTTGTATGGCATATGTCGTTGCTTGGGTATTGGTTTTGAATTTTGGGTGGCACAGTGTTTGGGCAGATGAGCCCAATATGGATCATCCCTTCCTTGTTCAAGCCATAAATGCTCAAAATGAACGCGATTATGTGCTGGCTCAAGATTTATTTGAGCAGTACATAGAAACGCTACCCGACCGGGAACAGGGGCTGTTTTTAGACTTTACGTACGTTGGGTCGGGCAAAGATTTGAAGACCTATGCGCGTGTCTCAGAGTCTGAAAAGGAAGCGGTCAAACGACGGTTTTGGACACGGACAGACCCATCACCCCTGACAAAAGTGAATGAGCGTTTAATTGAACACTATCGGCGGGTCGCCTATGCACGGATCTATTTTGGACAAGGCCGTTTTCCTTGGGATGATCGTGGCGAGATTTATGTGCGGTTTGGCGCGCCTGATCATATCAGCAGTTCTGGTGATTTACAGATAGAAATGGATCGGGAGGTGCAAGATGCACGTACCAATTTTGTGCAGCGTAAAAGACTTAGTTTACAAGTGACACCAGGACAACCCATCTTTCCTGTGCCAAGCAATACGAGATGGATGTATTGGGTGTATACAGATTTGAACCGGGGAACGGAGTTTACATTTGTAAGTCAATTTAAGCGATCGGAGTATAAATTTGCCTCGATGCCCGATGGATTGGGTGTGGGGTTGACGGCCGATTTGATGGCCTATCAGGGGCAGATGGTATTGAATGATTTGGTTTCGCGCGAACCGTGGGTTTATGAAGCGGACTTTTCTCTGTTGCCCATTGACTTTTTCTATTATCCGGCCACATTCCGAGGTGAGAATGGTCAAACGCGCTTAGAGATTTATTATGGTTTGCCGGCCTCAGAAATGTCTCGGTTGCCTGTAGACAAAAAAACAGATCGGGTTTTATTAGATCGTGGATTGGCCATTTATGATAGCCTGTGGGTAGAGCAATATCGCATCCACGATCAGTTGGCATTTAACATGCCCTCACAGAAGCAGATTTCAGACAATGCATTCATTCCGGGTATGATGACGTTTGATGTGAAGCCGGGTTCAAATTATTTGGCTTTACAAGTGCGCGATGTGGTGTCTGGAAAGTCACAGGTGTATCAGCAAGCATTGTTTGTGTCTGATTATTCTGGCACAGACGCATTGATGATGAGCGATATTGAACTGGCCTTTTGGATTGCGCCGACGGACAAGGAAGGTGAGTTTGTAAAAAAAGGTTTAAGCGTTGTGCCCATGGCATCTAAGGCGTTTTATGTCAATCAAACGGCTTTTGTTTTTTTTGAGTTGTACAATTTGAAAAAGAATGAATTTGACCAGACCAAGTATCGGGTTGAGTATGTGTTTCAATCTCTGGAAAAAGGGATTGCGCCGGTTCGGGCGCTGCGAGGCTTGGGGCGTGTGTTAAAGTTGCGTGAACGTTCGAAGGAAGTTACGATTTCGTATGAGCAAACGGGCAATGCACGCGATGATGTCACGTATGTGGAGTTGGATTTGAATGATGTAGAACCCGGCGGACAGAAAGTGCGTGTGGAAGTGACCGACCTCTTGACAAATCAGCAAGTGCGTAAGGAGATCTTGTTTGATATTGTTCCGTAAAATAGGCTTTGTCTTGTTCCTGGTCGGGGGCATGTTGTTGCCGATCTGGAGTCAAATGCCCAAGGATGTGGTTTCTGAGGTCCTGTCGCAAGTGTCTCAAGGCAGGGTTACGGGTGATGATTATATCCGTTTGGGCGATGCGTATTTGGCATTGGGTGAATTGGACGATGCCAAAGATGCATTTGAAAAAGCGTTGCGCTTGGGTGATAAAGTGCGTGGGCACACGGGCATTGGGCGTGTTTATGCTAAAAAAAAGGGCTGCGGTCTTAGAGCACAGTATCATTTTCGGCGCGCGTTAGGAGAAGACCCAAATTATGCAGAGGCCCAATATGGGTTGGCCAAGTTATATGAGCATATGAGGCCCTTAGATGCATTAGAAGCTTTTGAGAAAGCCATTGAATTGGCGCCCGATCATGGCGATGCCTATTTTCAATTGGGGCAAATGTTTGAGCGGGAAGGTGATCGGATGCGGGCACTTGCGGCCTATGAGCAGCAACTTGCAGTGGCACCCGGGCATGGGGAAGCAAGCTATCATTTGGGTCGGTTGTTGTTTACACAAGGCCAACATAAAGAAGCGGCGAGGATATTTGGGGAGTTGATTACTGTTGATGGTGAGGTGGCAACAAAGGCCTATTTGGAAATGGCATTGATGAGTGAGATTGCGCAGAACTATGAGGGTGCACAGCGCATGTTTGAAATTTATATCCAGCGCTTGCCAGAAGATGGACGGGCTATTTATAAAGACATTTCATTGGTTGCCAATAAAAAAGAGTTGGCATTGTTGGAAAATAGCACAGATAAGAATAAGATGATTGATCGGTTTTGGAACAGCCGCGACCCAGCACCTTTAACACGGGCCAATGAACGCTTGGTGGAACACTATCGGCGGGTGGCTGTTGCGGTGGAGAAATATTCCGCTGGAGAATCGCCTTGGGATGATCGGGGCGAGGTGTATGTGCGTTTGGGGCATCCCGATCATGTGAGTCGGTCCGATGATATTCAAATTGAGTTGGATCCTTACATTACACATGCGCGAGAACGGTTTGCAACGCGGTTGGGCCCCGGGGTTTTACCGCCAGCGGGGCATCCTACGTTTCCCATCACTGGCCGTTGGGAATATTGGGTTTATGCGGAGATTGATGACGGGATAGAGTTTGCCTTTGAGAATGAGTTTGGCAAGCGGTATACGTTTGCCGATATTCCGCTTTCATCAGGTTTTGCCCAAGTGAGTCTCTTGTTAGATTTGCAGGGGGAGTTGATGATCAAGTCTATTGCGGCGAAGACCCCGTCGCGATATCGGGCTGATTTTGCCGATTTGCCGATTGATTTTTATTATTATCCAGCGGGTTTTCGTGGGGAAGATGGCAAGACGTTATTGGAACTGTATTTGGGTTTGCCTGCATCGGAAGTTGTGCGTTTGAACGGTGAGAATGATTTGATTGTGCTGGAGCGGGGGGTTGCGCTTTACGATTCGTTGTGGCACGAGGTGCATCGTGTGACGGATCGGTTAACGTTTCGAACGCCGAGCGATCAACAAATCCAAGCTGGGGCATTTATTCCGGGTATTTTTCCGGTGACGTTGGATCCGGGCACATATTATATGTCGCTTCAGGTGCGGGATACGGGGTCGGGACATTCCCAGGTTTATCAACAGACGATCGAATTAGACGATTATGGTCGGGATGATGTGCTTTACTTGAGTGATATTGAATTGGCTTTTGTGGTTGCGCCCACTCAATCTGAGGGGCAGTTTGTTAAGCATGGACTCAGTGTGGTACCGATGTCGTCTAAGGCGTTTCGGCGGGATCAGAATGCTTATGTGTATTTTGAGTTGTACAATTTGAAGCGGGATGCATTTGGTCAAACTCGGTATCGTGTTGAGTATACGGTGCGCACATTCCAAGACAGTGGGGTGCCGGTTCGCATTTTGCGGGGTATTGGGCGTTTGTTGGGGGTGGTTGAGGACGATCAACAGGTGGTGATTGCTTATGAACAGGTGGGGGATAAGGTGGACGAGCGGGCTTATGTGGAGTTGGATTTGAAGGCGTCTGAACCTGGAGAGCAGCTGATTGTGGTAAGGGTGATGGATTTGTTGACGGGGCAAGAGGCGCAGAAGGAAATTCGGTTTAAGATTGTGCCGTGATATTTAACGATAGGGTGAGATGATGACAAGACCTGATTTTTCATTGATACCGAAAGTAGATGGGGTGTTGGATGATCCGGCGATGGCGCCTGTGCGGGCATTGTGTGAGGGGCCTTTGTTGACGGATTTGGTTCGTGGGGCGATTGATGCTTTGCGAACTGCAATGAAAGAGGGCGAGTCGGTTGCGGGTTCGCGTGAGGCTTTGACGGCATGGGTGATTCAGAATGTTCGGGAGAATCTTAATCAGCAGTTGGCACCTCATTTGAAGCGGGTGGTGAATGGTACGGGGATTATTTTGCATACGAATTTAGGGCGTGCGCCTTTGGCTGAGGAGGCGATTGCGCAGATTGTTCAGGTGGCGGGACGGTATAGCAATGTTGAGATTGATTTGGAGAGTGGGTTGCGGGGGTCTCGGACGAGTTTGGTTGAAGATTTGTTGTGTCAGTTGACGGGGGCTGAGGCGGCGGCGGTGGTGAATAACAATGCGGCGGCTGTTTTGTTGGCATTAAATACGTTGGCGTTGGGCAAAGAGGCGATTGTGTCGCGTGGGGAATTGGTGGAGATTGGTGGGTCGTTTCGCATTCCGGACATTATGAGTCGCAGTGGGGCGGTGATGGTGGAGGTGGGAACGACGAATCGCACACATTTGAAAGATTTTGAGACGGCGGTGACGGATGAAACGGGTGCGATGTTGGTTGTGCATACGAGTAATTATAAGGTGATGGGTTTTACGGCGGCTGTTGCTTTGGAGGATTTGGTGGCTCTGGGGCAGGAAAAGGGGGTTGCAACGATTCACGATTTGGGTGGGGGTGTGTTGGTGGACTTGCGGGAATATGGATTGCCGTATGAACCGCTTGTTTCTGATAGTGTGAACGCGGGGATCGATGTGGTGACGTTTAGTGGGGA
>Ga0114999_10005995_pt1 | contig 14165 bp, 10 predicted proteins | sample ArcticOcean_MG_C_3_FD_89820 | JGI IMG/M metagenome (GOLD analysis project Ga0114999, IMG submission 89820) | Marine microbial communities from western Arctic Ocean - ArcticOcean_MG_CB8_126 | ecosystem: Environmental > Aquatic > Marine > Oceanic | place: Arctic Ocean: Canada Basin | collected...
GCGGCGCGCGATCGCTACCGGTGGCGCGTCGTGGGCTGCCATGCCCACGCCGACCGAATCAATAAGCCTAACCTTAGCGGCATGAACGGCAACATTCGGCATGTCGTCGTATTCGAGACCGGCAGTGAAATCGACCGATTTTTCAACCAATGCATCCATTCCGCGATCCGTCTAGCCTGTGATCGGAAGCGCTAGCTGATCAGCCAGCCAGCGGGCCGCCGCGAGCAGGGCGCACTCGTCGCGACGCGGCGAGATCAATTGGACACCGATGGGCAGACCCGTGGGGCCACTACCAACCGGGAGATGCAGGCAGGGGACGTGCATCATGGTCCATAGCCGGTTGAACACCGCGTTGCCTGTCGATTGCAATCCGGCCGGCGCCTCACCTGGCGCACTCAGCGTTAGAATGATTTCGTCGGCGGCGAAGAGTTCCGACATCTGCTCGCGGCACTTGCGCACCAGCTTCCACTTTTCATTAATCTCGGTGGGCGACACACCGCTGCTCGACTCGATGAAACTGCGTATCGGCTCGCTGAGTTGATCGCGTGCCTCGGCCATCTCGCGCGCGAGCGACAGCGCCATGTCGGCGGAAAGAAGCACGCGGTATACCGAATCGAGTGCCCCGAACTCAGCCGGCAGGTCAACCTCGCGACAGGCCTGGCTTGCGGCGCTCGCCCTGGCCGCAACCTCGTCGTACAGCTGCTGCATCGGCGTCTCGGCATCACTCCAGTGACCGGTGCGGCACAGCGCCAGGCGGGGCGTAGCAGTCGCCTCGGCTGGCGTCGCCGGATTGTCGTCGGCAAGCACCCGCATTAGCAGAGCGACATCGTCTAGCGAACGCACCATGAAACCGATGGTATCGAGGCCGGGCGAAAGATATTTAAGCCCGCGGGTCGGGATGCGGCCATAGCTCGGCTTGTAGCCGATCACACCGCAAAAAGCCGATGGCCGGATGACCGAACCGCCGGTTTGAGTGCCAAGTGCCGCCGGCACCATTCGATCGGCGACCGCCGCGGCGGATCCGCTCGACGAACCGCCCGGCGTGTGCTCCGGATTGTGCGGATTGGTCGTTTTTCCGGGTCGCTGGAACGCGAATTCGGTGGTGACCGTTTTGCCCATGATGATGGCACCGGCCGCTTTTAGTTTGGCGACGCATTCGGCATCTGCTGCCGGGATGCGGCCCCGATATATAGGTGAATCGCGTTCGGTCGGCATGTCGGCGGTATCGATCACATCCTTGATACCGATCGGCACACCGTGCAGCGGGCCGGACGGTGCTTCGCGATCGCACTGCCGCGCCTGTTCGCGAATCTGCTCGGGGTCGAGCCATGCCCAGGCGCCAACAGCCGCTTCGCGTTGGTCGATTCGTGCAAGCAGGCTGTCAACCAATGCTTCGGAAGTGAGTTGGCGCGCGGCAATCGCCTGGGCCGCGGCGGTGACCGACAATGACGCGGGGTCGTCGACTATCGCTTGGTTCTGCGATGCGTATTTCTCGCGCGTTTTTTGGGTCGCGGCCACATCTAGCGCGCCCGAGGTATCGATCATCACGCCGTACGTGTGCTCGGCGATGTCCGTGCTGATGTGGTCATCAAGCCAATCGTCGAGCACAGCCTGCGGGTCGCGTTCCATAGGATCGCCGTAGCCGCCGCTATTGGGGCCGACATAGCGCAGCGAATCGCCCGCCTTCAATCGCAGGCCGGTCGCCTTCGAAGGCCAGGATTCCTCGTCGGCCTGACCTGAATTCTTCGTCAACTTGCCGGGCAGCCCATCGCGCCCGCCGAACACCCCGACGGGCGCTTCGAGGTGACGATCGCCATTGGCAGACATGAACCCGTCGACCAGGAAGCGCACTTCGCGGGTGACGCCGATGCCGCCGCGCCAGCGCCCGGCGCCCGGCGGTTCGTCGCGCATCTGGTAGCGCTCGACCCGCAGCGGGTAGTGCATCTCGACTTCTTCGATCGGCACATTGCGCGTGTTGGCGAGCAAATTATCGACAGTATCGAGGCCATCCTTGGTCGCCCGACCGCCGTAGCTGCCCTCGTTGATTTCAACGCAGACCCAGTATTGCTGCCGCGCCTCATGGAAGCCGGAATAGGAAATGGTCATCACCGTGGCCGCGTTACCGGCGGTTGCGCGATCGGGGATCACCGGCGCCAACGCCCGGATAACGCAATCGATCACCCGCTGGATCTGGGCCATGCGCGAGGTGCAGGCCCGCGGGAAGTTTGGGTTGAAGATACTGCCCTTGGGTGCGATCGCCGAGATCGGCCGGAACATGCCGTCGTTTTGCGGGATGAACTCTTCGGACTCCGCGTCGTCGAGCATCAACGTGCGAATCGCATAGAAACAGCCAACCTGAAGCGAGCCTTCGAAGGGCACATTGTAGGCGGTTTCGACCTCGTCGGCCGATCCGGTGAGGTCGATGACGACGTCGGTGCCGCGCACCTTGACCGTGACATTGACCTTGAGCGGCACGTCCCAGTTGCGCCCGTCATTATCGAGCCAGCTTTCGGCGTGATAGTCGCCGTCGGGAATTTTCTCGATCTCAGCGCGCAACCGGCGCTCCGAGTAATCCATCCAATGATAAGCGGTCCCCATCACTGTGGCAGCATCGTACTTGTCGATCAGCGCGAGAAAACGATCGCGGCCGAGATGCACCGCGGCGATCATCGCCTCGATGTCGGCAGCGTTGAACTCGGGCGTTCGCACGCTGTCTTGCAGCAGGCTCCACACCTCCTCGTTGCGGCGGCCGCGCTCGTAGAGCTTAATCGAGTTGAAGAGCGTGCCCTCGGCGTACACATCGATCAGGTCGACATTGACACCGGGGGTCGCGGCGCCGACGTCGATCAGATGGGCGGTCGCAGCAGCGAATCCAATCAAGTCGCCATGGTAAAAAATTGGCAGCGCCACGCCCATATCCGGTGTGTGCGAGGCACCGAAATAGGGGTGATTGTGGATGATGATGTCGCCGTCATAAACCTGACCACCGAGCTGTCCCATGAAGCCGCGGATGTAGGCCGGCAACGAGCCGATGTGCATCGGCGAGCTCTCGCTTTCGCACATCTCGCGCCCCTCGGCGTCGAACAGGCCGCAGCCGAGGTCTTCCGACTCTCGAATAATGCTCGAATACGACATCCGGTAGAGCGTTTGCGCCATCTCGCGCGCGACAGTGTTGAAGGCGCCGCCGATCACCCGCGCCGTAACCGGATCGATTTGGACGTCTTTGAGAGTCTGCGGCGTGTGCACGAACGCCGCCGGCCCAGCGTCATAGCCCGCGACGCATGCTTCCAAACTGCGTGCCGACGCGGTCTCGATCTTGTCGCCGAACGACAGGGCAGCGAGTACCGGATCGTCGGCGACGGCAACGCAGTGGCTGATCTTGCGACCGTTGGCCTTGAACTCGCCCTCGACGACAAGATCGCCACCGGCGACGTTGTGCAGGCGGACGTCGAAATGCCAATCGTCGCCGAACCGGGCGTCGAGCCGGTTGGCGATATCACGGGGAATCGGCGTGGGGCCGGTCTCGCTCATAACGCAAGCCGGTCAACGACACGGCCGATATCATCGGCCTCGTCAAGATCCCACAACGCCTTGACGCCTTTGGGGGTCATTTTGCCCTTAACGACTGCTCGTCTATTAGGTCCGGTCATCCCTGCCACGTCAAGAGGTCTCAAAAATTTGGGATCTCGCCGGCGACGATGGGCCTCCTACATGGGCCGGCGGCGAATAGCCCAACTTAAGACATAGTCGCTCGTTGACTACCTGTGGCACAATTCTGTCCTGAAGCTGTTTCGCATTATTCTATCGATGACCAGAACAATCAGGCGGTTGCCGCCGAGTTAGTCTCGGATTTAGCGATATACGCGTCGTCCAACAATGACGAACGAAAAGGAGAAAACCGTGGCCGGACAATATGCAGCGATGATCTCGGGCGATTCGCACATTTTCGAGAAAACGGATCTGTGGCGAAACGCACTTGGCGATAAATACGGCGACGACATCCCGCATGAGTTCTATGAGTATCGCGGCAAGAAGGGGACATTCTTCTACACCGGCGCCCAGGTCCTGCTGACCGCCTCAGCCGACGGTGAGCACAAGGAAAACGGGCTTCACCTCGCCGGTTACGACCCGGAAAAGCGGATCCAGTACCAAAAGGATGCCAATGTTCTGGCCGAGGTGATCTATCCGACCTACGGGCTGATCGTGATGCAAAGCAAGCACCACGAGGCCCTCAACGCGGTGGCCGAGGTCTACAACGACTGGCTCTACAATGATTTCCTCTCCCACGACACCCAGCGGCTGCTCGGCATCGCCATGATCCCCACCACCAACGTCAAATGGGCGATCAAGGAGCTCGAACGCTGCGTCAAGATGGGCTATGTCGGAGTCTGCTTCAATTGCCGCAATCTCGAAGGCACCCCGCCTTATCGCGACCGGGTCTACGATCCGCTATGGGCGCGCTGTGCGGAAATGAATATTCCGGTCACCCTGCATTCGATCACCGGCCGCGTCCACGACCCGCTCCACCCCCATAACGAAGACGAGCTGATGGATGCGCCCCGCCTGGCGCTGGATATCTACAACGAGATCCAGGGCACCCTTGGCAGCGACATTATTTTTGGCGCCGTGCTGGATCGCCATCCCGATCTCAAAATCGTGGTCAGTGAGTTCGAGCTCTCCTGGCTACCCAACTTCGCCTTCCGCCTCGATATGATCAAAGACGGTTTTGCCAGCCGGATCACGTTGCCAAAACTGGAAATGAAACCGAGCGACTATTTACGCGAGCGTTGTTATTTCGGCTGGATCGACGATGGTCGCGGCATGCTCGGGGTCGAAGAGGTTGGCGCCGACCGGGTCATGTGGGGTTCCGATTTTCCGCATGTGCGTTCGGTCGGTGTCGATGCCCAGAGCGTTGTCGGCAAAATGCTGAGTAAGCTGCCGCCTGAGAATCAGGACAAGATCGTCGGCCTCAACACGGCTGAGCTCTACAAGATCAACCACGAACAGCTCTACTGGACGAAGCAAGCGGCCGAGTAGCTCACTCGCGCAGTTCTTCGCTCATGCGGTCGAGGTAGCAACTGATGTAGTGGTGGACCAGCATCTCACCGCTCGACATCCGGCCGGGCCGAAACACTGATTTGCTCATGTTGCGCTGCAGCGATTCAATCATCGGCCGGTCCTCTTCGATGATAACGCTCATCATGTTTTCCAGCGGTTGCATCCGTTCGACGATGTCGTCGGCCTCGAAGTAGATATCAGGCGCCATGCAGTAGACGTCCATCTTTGATTGCGACGCCGAAAGCGGCCACACCACCACGTGGACGGCCCCGAATATCCGTCCGAAGATCGTGAAATTGGGTGATAGGAACCCCGACCAACCGGCGCGCGCGGAGTCCTTCCCCTCGGGCCAGTTATCGAGCCACTCGGGCATGCCGAGTTCTTGCAGGCCGATCAAGGGCGGCGGCAGATAATTCTCGTAGAACGTGGCGTAGCCACCGTGTCTATGGGCGCGGTAATCATATTCCTCCGGCCCCTGCCAGTTCGGCAGCGAATCGGGATGTAGCGTCAGAAAGTGATAGATGTCGACGAAGTTCTCATGGACCAGCTTCCAGTTGCAGTCGAGCGTCCTCGTATAGCGTTTGTTCAGGCGGAACTTGTCCTGCTGATAGGCCCCGAACTCTCCAGCATATTCGGCGATAAAGTCCGCTAGGGGCTCGGCAGTATTGTCGAAGTTAACGAACACCCAGCCCTGCCAGATACCGCTGCGCACCGACTGCAGACGGCATTCGTCGAGGTTGAAGTTCTTGACGTCGTCCATATACGCAGCACCAACCAGCCGACCGTCGAGGTCGTAGGTCCAGGCATGGTAGGGGCAACTAAACGTCTTGATGTTACCAGCGCCGGACGCCAGCTCCGTACCGCGGTGCACACAGACATTGTAGAAGGCGTTGATCTCGCCGGCAGCATTACGCGCCACGATGATGGGTTCACCGACGACGTCAAAGGTCATGTAGTCGCCGGGTTTTTCGATCTCCTCGACACGGGCCACCGCCAGCCAGTCCTGCTTGAAAATCTTGTCCTTCTCGAGTTCGAAGATCTCTTCGGAGGTGTAGATATAGCTTGGGAGATGGGTGGCTTCGTCGAGCGGTTTTTGGGCTCTGCCGATTTCGTTGCCCAGTTCGGCCCAGCGCCGGCCGATCGAATGCAAAACATCTGAATCAATTGTCATTACGATATCTCCCACGCCAGACGTGGGCTTGATATTAGCACGCCTCCGTCACATGACCGGCGACAGCTCTACGACGATGCGTACCGCGTCGTTGCGCTGGGCAAGAAGAAGGCTTAGTAGCCCGGGGAATGCGCACGGAAAGATAGAGCGAAGGACAACGACTGATGCAGGCGACGGCGGCGCAGCGCTTAACTATCTCTTCGAGTCGAAATCGGTGGCCATCGTCGGCGCTTCGACAGATCGCTACAAGCTCGGTGGGCAACCCGTCTATTTCAGCAAGCTGCTTGGTTTTTCCGGGACGATGATCTATCCGCTGATCGTGGCAGCGGCGGGTCGAGGCGCGGCGATTGCCAATGCGCTCATGGTCCGCCGATAGTGGGAAGCGCGTCGCGACGTCATCAAACGAGCCCTCTCGCAGCGAACGTTCGACAAGGAATATCGTGGCCGCGTGACGCTTCAGCCGGGTGCCGCTCAGCGTCTTCGCAGTTGCGATTAGCCAACCGCTAGAACTCATTTGGCCCACGAGAAAGTCTTCTCGCCTCGAGCGTATCGATAGAGATCTAGGCAATCGAAGATGAGACTGATGAAGATGGTTGCCGCGACGTAATACGCCCATATCCTCAGCGGCACGGAGTGCTCTGTATCCTGGAGCCGATACACAAGCCAGGGCAGCAGCGCCAACCAAGGCACGTGGCAAACCCCGATAAGCCGTGAAAATGGCCTTTGCTTGTGAATTTGTCCCGCAACGGTAAGTGTCAAGATCAACGTCACGAGAATGGCCTGACCTTCAATAGTTGAAATGAAGATCAGGCCCCCGATCAATTGAGGAATATTTAGTAGACCGCCCCATAGATCGATCGCCAAGCCTTGGCTCCGAATGTCTCGAATCATTCTGATAGGGTCGAGCAACAATGACATTTGTGATCCCTTAGACTTCGTCTTCCTTTGACCTGGCCCCACGCTCTGAACGCGAGAGGGACAAATGGCCGCACTGACCAGTCTCGCGACACATCAGATAACCATTGCCAACGGGGAGCCGTCGAACGTGCAGGTAAACTGGACATTTAGCACTGGAAGTCGGTTTGGAGGGCGAAACTAGCCGTTCTCTCAGGACATCCGGAACGGGGACATTTGACCCCAAACATGGTCTGTCTGGTCGATCGTTGACGGATGGAGCGACTCGTCGATGCCCATTGTTTCTTGGATAAACCCTGCTCGTAAGACCAGCGGATTTGGGCATCAATGGTCTTGCGGTTCTTGCTGATACGTACTTATTCGGCACAGAGAGTGGCCAAGGTTCCAGTCCCGCGCAATTAGCGCGGCCCAATGTGAAAGGGGTCGGCGATAAGCTCAGCTATACCACTGGGTCCTTCGCCACCTCATTCCTCGGCCACCCAGCGAGCGACATATTCCTAATCGACCGAACCGGTCCAGCGATACCAGAACGCGGATCGTTAGCCAGGCTCTCATGTTGATGAGGATGGTGAGAGCGACCGGGATTGGGTACCGTTAGGAGAGGAAGAATATGGAATAGCAATGGATTCAATGCTCATTACCGGGGCCAATCGCGGGCTCGGCCTAGAATGGGTACGCCAGCTCGATCAGGCGGGATGGCGCTCTGGGCGTGTTGCCGTAATCCGGACAAAGCCAACGAGCTCAACCAGCTCGCAAACAATTCGGGTGGTCGGATCACAATCCACAAGCTGGATGTCACCGATCACGCCGCAATCGAAGCGCTCGCCAGCGAACTCAAAGACGAAGCAATCGACGTCCTCAATAACAATGCCGGGGTCGCAGGCGGTCTGGGCACCGAGTTTGAGTTCTCTGACACGTGGGGCCAGACCGATTACAAGAAATGGCGGTGGGCCATGGAGGGTAATCTGTTCAGCACGTGCAAAATGTCCGAAGCCTTTACGCCCCACGTTGCGCGCTCGAACCGGCGGATAATGATAACGACGGCCAGTACGCTAGCGAGTGTGTCGACGCCGGGCGGAGGTCCGTTGGTGTGGGGTGATGATAAACACGTCTACCGCACGACCAAAGCGGCGATCAACATGTTGGCCAAAAGCATGTCCGGCTACCTGAAGGATCAAGGCATCATCGTGGTATCGATCAACCCGGGTTGGGCGAATACCGTTTTGGGGCGTGCCGATCTTGGACCTGACGACAGCGAGGATATTTTGCTCGATCCTGTCGAGAGCATCCGCGGAATGCGGGCGCTTATCGATCATTTGACGCTCGCAGACAATGGGAACCTCTATCGGTGGAATGGCGAAGAGCTACCGCCCTGATCCGACAGGCCTGGTTAGCCATCTTTAGAGCAGACTCTCTACGTGAACGTCCTAGCCCCTGGACGAAGTTTGGCTAGAAGCGTTTTAAGAAGTTCATCATGACCCGGCAAGTCTCTTCGGGTTGCTCAAATCCGTAAAAGTGACCGCAGTTCTCGATTACCTTCATGTAGGAGTTGGGTATGGCTTTGTTCAGGCCCTCGGACATTTCCACAGGGGTGCGGGTGTCGTCTTCCCCCACGATTATTAGTGTGGGATGCCCAATTTCGCCCAGTTTAGGCCCGAAATCAGATCGCGTTGCCTTGATCACGTCGGCGTAAGACTTGGGGTCGTTTCGGAGGAGGGTTTGCCGTAGCTTCTCCAACGCCTCGGGCTTGTTCTGCACAACATGGGGGCTGTAGGCGCCCTTGCTAAACTCGAAGGTTTTTTCGACGATCTCCTCGATACTGGCGCCCTCTTCGGCAAGCTTTCGGCGTGTCTCGAACCCCGAGCGGTCCATGGGAGTGGAGGTGGGAAGTGGGCTTCCTGAGCCGATCAAGATGAGATGGCTGACCATCTCCGGATAACGCAGGGCAAACTCCATTGCCACGATGCCACCCAACGACCAGCCAGCCAGAGCGGCCTGCTTGACGCCCAGTTCCCCCATCAACCCAGCCAAGTCGTCGGCCCATAGGGTGTCGGACAAGGGAACCTGAGTCGGCCTGATCGTCTCGCCAAAGCCCCGCATGTCGTAGGCGTATACCTTGAAGTCCTTACTTAGTATCGGAATCATATCCTCGAAGCTCTGGGCGTCGGCTCCGGTGCCATGCACCAGAATTAGCGGTTTGCCCTCGCCGCTCACCTCGTAATGTACGTTGCAGTCATTGACCTGTGTGAACATGGTGTAGCCCTCCTTATGGTGTGGCCCATATTGTATCGCCCATCGCCGCTCCAAAGATAAAACGGTTCGGGCAGACGTTACCCGTCAGCGACCGGCACAGTCGGCGCAAATAAGACCCACCCCTAGTCTCCGAGGGCCATCCAAGCGCTCTCCGGCCGAGTGGACGCAGCGTAGGGACCTTCCGCGAGCTCAGGTGTCAAGCACGGATTGATGGAAGAGGGCGCTTGGTGTGATTGGTTTCTCGATGAGCCGCTGATCTGCGAGATAGCCTATGAACCTCCACGTGAGTGAGCCGGAGTGCAGCGGAGGACGCGGGCTGTGGCGTGGTTGGAGGGTTAGCCAAAAATGTAACGGCGTCGACTGCGGTGAAATCCCGTAAACTGCAGTTGAGGCCCGAGACTGGAACCCCACCTGGAACCCCAAGATCCTTTCGACGGTTTGGACCGCTTCTGTTCCGCCCCGTGATCGATGTTAAACGTCGAAACCGGTGTCCGCTTTCGCACTGTTTATGTCTGGTTAGCGAGGTAGTACGGACATAACCAAAAGCGTCCGGCTCGGCGAAAATTGATCCACTTCGTAGGTCGCGCGTCACCGAGGCTGAGGATATTTGTGTTGTGCGTTAGCATCGGGAGCATTCTGGCGACGACCTTTGGGGGAGGCTGGTGGAGCAGAGACTTGTGGCAATATTAGCTGCGGATGGAAGAGGCGCGTGTAGCCGTTGAGGAAGCAATACCACCAAAGCCCAATTGCAATTTGGCCTTGATTTTCCAAATGGGTGAAAATACATCCAGCAGCTTCGCCAAAATCAAACACAAGAGATGATAAGGAACAGGCCCGATCACAACCAACTATGATCCAAACGCAAATTACGAGCTCAAGATCTGGGAAGAGGATTTCAGGCAGGTCGCCACGCGAATGCTGCTCGCCCGAATCTATCAACCGATCGGTGATGGACTATTTCCGGTATTGCTCGACCTGCACGGCGGTGCCCGGACCTTCAAGGATCGCATGGCCAATGCGGCTATGGCCGGGGGTATCGTCATTCTCGATGCGCCTCACAACAAAGCCGCCCGGTGAGGCGGCTGTCTTTTGTTGGTTGGGGGGCACTCAATCAACGTTGTCGACTCTTTCTGGTCGCTGTTGTTCCTAGGGTCGGTCTAGCCTGAGCCGAAGGACTATTTCGGATACGCGCCGGTAGGGTTCGAGTCTTTGGGTCGCGTCAAGCCGCATGAGCATATCTGGTTTCGAGCGGTTAACGTCCGGAAGCGATGGATAACCAGACGTACCGGGCGAGCACCCGTTAGGGTGATTTTTGGCCCAACCCGGACATCGGGTACTAGCGGTCAGTTGACAATGGCCGTCGACCCACCGCCGTCGCCAACGATGGTGAGCGGGCCAGAAAACGGGGTGCGCGTAGGTGGATAGCCAATTGAGCGATCTTTTGGAACTCCGGACTATAGCGTTTGTATCGCTTCGCCTTCGTCATCTGACACCTCATCGCGCCATAGGCGCTAAATCTAGGTGTCCATCAATTCATGGCAAACCCCTATGACCCCTAACAGACCTAGACCTCGAGAAAGGTTCGGGAGCATGAGAGGGTTTGGCAAGATTGTAGCGCGTCAGGTTCTTTGCCGCTCACGGCCTAAGCCGACAAACCAGTCTAAGTGAGGGGCAATCGTGTTGGAGCTTGTGGACGACCCTCCAAATAAGTGTCTGAGGATGTTTCTGCCTCAGCGCGTGAACAAACCCTCCGGTTTGACCAGCAAAACGAGGAATAGAAAGACGTAGATGAATAGGTCGATGAGATAGGGCGGCATGAACAGCGGCGCTGCCGCTTGAACGAAGCCGAAAATAAGGCCGATTAGCATGCAGCCGAAAATGCTGCCGACGCCGCCAGCCAACATGATCACGAATAGGATACCGGCCAGGCTCGGTGCGAGGTCGGGCGAAAATGATGATACCAGGGTATAGATCATGCCGCCGAGCACGCCCAGCGACGCGGCGAGGAAGAAAGCATTGCGGCTGAGCTTGATGATATCGACGCCCATCAGCATCGCCGTCTCGCGGTCCTGAACGATCGCTCGCAACGCGCGGCCGAAACGAGTGAATGACACCAGCATCGCGACCGAGAACAACGCGGCAAAGGTGATCACGATGGAGATCAGCGCCGCGATGTTGGTGTTGACGATGCCGAACAGGCGGACGCGATCGTACAAATAGTCGGTAAACAGCGTGTGCGGGTCGACTGTGTAGATCAGCTCGAACAGGTTGGACAGCACCTGGGTAAGACCGATCGTCAGGATTAGATAAATGATGACCGGAAAGGGGTGGATGTAGAGCCGCCGGAATAGTAGTCGCTCCGTTCCCCACAGCAACGGCGCAATTACCAGAGCGGCGATCACGGCAGAAATGAAGTAATTGACGCCGAAGGCGGCGTGCGCTGTCCAAATCCCGTAGGCGCCGAGCAGAATGACCTGCCCGTAGGCGATAAACGGCATGCGTAGGCCGCCAAATAGGATCGTGAAACCGGCAGCAAACAGTGCCAGCCGCCCGCCGACCAGCAGTCCCTCAATAACAACGGTGCCCCACAGCTCCATATCGAACTCGGCGGTCTAGCCGGTCACGTCACTGACAGGTCGGTACGACACGGGCTACGCGGGCACTTTGAGCGGCGGAAAAACGCCCTGAAAATCAACCACGGTTTTCGCCGCGGCGACATAGCCCCGGCGCACCACCGACTCGAGCGGTTTGTTATAGACCACGATGATGATCGTTCCGGCGCCCGGCGTGTGCACCGGCAAGTGCATGTTGTGGGGTTCGATTGCATCCATCCCACCGGCACTCGCCGGACGTTCGGATGCCAATCTCAGACCGGGAAACGGACCGGATTGTTCCGACGTATCGGGCTCCCAACGCTGCAGATTGGAGCCGCCCTCGTAAATCCCATAGAGCGCCCACAATGGGCCATGATCGTGCGGCACCACGGCATGTGACTTTCCCTGATTGGTTTGCTTCTGCGAAGCTCCTCGCGCGAGCACAACGAAGCCCTGGCCCGGCTCTGCGTGCAGGCAAACTTCATCGCTATGGGCTCCCACTTTCTCGATCCTCTCACGCAGAAATGTTGGGTTGGCGAGCAGACTCCCAAACCCAGGCGAGAGCGCCGCCAACACCGCCGCCGGAGATTGCTGATTAGCGATGCTGGCCCGCACCTCGTCGGAAAATTCATTCAATCCATATGCATCCGTCATCTCTCATTCCCTTTTGAAAACTTCGCTCAATCCGGCACCGTTCGCGCCCAGCACGGCGACCTCTTTGCCGGGCCGGTTCAGATCTGCAGCGTTGATCCGTATTTCCTGAGCCACTTTCGTCGCGCACGGTGATCGGGAAGGATTTCGCCCACCCGTTCCCAATATTGCGACGAATGATTGAGATGCAGCAGGTGCCCGAGTTCGTGGACAACCACGTAGTCGATAACCTCGGCAGGTGCCATAACAAGGCGGGAATTGTATCGAATGTCGCCGCGCGAGTTGCAGCTACCCCACTGGCTCTTGTATTCCCGCACCGCGACCGATCGTGGGACGACCCCCATAAGCACCGCGAATCGGTCTGTGGTCTCGCCTAATACGGTCTCAGCCTGGTGCCGATACCACGCCTTGATATGCGTGGCGTGATCGCACGACCGTGGCGCCACCAGACAATCGTCCTCAATCGCGATTAGCCGGTCTTGATCGTCAACGATCTTAAGCCGGTAAGTTTCGCCGAGAAATACGAACGACTCGTCGTTCACATAGCGCCGAGCGAGTTGTCGCGTTCGCTCCGCCTGGAGACGCAACTTGGCGCTGATCCATTCGGTTCGCTCGTCGATGAGTTCCTGCATTCGCCAGTTGGCGAGGCGCTTGGGCGCACGAATACGGACGCCGCCGTTCTCAACGATAATACCGACAGTCTTTTTACGATTGGTGCGCTGCACGACTACCGGAACGCCGAGCGGGCCTATCACAGTATCAACACGGGTGCGGCGACGAAGCATTAGCGGCTTTCATAGTGCAACGGGTTTCAGGAAATTGACTGGAGCATCCGCTCGATGTGCTCGATCCGGAGTTTGGCGTGAGCGCGTTTCAAGGCGGTCTTCAGATGGCCGCGTGCCAGGTCCCAGTCCGCGTTCTCGTGCGCCGCGATCCCGACGCAGTAGTGGAAGTTGTCGTCGTCGTTCCCTGCCGCTTCTTGCTCTAGTAGATAGGTGCGGCAGAAGTCATAGCGGTCGCGATAGAACTTCTGAGCGGCAGGCAGGTGTGGGGAAAAAGGCAAACTTCTATCGCCTGCTCGGGTTTCTTCTCTCTCAGATATTGCCTGATCGGGTTCTGGAGCACTGTCTCAAACTGGAACGGAAGCGTATTGTAGTCGTCGAGCAGGTCGGCGGCGTCCATGTTATGGACGGGGAGGGCGAAGAGCGCTTCATAGAAGCCGCGACCAGCATACCACTCACGGTCTTTCGCTTCCAACGCTAGGCAGCGCCCTGCCTTGAAAGACGGCGCCACCCGAACGAGAGTAGCCATTGTCACCTCGCTCGGCTTTATCCCGGCGGCGACCATCTCGTTCACAATATCGCGGCGAGCGGGCGGCGTTTCGGTTCGCGCGATAGCGGCATTCGATGCAACAAGGTACGAGTGGTGATAGCGTGCGATACGCTCGGCCGGCAAGTTGGTCAATACCATAGCTATGTCGTACTGGGTGCGTGCCTCGATAAAATCCAATTCCATGAAAGCCA
>Ga0114999_10005997_pt1 | contig 14159 bp, 16 predicted proteins | sample ArcticOcean_MG_C_3_FD_89820 | JGI IMG/M metagenome (GOLD analysis project Ga0114999, IMG submission 89820) | Marine microbial communities from western Arctic Ocean - ArcticOcean_MG_CB8_126 | ecosystem: Environmental > Aquatic > Marine > Oceanic | place: Arctic Ocean: Canada Basin | collected...
CAGTCGATATGATTGCTGATATTTTGCAAAATTCGACTATGGATGCGGAAGAATTAGAGCGAGAACGGACTGTCATAATCCAAGAAATCCATCAGTCATATGATACACCTGACGATATTGTTTTTGATTACTTTCAAGAAACTGCCTACCCAAATCAGGCCATGGGTCGCCCTGTATTAGGTACTACCGATCTCGTTCGGTCCATGGATCGCAATACTGTTTTGAAATATATGAAGGGCCATTATTCTGGTCCGCGCATGGTTTTTGCTGCAGCCGGAAAAGTGGATCACGACGCAGTTGTCAAAATGGTTGAGAAAGAGTTTTCAAACCTGCCGAGTCTATCCGAGCTTGAGCAAGAAGTACCTAATTATACCGGTGGCGACTTTCGTGATGACCGTGATTTAGAGCAAGTTCATTTAATTTTAGGCGTCGATGGGGTTTCTTATTTAGATAATGATTTTTATTCCGCATCGGTTCTATCAACGCTTTTTGGTGGCGGCATGTCGTCCAGATTATTTCAAGAAATTCGTGAAAACCGAGGTCTTGTGTATTCAATATACTCTTTTTTGGCGTGCTATTCAGATAGTGGTATTTTTGGGATTTATGCAGGAACAGGTGCCGAAGAGGCGGGCCAGATTATGCCACTTATCGCGAATGAATTTTCAAAACTAGCCGATGGTATTCGTGAAGAAGAAATTTCTAGGGCACGGGCACAACTGAAAGCAAGTATACTGATGTCGTTGGAAAGCACATCATCACGATGCGAACAAATAGCCCGTCAAATTAGCATTTACGACCGTCAGATAACAATTGAAGAAACGGTTGAACATATTGATGCCGTAAATGAAAAATCGCTGAAAGGTATAGCAGAACGGTTATTATCCAGTGAAACAACATTAAGCGCCGTTGGTCCCTGTTCTAACTTAGGTGAACGACCAAACTTTAACTAAAGCCTAATCGTCATCCTCACCAACACTGTCCAAATACTCTTCGATGACCTCGTACAAGGCTGGCGCATCGGCTTCGTTGGTCAATACAACATTGCTTTTTTCACCATAAATGTTGAGCACATATCCCCGCGCACCACATACAGATTCTAGGGCCACAATAAAAGGCACTATTACATTGTCATTCAATGCATCAGCTGATTCACATTTTTCCATTAGCTTAGAAAGTGACCGCACCAGTTGATCCGGTGATTGACCTAAGTCTCTATGTTGGTTTGGTTTTTTTATCATTTTGGAATATCCTTATGCATGTCCAGATTTATCAGAAAGCATCTGAGGATTGATACCTATTTTCTTAATAGCCATTTCCCATTTATTTGTTGATTGATCACCGAACACTAACGCATCGTCAGCTTCGACATGTAGCCAACCGTTTTCCATTATTTCCAAATCCAGTTGCCCTGGGGCCCAACCAGTATAACCAAGCATTAAAATTTTGTCTTTTGGGCCGTTCCCCTCAGCAATATCACGCAGAACATCAATGGTCGCGGTCAAACCAACAGTATCAGAGACACGCAGAGTTGCGTCTTGAAGATATTCAGTGGAATGCAAAACAAAACCCCGGGCTTGTTCAACAGGACCGCCAAGAAATACATTTAGAGGGCTTTTTGGTAAAGCAGGTTTTATCTCCAACTGCTTCAACAAATCTGGAAAAGTTAGTTCGTCAACCAACTTATTAATAATTAACCCCATCGCGCCTTCTGAATTATGAGCACACATATAGATCACAGTTTTGCTGAACCGGGGGTCGCTCATTTTTGGCATGGCAATTATTAATTGCCCCGTTAAATATCCAGTGTCTGGTATCTGCTTATCCATAACTTTAATATATGGCTCCTAAACATTTGGCGCAATGGCCTGTTAACTCAATGTAGAAGCCTTACATACCCCCATGCCTTACTAATCTTATTTAATATGTGCTTTGTCGCGTGAATTGTTTGTTCAAGCAGGTTATAAATACTCTTCAAGAAATAGATCAGTTCAATAGAAGTAACGGCAATTAAGTATGAAATATTATTTTTTAATCTTAATTATTTTAACCACCATTCATGGCCCCATGAGTTCTGCTATGGCTGTTCCTGGTGAATCTAATTGGCAAAAAACCGAACAAACAGAAGTCCAACTCATTGCAGCGACCAATTCAACCGGTACTAACGGTACTATCCATTTGGGTATCCATTTTAACTTAAAGCCTGAATGGAAGATCTATTGGCGATCACCTGGAGACGCTGGCTTCCCTCCCAAGTTAAAGTGGGATGGGTCAACTAATTTAAAAACAGCAGTTATCCAGTGGCCTGCTCCTAAGCGATTTTCAGTTCTGGGCATTGAAACACTTGGCTATAAAGACGAAGTTGTGTTGCCGGTTATTGTTACCCAAAAAACGAAGAATGTTGCAACTACATTAGAGGCCCAACTTCGCTATCTTGCCTGCAACGATATTTGCATCCCATTTGACACAACCCTTTCCTTACACCTTCCGGCTGGCGATGGAGAACCTAACCAATTTACGCAGCTAATCAACAGCTACCAGTCGAGTGTGCCCGTTAACAACAGCACCCATGGGCTAAAAGTCATTTCCAGCCGAACAACAGAAACATCAAATAAAGCATTCATTCAGTTGTCACTTCGAAGCACTACACCCTTATCTCAACTCGACGCATTTTTTGAAGGCCCAACAGAGATCAACTTCACAAAACCTAAAATCATCATTGGTAAAGATCAACTCTCAGCACTTTTAGAAGTCAATGCGGAGGGCTTGAATTTCCTTGAAGACAAACCCAGAAAGACGATTAGAGGTCGCACATTTATTGTCACGATGGTTGACGGCAAGCGAAGCGCTGAACAACGAGTAATTATTGGCAATCCCCCACTGGGCCCAACCACTCAAGCAATACCATCAAGTACTGACGCAGTGGTTTCGATTTTATACATAATTGCCCTTGCCGTTTTAGGTGGGCTAATCTTGAATTTAATGCCCTGCGTACTCCCCGTGCTATCAATCAAAATATTAAGTATTATTAGTCATGGTGGAGCTAAAAACAAAGCCGTCCGGTTAAGTTTTTTAGCCTCAGCAATGGGTATTATAACTTCCTTCTTAGCCCTTGCAACAGTCTTAATAGGCCTGAAAACGTTAGGCATAGCTATTGGGTGGGGGATTCAGTTCCAATACCCGTGGTTTATCATAGCGATGATTATTTTAGTTATTTTGTTTGCCTGTAATTTGTGGGGATTTTTCGAACTCCGTTTTCCAAATATTTTAGCTCAACTCGGATCAACGAGACAAAACAATAACCACCTCTTTACCCATTTTTTGCAAGGGGCCCTTGTCACCCTTTTGGCAACCCCATGTTCAGCACCATTTTTAGGAACCGCCGTTGGCTTTGCACTTGCCCAGGGTTCAGTAGAGATTATTTTGATTTTTTTGGCCTTAGGATTTGGCTTGGCATTTCCATTCTTAATATTTACCGTATTTCCATCAATGATCACCCGCCTTCCTCGCCCAGGCGCTTGGATGATCTGGGTGCGCATACTTTTGGGGTTTACTTTAGCTGCAACCGCCGTTTGGCTAATTACAGTGCTAAAATCATCACTAGGATCTGCTGGAGCTGTTTCCATTGCAGCTATTACTTTATGCATTATTGCTATTCTTTATTGTTGCAACAACTACCAAAGAAACATCAAAAAAGGGGCCTGGACAGCCGTTACCTCCTTAATCTTGGTAGCGTTTATTTTACCTAACTTCTTTAACTCAACCCTTCATATACCTTCAAACATCGTCGTTTCAAAAGTAGGTCCCATTCATTGGAAGCGCTTCGATTTAGCAGTGATTCCAAGTCTTATTACTCAAGGCAATACGGTGCTGGTTGATGTGACCGCGGATTGGTGTATTACGTGTAAAGTCAACAAAACTCTGGTCTTTGGCAAGGGCACCGTCGCTGATTTAATGGATGAAAATAAAGTAATCGCCATGCAAGCCAATTGGACCTTGCCTAACTTCGTCATAACCAAATACTTATCTAGCTTTGGTCGTTACGGAATTCCATTTAATGTAGTCTATGGCCCTAAATCACCAAAAGGGATCATTCTACCAGAAATACTAACCAAAAGTATTGTTATATCTGCACTAAGGGCAGCATCTTTAGATCCCAGAATAGCTGCACAAAAAAAATAATTTTTATCACTACTGGATTTTCTTGATATCTTGATTATCTATATGTTGAAATTTTTTACAAATCTAATATTAAAGGAAATAACGCATTGACTATAAGTGTTGGAGACAAAATACCATCCGTTGAGCTCAAAACAATGACAAAAGACGGTCCTGACAATATCACAACTGCAAATATTTTTACTGGAAAAAAAGTTGTTATTTTTGGCCTTCCCGGGGCCTTCACCCCGACATGTTCTGCTAAACACCTGCCAGGTTTTGTGCAACATGCAAATTCAATTAAAAACAAAGGTGTTGATACTATTGCATGTATTTCCGTAAATGATGTCTTCGTTATGGGTGCCTGGGGCAAAGATCAAAATGTAAAAGACAGCATCATGATGTTGGCTGATGGTAGCGCTGAATTTGCAAAAGCAGCAGGCTTAGAACTTGATCTTATCTCCCGTGGCATGGGTGTTCGATGCCAACGCTTTTCAATGATTGTGGATGATGGCATTGTTCAATCTGTCAATATCGACGGTGGCACATTTGAAAAAACCAGTGCCGAACAAACGTTAAGTGATTTAAGCTAGTTCGGTGTTCAAAATGATAAATAAGCCCTATAAAAATCTATCAATACAAATATTAATACCCCAAGTGTATCCGTAGCCTCCAGGGCAGATATCTAAACTAGCATAAATCACACTTTGAGTTTTCATCTCGCTTAGTACGTCCTGATGAGATAATCCTTCACATACGAAGGGGGTTTTTAGATTTATTTAGAATAAATGGCAGGCCTATTATAACCCACCTGTTATTTGCAAAACTCCATCCCGTGCCAGTTGGTCAGCACGTTCATTGCCTAAATGCCCCGAATGCCCTTTAACCCAGTACCATTCCACATTATGGCCCATCAAGGCTGCTTCCAACCGCTTCCACAAATCTTTGTTTTTGACAGGCTTTTTGGCTGCCGTGCGCCAGCCATTCTGTTTCCATGCATGGATCCATTTAGTGATCCCATCACGAACGTAGGTACTATCTGTATACAAAGCTATACTACCAGCGCGTTTCAGGATTTCTAGCGCTTGAATAGTAGCCATCAATTCCATTCGGTTATTTGTAGATTCTAGCTCACCACCAAAAATTTCCTTTTCGTAGCCTTTCCAACTCAACAACGCACCCCATCCACCGGGCCCCGGATTTCCAGAACACGCCCCGTCTGTATAAATTACGATATCTTTTGCGTCATCAATCAAAGTTTTATCCTGTTCATTTTATAAATACCACCCATAGTTACGTGGACTAGAGATAGCTCTGTGGAATTCAAACTTGCCCCAATACTCCATAGGGTCTTTAAGAACAATCAATGCGCCTATAGGCGGGGGGTCCAATCATAAAGGCGTGTCAAGAAAAACCTGTGCCCTGATGATATTAAAGCTATTATCAGGCTCAAAGCAACATGTGTTCAAACAAACAGCTAAATCGAAGGTATAGCTGTCATTACAGGAAAAATAAAAATCAATAATACCGGTTATGTGTTCGCCCTGAAAAAGAACATTATCAGGAAACAAATCTCCATGAATGACACCGCTTGGTAAGGCCATAGGCCATTCCTACTCCAGTATTGAAATTTCGTTTTCAGGCTGATTATAAAAGCCCAGACGTAGATCATTGACCTAAGACCCACAGCTTTTAAGGAGCACCCTCCATGCGCCAACAGACAAACTATTGAGGCGTGATAAACCAAAACTTGCGCTAGCCAAATGAAACTCCGCCAGCACCCGACCTAACTCACTACAATGATAAAGGCTTAGGCATTTGGGCGATACTCCCGCCAAAAAACTAATCAAAGCACACGGTCTCCCCGCCAGTTCGCGCAATACCAGCCCATCGCGAGCCGCTATGGGGCGTGGGCATGATACCCCAGATCCCACCAAATGATCCATTAAATTTAAGAAAACGGTAAATCAGCTGATTGTATGCGTTTTTCATACAGTGTTAAAATATACGGACCGCTGGTCAGGGTTAATAAATAATTTGAGTTTTCTATACCTTCAGCTATATCCGTGAAAGATACGACCTCACCCAAGTCATAAGCTGCACAAAATGCAATCAATTCATTGCCGTATATTTCAGTATAAACGGCCATTTTAGCACCCCAATCATATTGTACCTTATGTATTATAAAAAAGTCACAAATCTGTTAAATGCGCAAAAAATATCCAACTAATGTTTAAACTTTGAACACCGGTAAGAGTCAAACCGAAAACACTATAGCCCATTAAGCTCCAGGCTATAAAACTGACTTGATAGGCTTACTGTAACCTTGTCCATCTTCTAAAACCCAGGCTATATATTAAGTATCATAGCAAACGGTTGGAAGTTACTAATGATCAATATGCAAAAATGGACCCGCAATGCACTAATTGGCTTTGTACTCTCCGGAGCAAGTGGCTGCGAGACACTTGACACAGTAACAGATGTATTTTCGGATCCTATCATCCTAGCATGCCCAGACTATCGAATTTTGGCTGATGCATCAGAAATCATTCATTATCTCGATGGTGGTGGACGCGACTTAACTGATGTCGTCTTCGAAGGTGAGATTAGAGATCTACGTTTAGAATGCCTAACTAAGATTGATAAAGAAACCCGCGTAGGCGTTATGGAGGTTGAAGTTAGCTTAGTTATTGATGCAAATCGGGGCCCTGCAGACCGAAGTCGAAAGGCTATATATCCTTATTTTATCATTATTACTGATTTGAACAAAAAAATTGTCTATCGTGAAGAACTTAATGTTGGCATCAACTTTTTTGGTAACCGCACTAAGCTCTCCTTTACCAGCAATCCGATCACCATCAAGCTACCAATGCGATCTGATTTTACCGGTGAAAATTATTTAGTTTATAGTGGATTTATTCTAACTCACGCGCAGCTTGAACATAATCGCCTGCGTCGCAAACAACGCAAACAATAGTAGCCGGTGCTCAACTAGAATTATTTATTTCGAAACTTGTTTCGCTTCCATTGACCTCAGAACCATAGTATGTGATGTTTAAGTGTGAAAATATTATCATTCGATCATTGCGGGAGAGTTCAACATACCCGTTAGATGTTGACGCCGAAGGAGCAACCGCCCCGGAAACTCTCAGGCTTCAGGACCGCAATGAGATGAGCCTCTGGAAAGTGGTTAGAATGCCATAAGGCGCTTTACCCCACCGAAGATGTAAGCCAAACAACCCAGTAGGTATTTGGTGAATCTTTCAGGTTCCCAGACAGAGGGGGCGCCTTTCGACCAAATCTGTGACAGTGCATTATTTAATGGTTGTTGGGTTAGCTAATCTATTTATAGGGGAACCCCGATGACTAATGCGGACTTGCAATTTACGCCACTTCACGCTTTACATCGAAAACTTGGTGCAAAAATGTCAGCTTTCGCTGGTTATGACATGCCCGTTAGCTACCCACTGGGCATCTTAAAAGAGCACGAGCATACCCGCACAGCTGCCAGCCTTTTTGATGTCTCGCACATGGGGCAAGCCATCATACGTGGCGACAATGTTGTAGCCGCCTTTGAAACTCTAATTTCGGGAGATATTGAAGGCCTTGTCAGTTATGGAAGTCGCTACACTCTCTTAACCAATGACCAAGGTGGCATTCGCGATGATTTGATGGTTTCACGCTTAGGCAAGAAACTGTTTGTTGTTGTCAACGCTGGATGTAAGGCTCAGGACTTCGCATATATTCATGAACACATTGGCGATCAAGTTGAGATTGAAGTACTAACAAACATGGCGTTGCTAGCATTGCAAGGGCCAAAAGCATCTGAAGTCTTGGCTCGACATGTTACCACCGTCCAGCACATGAATTTTATGAGTATTGCTGAGCTGCATATAAACAATATCCAGTGCTTGATTACCCGATCAGGATATACGGGTGAAGACGGTTACGAGATTTCTTTACCCGCACAAGACGCAGAAAATTTGGCCCAGTTGTTGATGGGTGAGGACGAAGTCGAATTTGCCGGACTAGGTGCCCGTGATTCATTGCGACTTGAAGCAGGGTTGTGTTTGCATGGCAGCGATATTGATCCAACAACAACACCCATAGAGGCTTCCCTAACATGGGTCATTGGCAAAAGCCGCCGCAAAGAAGATGCATTTCCGGGTGCTAATATTATTATTGATCAAATCGCCAACAGACCATCACGCAAACGGGTTGGTATTAAACCCAAAGGTCGTGCGCCTGCTCGTGCAGGAACTAAAATTACCAACTTGGAAGGAAATGCAATTGGTGTAATCACCAGTGGCGGGTTTGGCCCCACATTCGGTGGGCCACTTGCCATGGGCTATATTAATATTGAGTTTTTTAAACCTGAAACACAGGTGCTCTTAATAATACGTGGCAAAGCGGTGCCCGCCCAAGTCATTAAATTGCCCTTCGTCCCCCATAATTATTTTACATCTCAAAAACAATAAACAGGAGAGATCAATGAGTATGAAATTTAGTGAAGAGCATGAATGGGTAATCGTTGAAGGTGATATTGCTACGGTTGGAATTACTGATTATGCACAAAAAGCTCTAGGCGATATTGTTTTTGTTGAATCACCAGATGTGGGCAGCGAGATTAATCAAGGCGACGAGACAGGCGTTGTAGAATCCGTCAAAGCTGCTAGCGATATCATCACACCGGTTTCAGGTGAAGTAGTTGAGATTAACGGAGACTTGGAAGCTGCCCCCAACACCGTAAACACCGACCCAACCGGAGACGGTTGGATGTTCAAAGTCAGGTTATCTGACGCCGAGGAACTTGATGGATTAATGAATGACGAAGAATACAAAGCTCATTGTGAAAGTGTAGATGAATGAAAAAAATACCTTTGAATGAATTAGAGTTCAAGGACGAATTTATTGGTCGCCACATTGGCCCCAACAGTTCTGATATTACAGAGATGCTTAATTACCTGGGCCTCTCTTCCTTAGATGAGATGATCGATAAGGGGGTTCCAGATAAAATACGTTGCGTTGAACCTCTAACCAATCCTTCCGTTACAGAAGCAGGCGTTTTAGCTGAAATAACAGATTTAGCGTCGAAGAACAGCGTATTTAAATCATACATCGGCATGGGCTATTACGACAACTATATCCCATCTGTGATTTTGCGAAATGTTTTGGAAAACCCTGGTTGGTATACGGCTTATACACCTTACCAGGCTGAAATTTCTCAAGGCCGCATGGAAGCCCTTTTAAACTTCCAACAAATGATTGTCGATTTGACCGGCATGGAGCTTTCTAACGCATCAATGCTTGATGAAGCAACAGCAGCAGCCGAAGCCATGACGTTGATGAAGCGCTCAAGTAAGGCAAAATCTGATACTATTTTTATTGCTCAAAATTGCCACCCCCAAACCATCTCTATCATAGAAACTCGTGCCATTCCATTGGGATATACAGTTCAAGTCGGCGACCCAAACTTTGATTTAAACCCAGATGAGGTATTTGGTATAGTTCTGCAGTACCCCGCAACCGATGGAACAATTACTGACTATAGAGCTTTGGTAGAACGCATTCACGAAAGCAAAGCGTTGGTCTGTGTTTGTGCTGATCTTTTAAGTCTTATTTTGTTAACTCCGCCTGGTGAGTGGGGGGCTGATGTAGTTGTCGGTTCGGCTCAGCGGTTTGGTGTCCCCATGGGTTATGGTGGCCCACATGCAGGCTATATGGCAACCCGCAAAGCTTTCAAGCGAGCTATTCCGGGGCGTTTGATTGGGGTCAGCATTGACGCCCAAGGCAACCCCGCAATGCGCTTAGCATTGCAAACTCGTGAACAACATATCCGCCGCGAAAAAGCTACCTCTAACATTTGTACCGCACAAGTTTTATTGGCTAATATTGCAGGGTTTTATGCGATTTACCATGGCCCCAAGGGCTTGAAAACAATTGCCCAGCGGACCCATCGCTTAACCACTATTTTAGCTGCAGGGCTAAAAAAATTGGGTGTTGATGTGGAAACCAAGTGCTTTTTTGACACCATCACTTTGAACCTTTGCAGTGATGCCTCGGCTGTTCATAGCCGGGCCCAAAAGGTGGGTATGAACTTACGAATTATGGAAAATGATCGCGTCGGTATTTCATGTGATGAAACAACAACCCGTTTTGACATCCAAGATCTATGGCAGGTAATTTCAGGTAAAGCCAACACGGGCTTAGATGTTGGCGTAATGGACACAGAAATAGGTAATGTAATCCCAACTGAACTCTGCCGTACTACAAGTTTTTTGACCCACGACGTGTTCAACAGCTTCCATTCCGAAACGGGCATGATGCGCTATTTACGCGCTTTGGAAGATAAAGATTTAGCCTTAAACCGGTCCATGATACCACTTGGGTCTTGCACCATGAAGCTTAATGCTGCTACAGAAATGATCCCCGTCACATGGAAAGAGTTTGGAGGCATTCATCCTTTTGCTCCTTTGGATCAAGCCAAAGGAACGCTAGAGCTAATTAAACAATTAGAAAACATGTTGGTCGAAATCACTGGCTACGATGCAGTATCATTACAACCAAATGCCGGAAGCCAAGGCGAATTTGCGGGCTTGTTGTGCATTCGGAAATACCATCAATCACGTGGCGATAATCACCGCGATATTTGCATTATTCCAGCTTCCGCTCACGGCACCAACCCTGCCAGCGCAGCGATGGCTGGCATGAAAGTCGTGGTTGTTGAATGCGATGAAAATGGCAATGTTGATATAGATGATTTGAAAGCCAAGGCAGAACAACATTCCGAAAGCTTAGCCGCGCTAATGGTCACCTACCCGTCAACCCACGGCGTGTTTGAGCTGACTATTCGAGATATTTGCGACGTCATTCACGACCATGGTGGTCAGGTTTATGTGGATGGAGCCAACTTGCAAGCCATGGTTGGGATTTGTAAACCTGGCCAATTTGGTGGCGATGTATCGCATTTGAATTTGCACAAAACTTTTTGTATTCCCCACGGCGGTGGTGGTCCAGGTGTTGGCCCAATTGGTGTTGGCAAGCATTTAGCCCCATTTTTACCAAACCATCCCCTTGTGCCAGAAGCAGGCCCCACCGATGGTATTGGCCCTATCTCAGCCGCCCCATGGGGGTCCGCCAGCATACTTCCCATTTCGTGGAGCTACATCCGCATGATGGGCGGGGGTGGGCTAAAAAAAGCATCTCAAGTGGCTATCTTAAACGCTAACTATTTAGCAAAGCGCTTGGACGTTCATTATAAGGTTCTGTATACGGGCCAAGGCGGGTTGGTGGCACATGAATGCATTTTGGATACCCGCCCAATGAAAGAAGATGCAGGCATCACCGTTGACGATATTGCAAAGCGTTTGATGGATTATGGCTTCCATGCACCAACCATGTCGTGGCCGGTTGTTGGTACGTTAATGGTAGAACCCACAGAATCAGAAACCAAAGAAGAGCTAGACCGCTTTGCTGATGCGATGATCGCCATAGCTCATGAAGCAAAACGGGTTCAATCAGGCGAATGGCCAACCGATGATAACCCCCTGATCAACGCGCCCCATACTGCTAGCGTTATTTCAGCTGACAAATGGACCCACCCCTACAGCCGTGAAATAGCAGCTTATCCAATGGAGAGCCTGCGCAAATCCAAATATTGGTCCCCAGTTGGTCGGGTTGACAACGTCTACGGCGACCGCCATCTCATGTGCACGTGTCCATCCATAGATGACTATCGAGAAGCAGCTGAATAGGCCTTTAATGTCAAATCCACGAATCGTTATCAACTTAACTGACGCTCAAGAAACCAAAGATGGTGCAGGTGTCTTGATTTGGCGAAGCATCGGAAAACATGATTTACCAGAACTGGACCCATTTTTGCTGCTTGATTCTTTTGGCACTGAAAATCCAGATGATTATATAGCAGGCTTCCCCGATCATCCACACCGCGGCTTTGAAACCGTCACCTATATGATCGAAGGTTATATGCGCCATACCGACAGCACCGGTGCCGAAGGCTTATTGAGACCAGGTGCGGTGCAATGGATGACCGCAGGACGCGGCATAGTACATTCCGAAATGCCCGAACAAAAAGAAGGGAAGATGCAGGGGTTTCAGCTATGGGTGAATTTACCCTCTGCCAATAAAATGTGCCCCCCCCGCTACCAAAACATCAAGCCCGAAGACATTCCTGTTGTGACAACCAACAATGGCACCATTGTCCGGGTTATTACTGGAACGGCAAGTGGCGTAAACGGCCCCGTCACAGGAATATCAATCGATCCATTATATATTGACGTCTCTTTGACATCAAGCGGCACTCACACCCAAGCCATCACACCCGGCCACACAGCTTTTGTTTACGCGTTTGAAGGTGCGATTGAAATTGCAGGAACGCAGATTAAGCTTAACCAATTAGCATTACTCAGCGACGGCGATGAAGTTGTCTTAACGTCCAAAAATACAGGACGTGCAATCGTCGTCTCAGGTGCCCCAATAGGCGAGCCTATTGCCCGATATGGTCCGTTCGTAATGAACACAAACGACGAAATCAAGCAGGCAATCAATGACTTTCAAACAGAAAATTTTTAAAATTTAATCCACTTTTGGTACAAGCGCGTTAATTCGTCCCTTATAGTAGGTCAAGGGAGGGCGGTTACTTTCATGGATGGAAATATCTAGAACTTTACCTACGATAATTGTGTGGTCACCCCCCTCAAATTCATTTTCTAATTGGCATTCAAGCGCAACCATGTATTCGGTTAACCTGGGTATACCTTGCTGGCTTAACTCCCATATCACCCCATCAGCTTTATTGGGGCCATGCTGAGCAAAGGATGCAGCAGTTTTTTCTTGATCATCAGCCAAAAAATGTATCGTAAATACCTTTTCAGATTCAATAAAAATACGAGCTTGAGAAAATGTGTCTACGCAAATAAGGACCAACGGTGGATCTAAAGACAACGACGAAAACGCATTGGCAGTTAAGCCCCCAATGCCGCCCTGACCATCCAAAACTGTGACAACTGTAACACCTGTTGCAAAGTGCCCCATGGCATTGCGAAATTCAATTTTATCAATCATGCCGCTTATCTAAACCATCAAAGGGGCGGATGCCATACACAGGTTTTAAATAATTCTCATTAGATCATACCTTCTTCATTGGCATGGAAGCCATTTTTTTGCGCCCCTAAAAAAAATTCACCACTAAAATTAATTTGAAATTTACTTTTACAATCTATGCTGATTATTTTCCATGCTTATAATTCAATAAGCATGCAAGAAAATGGAGTAGTGTCATGAAAATTATGGTCCTTGGTCTGTGTTGCGGAATGTTATTGGCTATATCGGCTATTGCGGATGTACGCCCCCAAGATGCTTGGTTCTTCGTCTTAGACCATAATGGTGATGGTGGGATTTCATTAAATGAGTTGAAAGCCGTTCGAAACGAAAGGTTTTACTTGATTGATATTAACCACGACAAAGTGATTTCACCGAATGAAGTCGCAGGCAGTACAACCTGGAGCCAACGCTTCATTCGCTTAGATACAAACGCAAATGGCTTCGTTAATTTAGCTGAATTTGAAACAATGGCATTAAACGTATTCTCTCTTTTTGATATCAATGCTGATGGTCAAATAACTGCCCATGAGGCCCTTAAATTTCAGCAAAAAGCCATGAAACAAGCTTCAACCAGAAAAGTGTCTAAATAATATAATGGAATATTCTGATGCTAATTATTGGTTTTGGAAAATAAATTCCAATGCTGTGGGTATGATTAATCATCGCAAATACATTAAAAAGCATAATACCCAACTCAGCAGGCTGAGCTTCAAGCAAAACATCTTGGGGTTAAAGCCGAAATTTGAAGTTTATAGATACAAAATTCGAAATAAAATAAAAACCCAGACGCAGTTTGCAAAGCAACATTCAATCCGTTCTTTTCGTATTCGAAAACTTACGAGCTCGGAAAACAAAAAATAACCCAGCCAAGGGTATCACTG
>Ga0114999_10006002_pt1 | contig 14145 bp, 11 predicted proteins | sample ArcticOcean_MG_C_3_FD_89820 | JGI IMG/M metagenome (GOLD analysis project Ga0114999, IMG submission 89820) | Marine microbial communities from western Arctic Ocean - ArcticOcean_MG_CB8_126 | ecosystem: Environmental > Aquatic > Marine > Oceanic | place: Arctic Ocean: Canada Basin | collected...
ACATGGCACGGCGACACGAAATGTACATTCGTCGCATTGCCGGCCTTGAAGCATTAGACGAAGCCCTTGGGCGAGCCACCGAAATGGGCAAACCCGTGTTTTTTGCACATGGCCTTCATCCAATGGGCAGTGTCTCTACCATCGCAGCCGTCAACATTCTCTCCCGAATTGCGCGTCGCACAGCCGAATTTAATACCGAGTTAAAAGTTGCCAATAACGACCCTATTGTCATGGCCGTTAGTCGAGAAGTGGTTAAAGAATCGTATCTCAACGCGGGTCGCCCAGATGCCTACAACGACGACATGGTTTTTTTGGCCGCCACAGAACAATTCAGTTATGCCGCAGCCGTCGATGGGATGATGGTGCGCGAACGCCCTGCTGCCAACATTATGATGGGCTATTTTTACGCCGAATCTTTGCTCTTAGCAGAAACAGGTGCCAACATCGGTGCCATCCAAATTGCAGGCACAGACTCTTACACGCAGCTGCCTTTTTTCATTACAACATGTGACTATACCTTAATGGGTGAAGAACTCTATGCCGCCAGCGCGTATCTGTCTCGTGAGCCCAAATTAATGGGCAGTCTCAAAGGCATGGATGTTGGCAAAGCCTTCTTACTCCTCACGCTCGTACTGGGCACATTATTGGCAACAATGGGCAACCAAACACTGGCCCATATCTTCACGGCCTATTAAGATATAAGGAACCCGCCTATGCTCTTTTTAAGACGTACATTGCCACTGCTCATCGCATTTATTGTGGGAACACTCGGCATTCTAATCTACTACATCCCACATACGGCAGCACAAGACCTCGAGCAAGAATTGGCGCGTTGGGATCGCATCATCGCGGCCTTTGCTATGTTATTAGGTATCTATAGCCTCATGAGTTTGCATCTAAACCGCGTCAAAAGACAGCAGGGGGGGTGGGGATATAGTTTTCTGGTATTTTTAGGCTTTGGCCTCATGATATTGTTTTCTTTATATAACGATGGACTTGGGCCATTCAAACCCCAAGTGGCAGACAGCGGGCCGTTTGTGTGGATGTTTGACAATGTTCAAGTTCCTGCCGATGCAACCATGTTCTCCATCCTTGCATTTTTCATTGCATCAGCTGCCTATCGCACATTTCGAGCACGCACCCCAGAGGCCGCGATCTTACTTGTTTCGGCCATCATCGTGATGTTGGGGCGTGTTCCCATTGGCGTACTCATTTCCGATTGGATTCCCTGGTTTTCACAGTGGCTCATGGCCGTGCCAAACTTGGCGGCCAAACGTGGTATTTTATTGGGCGTCAGCCTCGGTGCCATTGCCACATCATTGCGCATCATCTTTGGCATTGAACGCTCCTATCTCGGTGGGGGTGAATAATGAAAGATTTTTTAATCAACCTCGACCGCCGCTTCATTTTTATTTTCGTTGCCATTGGGGTCATTCTACCCGCACTCACCACGTTTCCACTGCCCATCAAACCAACAGCCAATGTACGTGCCATTTACAATACGATTGAAGAAGTGGCAGCCCAAAACGGAACCGTGCTCATATCTTTCGATTACGGCCCAGGTTCCATGCCCGAAATACAACCGATGACTCTTTCTGTCTTACGCCACTGCTTCAGTAAAAAAGTCAAAGTGGTGGGCATGTGCCTTTGGCCACAAGCGGTGGGACTTGTACAACAAGCGCTTGATACCACCTCCAAAGAATTTGATGCCCAATATGGTACAGACTACGTGTTTTTAGGATATAAAACAGGTATGCATTCATTAGTCATCAATATGGGGCGCGATTTTCAAGGCACATACCCTCAAGATCTCCAAGGCAACAATACCGCAGACCTTGCCGTTACCCAGCGCATTTTTGGGCTTAAAGATTTTGATTATGTTATTTGTCTTGCTGCAGGAAACACACCCGATGGCGTCTGGATTCCATATGGGCAAGAGCGCTATAAATTCAAATTTGGCATTGGTTGTACCGCTGTAATGGCACCTGATCAATTTCCCTATCTACAATCAGGCCAAATGAATGGCCTGATGGGTGGTTTGGCAGGCGCAGCAGAATATGAAAAACTAATCAACACCCCAGGTACAGCAACAGATGGGATGCGCCCACAATCGGTGGTCCACGTTATTATCATCTTATTTATACTTTTGGGCAACACAATCTACTTCCTTTATGATCGCAAGAAAGGAGGTGCAAAATGACACGTGACCAAATATTCTTCATTACGTCTCTTTTTGTTTTCTTTGTCATTAATATCTTCCTTTTGGCCACTGGCAGTTTATCACCCGATTGGGCCGGATTAGGAACCTTCATTGCTGCAGGCATTACACTGTCGCTCTACAGTTTTCTCTACAAAGACAACCCACTCTTTAAATTTACCGAGAATCTGTACGTGGGTGTCGCAGCAGCCTATACGATGAATCAAGTTTGGTACACCGTCTTGCTCGCTGACGTTATCAATCCGACCTTCGACCTCAATGGCCAAACAGGCGGTAATCACGAATGGCTCTTGATTTTTCCTGTGCTGTTGGGCCTATTTATGCTCACACAGCTTGCCTCAGACAATATCAGCTGGCTCAGTCGCATTGCATTTGCATTTGTAGTTGGGCTGGGTGCAGGGTTGGCCATTCCACGCACCATTGCCGCCAATGTTCTTGCGCAAATGCAACCCTCCATGCAACCCATTACAGCCGATTTGGCGGGTTTCAATTTGGTGGTCATTCTCGTGGGCGTGGTCACGGTGCTCATCTACTTTTTTTATTCCGTTGAGCATACAGGGGCCGTAGGTGTCGCCTCCAAAGTGGGCATCTGGTTTCTTATGATATCTTTTGGTGCTTCTTTTGGTTATACCATCATGGCACGTCTGTCTTTGCTCATCGGTCGGGCTGGGTTTTTGCTCGAAGACTGGCTCAATCTACAATTGCCTCTATTTTAGCATTCAAGCACCTATAGGCACCTAAAAAGACCGCGATAACAAGCGGTCTTTTTTTGCCTAATCATTTATTTTTGCTTATCTTAAGCATTCTTGAAAGAAACTGGGAACGATCCACCCTACCCGGGAGTCTTAGATACATTGTCTTTTGCACAACCCATCTTAAGGGTGGACAATTTACACACCCAATTTCACACAGACGATGGTATCGCACGTGCTGTCGATGGCGTGTCTTTTGATCTGTATCCGGGCAAAACGTTGGGTTTGGTCGGTGAATCAGGGTGTGGAAAAAGTGTCACATCATTGTCCATCATGCGGCTCTTATCTCACCCGGGTCGCATTACCAACGGTGCTATTTATTTTCAAGATCGCAATCTCTTGTCACTGTCTGAATACGACATGCGCAATGTACGTGGCAACGATATTGCAATGATTTTCCAAGAACCCATGACCAGTCTCAATCCGGTCTATACCTGCGGGTTCCAAATAGACGAAGCGGTTATGCGGCATCAAAGTCTCGATGCAAATAGCGCACGAGAAAAAACCATCGATATGCTTCGCCTTGTGGGCATTCCTGCGCCCGAACAACGCGCCAATGAATACCCCCACCAACTATCGGGTGGGATGCGTCAACGCGTGATGATTGCAATGGCCCTATCGTGTAACCCCGACGTGCTCATTGCCGATGAACCGACCACCGCCTTAGATGTTACCATACAAGCACAAATTCTCGAACTATTGGGCGAATTACAACAACGCCTCAACATGGCAGTGCTCATGATCACCCACGATTTGGGTGTCATTGCCGAAGTGGCCGATCACGTAGCCATTATGTATGCTGGGCAAATTATCGAATCAGGCCCAGTCGATACGATCTTTCACAATCCAAAACATCCCTATACACAAGGGTTGTTGGCCTCTGTCCCGCGCTTAGATGAAACACGCGAACGGTTGTCTGTCATTAAAGGCACCGTACCCAATGCCACACAATTCCCAAAAGGGTGCCGTTTTGCATCGCGCTGTTCCATTGCCCAAGATCAATGTCACCATCAGCCAGCCTTAGTAGAAATGGAACCATCACATCATGTCGCTTGTTGGCTCGCGTAAAAGGACCTACCCAAATGCCCCAAGCCCTTCTCAAAGTCCAAAACCTCAAGAAGCACTATCCAATTTCACAAGGGCTTTGGGGGCAAACAACAGGGCAAGTCAAAGCAGTCGATGGGGTGAGTTTCGATATTTACCCAGGTGAAACGTTGGGGTTGGTTGGAGAGTCTGGATGCGGCAAGACAACAACCGGGCGGGCGATACTGAGGCTCATTGAACCCACATCGGGTGATGTCACTTTCAAAAACATGCATGTCACAACGCTTAAGCAAAAAAAGTTGCGTGAATTGCGACGGCACATGCAAATTATCTTTCAAGACCCCTACAGTTCGCTCAACCCACGTCTTACAGTGGGTGGCATTTTATCAGAGCCGTTAAAGATTCACAAGCTAACCACCAAGTCAGCGCGTGGTGAACGTATCACAGACCTTCTTGAAACCGTAGGTCTATCACCCGACGCGGCACGACGATATCCACACGAATTTAGTGGCGGCCAAAGACAGCGCATTGGCATTGCTCGCGCATTGGCTGTAGAACCCGAGTTGATCATTGCCGATGAACCCGTTTCTGCACTCGACGTATCTATTCAAGCGCAAATAGTGAACTTGCTTCAAGATCTGCAAGCCCAATTGGGCCTCACATTTTTATTTATTGCGCACGACCTAAGCGTCGTAAGGCACATCTCCCAACGCGTGGCCGTAATGTATTTGGGCCGCATTGTTGAGATTGCAAGTCGAGAAGAACTCTACAACAACCCGCAACATCCATACACCCAAGCGTTGTTGTCTTCTGTTCCAGTGCCCGACCCGCGCATCAAAAGAAACCGAACCATTTTAAAGGGTGATGTACCCAACCCATCCAATGTGCCATCGGGGTGTCCATTTCACCCACGGTGCCCCGAAGCCACAACAGATTGCAAACAGGTAGAACCCGAATTATTAGAAATGGGTAATCAGCATCGTGTAGCCTGTATATTAAGAACACAACAAGCAGCCTAATTAATCCGTCCCAAAGTGCTACAACATTGCACTTTGCACATAACCATTTTGCACTGACTTTTGCCGGGCGTGTAACACCCCATTCAAGGAGAACGCAGTGAAGGTTCAAATTCTTATATTAATTTGTATCAGCTTTTTATGTTTCAACCAGCAAAGCGTACAAGCGCAAGGCTTGTCACTAGGCCCAGCCAAAGGCATTGGTGTCGATATTGCCAATACGCAGCTCAACCTGCCCTCACCAGATCAAAAAAACTATTTTTACAAAACACCGCAAACAACTGAGAATTTTTTCCCATCTTTGTTGGGGCTCTATTCCCCAGGTGGGCAAATGATTCGTACCAAATATTTCAGCATTTATTTTGGCTCCGAAGAAACCACCGCACGACACATTGCCGATATTTGCGACGAGATTTTAGAAAAGCTCATGAAACACTATCCCACTTTTGTCGACCGCATTGCCCCCATTCACGTTGTCGTAAATGATCAAGCCGACTTTTATGGGAACGCATTTGCCGTCTACAGTGCCAATTACATCCATTTTTGGACCAATCCACTAGACTGGGAGCTACGCGGCACCAGCGACTGGGTGCGCAATACCTTTGTGCACGAACTGACCCATATTGTTACAATGAAAGCAGCACACAAAGGGTTGCCTTTCCAAATTGCCGTTCTCAACACCTCGCGTTCCAATGAAAACCCCGACTTTAGTTTTACCCTTGGACTATATCACATCGCAGTAAGCGCCGCTTTCTCCGAAGGTGTTGCCCAGTTTGAAGCCGAAAAATATGGCGACGAACGCTGGGACTCTCACCGCGACATGATTCTCAGAATGGCCACCCTCGAAGATGATCTGCTCTCATTAGCCGAAATGGGCCCCTTAGGTGGCAAACATCAATTTCATGGCGAGCAAGTCTACAACCAAGGATATGCCATATTGCGTTATATTGACAAACGGTTTGGCGGAGAAACAGTCCCCCAAATTTTTGAGAACAAACCCATAGTCAACTTTAACTCATCCCTCAAAAAAGCCACAGGCATTTCAGCCAAACAACTCTACCGAGATTGGAAGGCAGACCTCGAAGACCATTACGGTGCCACCGCCGACAGCATTTCAAATGCGACCGAACGCGAAGGCCAACTGGTGCTCGATATGGGCTCTCTCGATTTTCACCCCACCTATTCCCCAGATGGTGAAAAGATCGCCTTTATTTCCAACGAAAAAAGTGACTATTTCATCACCAAACTCAAAGTCATGGACTTGACTACTAAAAAAACACGTGATATCGCCGAAGGTATCGACACGCGCTTCTCTTGGTCAGCCAGTGGTGACAGCCTCATCTATACCAAAGCAGTGGGGGGACGATGGGATGTTTTTGCCTACAATCTTAAAACCAAAAAAGAATCGCGCCTCACAGTTGGTCTGCGTGGCAAAGATCCAGCCATATCTCCCGATGGCAAGCGAATTGCCTACGTTGGAATGGATGATGGCAATTCCAACCTTGGCATTGTGAATGTAGACGGCACCAACAGACAAATGCTCACACACAACAACGATGCCACACAATATTACGGCCCCAAATGGTCCGCCGATGGCAAACAACTTCTCTTTAGCATTTTTCGCACTGCCGAAGATCGAGACATTGCAATAATTAGCACAGAAACCACGCCCGAACCCAAAAAAGAAGGCCGTCGAGAAATTGGAAAAAAGAAAGAAATAAAAGACACCTCCCTCGACAGCTTGCAATTGGCCCTTCAAGACAGTATTAAATCGGTAGAAGACAGCACCAAAGCTTTCCCCGACAGTTTGGCATTTGCAAACAATTCGCAATTTAGAGTCATCGTACATTCCCGTGCTGACGAACGCGATCCCATTTGGTTGTCCGATGGCAGTGGCATTGTCTTTAGTTCTGACAGAACAGGCATCTTTAACATCTACACACACGACATTGCCACAGGAGTACAAAAACAAATCACCAATGTGGTAGGCTCAGCATTTGTTCCCACGCTGTCTCCCAATGGCAACGACATTATCTATGCGGGTTATCACGCCTCCAATTACAACCTGTATCGCATCCCCCTCTCAGATGGTGTTGCCATAGACGCTCCCGAATATTTAGACCGCGACTATGCCAGCATTTACGATGGCGATCCATTGAAAGAACTTTATGACATTGGCCGTTATTCAACCCGCATGATCTCATACGGTATCACGCCCATTGTTTTATTGGGCCCAACCTTTATTGGCAATCGATTTGGCCTCGATCAAATTAGTGCGGGTGCACAAATGTCTTGGGGCAATTTGTTGGGCAACGACAATTTTTATGCCAATGCCCTCATTGGTAAAAACTTCAAACGCCAACAAGACTTTAACTCAGACTTTGCCTTCTATTATGAAAACGGTCTGCCCCCCTTATTAACAGAAGAACGCACCTATGCACCACGCCTCTTCTTTGGCGGCAGTCGCAGTACCATCAACAGTATCGTAGATCTCGGTACTGTATTTGCCCAACAAGACACACAAAGGGGCACCCTCGTGACCGTTGTAGATGGGCAACAGGTGCTCATTCCCAATGCCACACAAGTGATCCAATTGTCTGTAACCGAAGAAGACGATTTCAAAGATGTCTTTAGCGACGCCACCATCGGTTTAGAAATGTCTCTCGGGCGCGGTCAAACCCTTGGGGCTTCTTATGGATACCGCAGTTATTCAGAAAATCTAAAAGTCAAACAAGTCGTGCTCGACAGCACGCGCATCTTCCAAACCGATTCGGCAGGGCAACTCGAGGACATCACAAGCCAAGTGCCAAGCATCGGTGGGACGAACGTTTTCCTCGACGACTTTCTTTATAAAGACTTAAACTTTTTCAAAAGCCATGAATGGGTTTTGGGGTGGAGTTATTTTACACTAACCCCCCGCACAGACATATTCATAAACCCTTCTGGTGGTCGCGCATTCTCAATGCGCTATCGTCGCATCAATGCCACCATCACAGACTCTTTGGCATTTTCAACCGATTTGAATCAAGACAACATTCCCGATGCAACAGACCTCGACCTATCTCCCTCTCTATTCAGAGAGGATCAAGTACAAACCAGCTTCAACGAATATATCGCTTCATATAACGAATTCGTCCCACTCTTTGGCCGCGCCACATTCTCACTCCAAGGTTTTGTAGCTTACAAAGATGGCGAAGTCAAAGAAGTACAACAAGATGGTGGCACCTTTGAAGGCGTATTTTACTATCCCTTACGCTATTATCTTGGTGGCATTGGTACGTTGCGCGGTTATCCATATTTCACAGCATCGGGTGGCAAATTGGCATTTTTCCGCGCCAACTTTACAATCCCACTCTTTCAAAGCATTGGTGCAGAATTGCCCCCCTTCTTCTTTGACAAAATCTATGCCAGTTTCTTCTTTGAAGCGGGCGGTGTCTCCAATGCCAACAAACTCAATGACATCGACTTTTCCTGGTCAAATGCCAAAGACACATTCCTGGCCGACTGGGGTGTTGAATTGCGGTTCCAAATGTTTTCACATTATCGCATACCCGCCTATGGTTACTTTATCATGGCCATGCCAACCAAGCGAGATGTCCAAATCCGTAATGCGCCACCGGGGACTTTTGAACGCGTAGATGGCCGCCGTATCTACTTTGGTTTGTCCATATAAGTTCCACCCCATCATTACAAACTCCCCACTGCCTTGATATCCAAACGGATGCTCGGCAGTGGGGAGTTTTTTAATTTCCCATTTTTAGTCTATAACTGTAAATTTAAACGTCCTCTACGCACGTACAACCTAAATAGACTGTGTGTAGGAGCCTTTTTCCTTTTTCCTTTTTCCTTTCTTATGATCCCACTCCTTAAAGCCCTGCGCCCCCACCAATGGATCAAGAACCTTTTTGTCTTGGCCGCTTTACTCTTTTCCAAACACGTTTTCGACCCAGATTATATTGTCCAAGCCAGTCTGGCATTTGTAAGTTTTTGTCTCATATCCAGTGCCGTCTACCTCTTTAACGACATTCGAGACCGTGAAAGTGACCGCAACCACCCAGAAAAACGCCATCGGCCCATTGCATCAGGTGCATTAGGTGTTTCAACAGCATTTATCTTTGCGGGGTTATTGGCCCTCATAGCCTTTTGGCTCGCCTTTGGGCTCCAACTCTACTTCGGTTTTATTTTACTTGTTTATGCCCTTCTCAATCTCGGCTATTCTCTTGGCCTCAAGCATGTCGTCATTCTCGACGTCATGATCATCGCCTCGGGGTTTCTCTTGCGTGCCATTGGTGGCGCATTCGCGATCGAAGTCACCATCTCCTCTTGGTTTATCCTCTGTACAATGTTGCTCGCTCTCTTCTTGGGGTTTGTCAAACGCCGTCAAGAACTCATCTTACTCGAAAACCAAGCAGGACAGCATCGTCGCAGTCTTGATGATTATTCTGCTCAGTTTCTCGATCAGGTCATTGCCATAGTAACATCGGGTGCTTTGGTCTCGTATGCGCTTTATACGATGTCACCCGAAGTAACCGAAAAACTGGGTACTCCCCATCTCAACCTCACCATACCTTTTGTAATTTATGGCCTCTTACGCTACCTCTACCTTGTTTACAACAAAGGTCAAGGCGGCGACACAGCAACCACCTTACTCAGAGATTTCCCCCTTCAACTCGCCTGCCTTTTATGGCTCATTACCCTCGGCACAGTACTCTACTTCTAACCACTTTTCCTTAGTTGGTCTTTTAATGAACAGCAAAGTCGCCATTCTCCGAACCACGCCAGGTACCATATTTGAAGATTATCACCGCCTGCTCAACTTGGCAGACTATCAAAGTACCGTAGCCAAAGACGCCGATACAGCACTCAAAATCAACATCTCCTGGCACTTCTTTTATCCAGGTAGTTCGACCACACCGTGGCAACTCGATGGGGTGATCCGAGCCATGAAAAAAGATGGTTACGACCCCAACTTAATGCACGCCTGCCACAACCGCACAGTGGTCATTGATGCACATTTGGGTGAACGAGAGAACAAACATATCAACGTCATTGAAGCACACAACTTGCCCAACGTGCATCTATACGAAGGGGAAGAATGGGTCAATGTTCACGATGCGGTGGGTGACCTCACCAAAGATTTTCTTTGTCTCAACGAAGTTTATCCCCAAGGTTTCCAGATTCCCAAACGCTTCATCGGTGAAAATATCATTCATTTTCCCACCGTTAAAACCCACGTCTTTACCACCACCACAGGCGCCATGAAAAATGCCTTTGGCGGGTTGTTAAACGAACGACGGCATTGGACACACCCCGTGATTCACGAAACACTTGTAGACCTACTGATGATCCAGAAAAAGATCCATCGTGGCGTATTTGCCGTTATGGATGGCACATTTGCAGGGGATGGGCCAGGGCCACGTTGCATGATACCCTATGCCAAAAACGTCATCCTCGCCAGTGCAGACCAAGTGGCCATTGATGCCGTAGCTGCCAAAATGATGGGGTTTGATCCGCTATCCATCAAATACATTCGTTTGGCTCACGACTTGGGGCTTGGCTGTGGCGATCCAAAAGACATCGAAATAGTTGGCAATGTCGATGCCGCCGAAGAAAATTGGGACTTTGTTGGCCCCTATAAAAAAATGACCTTTGCTTCGCGCATGCAGCACAAAATCTATTGGGGGCCCCTCAAAAAACCCATCGAATGGTCTCTCAAAACCATTCTTGCTCCCTGGGCATACATGGCATCTGTCATTTACCACGACTGCTTCTGGTATCCTTTTCTTGCCAAAGCCAAAATGCAAGACGTACTGACCAGCAACTGGGGCCGCCTCTTTAGAAACTGGGAAACCCTCACACCCGATGAAAAAGGATTTCCTGACGTAGGAGACACAGCACCCGAACTAAAAAAAACAGGCCTGAGCGCCTTTTGGAAATCGCTTGGTATTTTGGGCACATGTTTTGTAGAAGCACCTGAATTCATTAAATCTCGCAAAAAAACAACGGGGTAACAGATGAACAGCACCGACTACCTCAAACCCGAAGTTGTTTCCCGCCTTTCGCGCTTAGATCTTGTTGCACGTTTGGTTGTTGAAGGATTTATCACGGGTCTCCACCAAAGCCCTTATCACGGTTTCTCTGCTGAGTTTTCCGAATATCGGCAATACATGCCTGGTGATGCATTGCGTGATCTCGACTGGAAAGTATTTGGCAAGACCGACCGTCTCTACATCAAGCAATACGAAGAAGAAACCAATCTTAAAGCGTATCTCCTCTTAGACGCCAGTGCATCCATGTCCTATGGATCGGGCAATCTCACCAAATTCCAATACGCTGCCTATACCGCCGCCGCCTTGTCCCACCTCATGTTGCGCCAACGCGATGCGGTGGGCCTCATTACCTTTGACCAAAATATCCAGCAATATCTACCCCCGCGTTCGGTTGGCAGCCACTTACACGCCCTGCTTTCTACCTTGCAAAATACGTCACCCGATGGATCAGATACCGATTTGGCTGCTGCATTTCACGACTTAGCCGAACGCATCAAACGCCGGGGCCTCATCATTGTTCTATCAGATCTTTTCGACGACCCCGACAGCTTATTATCTGGTCTCAAACACTTTCGCCATCGCAATCACGAAGTGGTCGTTTTCCATATCCTCGACCCAAGAGAACGAGACCTCAACTTTGACCGCGAAACCCGCTTTGTCGACCTCGAAACAGGCTCCCAAATTGCCACAGAACCATGGCACATTGCCCCCGCTTATCGCGAACATATGGAAAACCTTATCAATCGTTTTCGACAAGAATGCCGCGATTCTCTCATAGACTATGTTCTCCTCGACACCGAGGAACCCTTCGACACCGCCCTCTTCAATTACCTCGCCAAACGCAAACGCCTGATGTAATTAAACAAAAAAACCGATCCAAAATGGATCGGTTTTTTTTATCGTTAACCCGTGGTCTTTCAAACACCACTCAAAGCTTCGTCCAACACATCCAATGCAAAATCAACATCTTCCTTGGTAATACACAATGGCGGTTTGATTCGCAGAACATTGCCAAATAAACCCGTCTTGCCAATCAACACCCCCATCTCACGCACTTTTTCAAGAATAGCAACCGCCTCTTCTGTAGCGGGCTCCTTGGTACGTCGATCACGCACCAACTCCATGCCCAGCATCAATCCCTTGCCACGCACATCACCAATAAGCATATGTTTGCTCATAAGCCTTTGCATACCTTCAACACAATGCCCTCCTACAGCCCGTGCATTGGCTTGCAATCCCTCTTCTTCAATCACATCCATCACAGCCAACCCTTGTGCCATACTTACAGGATTGCCACCAAACGTGTTAAAATGAAGACGCTGGCTGAGCGTATCTGCTATCTCTCGCCGAGTGGTCACGGCCGCAATGGGCACCCCATTGCCCAACCCCTTGGCCATTGTCACAATATCGGGCACCACATCAAAGTTCTGAAACCCCCAAAAATGATCTCCAGTGCGCCCAAATCCTGTTTGTACCTCATCGGCAATACACACACCACCATATTCCCGTGTGATCTCATATGCTTTTTGAAAATACGCAGGCTCCCCACTGGTTACCCCTCCAACCCCTTGAATAGGCTCTGCAATAAATGCAGCCACATGGCCAGACGTCCCCAACCGAATGGCATCTTCAATATCGCGTGCATCTGCATGGGGGTTGCGATAAGAATCAGGGTTTTTCACATGATGCACACCCTGCCCCTGTGGCAATGGGAATTTCCACGTATGGTGAGAGGTCAACCCCATTGCGCTTGGGCTGCCACCATGATACGCATTTTGCAATGCAATCACATCAAAGTTACCCGTGTACAAACGCGCCATCGTAATGGCCAAATCATTTGCTTCACTTCCACTGTTGACAAAATACGTCACATTCAGATCATCCGGCATTTTTTCAGCCAATCGCTTGGCCAATTCCCCCATCCACGGATGTAAATAAATGGTCGTCGCATGCTGCAACTTGGCCAACTGCGCCTGTGTACGTTCCAAAATCTTAGGATGACAATGCCCACATGAAACCGTCACGATCCCCGCAAACAAATCCAAATAACGCTGCCCAGTCTCATCAAACAAATACTGCATATGCCCATCAACAATCATCAACGGTTCTTTATAATACGTAAACACCGTTGGGTTACAATACTGCTGCCGAATCGCCAACACGTCTTCACGTGAAGGCCCATCATAAGTTGGCGGCTGATAGTCACACAAAGGCATCTTTCTCATCATTTTACCTACAGTTTAGAAGGTGATCGTCAATGTCTCTGTACTCTTATCAAACGAATTCTCAAACCGTTGAAGCGGCGAGGGTGCGGGCCCTTGCAACACAGTACCAGACGTGCGATCATAAACCGACCCATGACACTCACACCAAATATTTGGATCACCATCCCCTGGTAAATTAACTTCACAAGCTTCGTGAGTACAAATAGAACTCAACACCAAAAACTTGTCGTCATCCATTCGGATAACCAGCACAGGAAAACCGCCATTTTGCCCATCAAATACTTGCTTGGCCGCCCCACCCACATTTGTCAATGCAGGCACTTGAGAAATATCATAACGCACCGCAATGTTAGACGACTTCAAAACATCGGTTTCGCAAGCCGCCAAAGCACTGGCGCAAACACACACACCCATTAACTTCAAAGCTTGTGTCAAAAATTCGCGTCGTTCGTCAAGTGTCACAATCTGTTTCATGCCCTATTCCTTTGCCTTCCCAATGACTGTCGAACCAAAAAAATTCGCATCCAAATCAATCTCTGTCCCCACGCGACTGCCCACCATACCCCGTGCACCAGAAATATCAAAATCTTTTAATGCAATTTGAAACTTCCCCTTCACCACAAAAAAATCACCGGGCGCACGCTTCTTGGTTTTCTCCGACGCCAATAAATAGGTGATTTCAATAGGAACTTTTATTTCTTTGGTCACACCATGCAAAGTAAAATCACCAGTCGCTATTGCTTTGATATCTGCCTTGGCCTGAGTGTCCGTCACAGACACGTCCTGTAAACCTTTCACCTCAAATACAATCTTCGAAAATTGTTTTTCATCCATCCAATC